>OGXL01002825.1_pt1 | contig 12423 bp, 6 predicted proteins | sample 1576311 | NCBI WGS metagenome assembly OGXL01 (sample SAMEA3541564, study PRJEB24748) | human gut metagenome | biome: human gut; feature: human-associated habitat; material: faeces | place: China | collected 2012 | reverse complement strand
AAAAAACGGAGTACATATCTTTTTCGACAATCCCGAAGCTACTTACATTCCTTATGATGTTATCCGTAGTTACGATCGTCCGCTTATTATGGGGGATTTCACAGCCCGTATGGCAGATAAGAATGTAAAGTCCGAACTCGACTGGCAACTCTATCTGTTGCAGCGCCGTTATCTGGATTATCAAGTCAATATAGGCAATAAGATGATCGAGCTGTTGAGCAGCAATAACGAGGAAGAACGTAGCAAAGCAGCCACTCTTTCCATTGCTAAACGTCGTTTTCAAGACATGGTTGACGAACTATTCAGCTATACCCGTAAAAAAATAGACCGTAGACGCAATGATATTGCTTTCTATCAGGATGGTGAACTTCTGTTTCCTTATAAACTTTCTTCCGGCGAAAAGCAGATGTTAGTTATTCTGCTTACTGTACTTGTACAGGATAATGCCCATTGCGTATTGTTCATGGACGAGCCCGAAGCTTCTTTGCATATCGAATGGCAGCAAAAGCTGATATCGATGATCCGTGAACTGAATCCGAATGTGCAGATTATACTAACGACACATTCTCCTGCAGTGATCATGGAAGGATGGCTCGATGCTGTGACCGAAGTAAGTGATATTGCAACCAGCTATAAGTAGCATTTAACTAAAACACGACCTATGGCAATCAGTCTCAAAGACAATCTGACTTCTTCCTATTTCAATGCTGCTCATAAGTTATACTCTAAAAAGGCGCGCCGCCGGATTGTAGCTTACGATCCGAGCAGACAAGACTGTGGGCTGTGCAGATGAAGAACGCCGCACAGAGGTCACGCTGACTTTGAAGAAGCTCCCGTATTCTCGTGAAAATGACTACTATTTCCTGCTGACGGACAAGGATACAGGTGCTGTTATGGAAAAAAGATCTGTAAAAATTGATATTGCTGGGGTCAAAAAGGAGGAATAAAAATGAATATTGCTGAAGTTGTGGCAAAAATGAACGTTTACCTTCTGAATGCGGCGGATGTATGTCGCAAATGGTTAGAGCCACGTCTAAAGAGCCTTGAACCAAACGATTGGTGGAGTATGATCGTTCTCCCCAGCTTATCAGAACTTCAGCAACAGAAAGTGAATGAAAGAGGCATTTCGACGCTGCAAGGACTGGATTTACAGGCTGTTTTGACTGTGGCAAGAAAGAATATCTATTCATTCCGTAATATCGAATTCTACACGGATTATTATGGAATGAAGGATAGCATCCGAGCTATGTTTGAAGTACGGAATGACTGGGCGCATCCTACTCCAGAAGAAGTAACTTTGACTATGACGAAAACCGATTTGTCAAGGTACATTGATTTTATGGAGCGATTTGGCGGTGATCGTGTAGAAATAAACGAAGCTAAGGAATTCAGGGCCTCGGTAGAAATGCCAAACTATGGAAATCCCATTCGGATTCAGGAACCGTCTCCTTGCCCGGCTGACCGGCCTGCTGCTGCGGTCGCAAAACCTGCTCCTGCAGCCAAAGTGCTGGCAAACCCGTTTGAGCTTGGAGTGATCGTCAAGAAAAAGAGTGATCCGAGTCAAATTGGGCCAATCGTTGGCATCCAGGGCAGTGGCGAAAACACAGAATATCAGGTTTGGATTGGGAATTCACGAGAAACGCTTTATGCGGATCAAATTCTTCTTGCGGATGCTTCTCCAGAGCGCTGCAATGTCACCATCGATGAATTGAAGATTCTCCTGACTGCTCAGCAGCTCTGCAGCCCCACCAACGACCAGCTGTACTCCCTGAACGCAGCCCGTGTGGATTTTGTTCCCTATCAGTTCCGCCCGGCCCTGAAGATGATCCATGCGGAACGTCCGCGAATTCTTGTTGCAGACAGCGTCGGTGTTGGTAAAACCATTGAAGCCGGCCTAATCCTCCGTGAATTGCAGGCGCGCAACGATGATTTCGAGTCGGTACTGATCATCTGCCCCAAGCCGCTGGTTGCCGAACACAAGTGGCGCTCTGAGATGAAGCGCTTTGATGAAAACTTTACGGAGCTGGATGGTGCTTTGCTTCGGGAGGCGATCAACGAGTGCGACAAAGATGGAGAATGGCCGGTTGCTCTGCGGAAAACGATCCTGCCGTATTCACTGATGACCAAGGAGTTGCTTACGGGCAAAGGCCGCCAGAAAGGTCTGCTTGATCTGGAAGAACCGGTTCATTTTGACCTGGTGATCATTGATGAGGCTCACCACATTCGCCACTCGAATACAGGTGCTTACCGGGTTGCACGTTATTTTACAGACAATGCAGATGCCGTTGTTATGCTGACAGCAACACCGGTTCAGACAGACGATGATGACCTGTATACCTTGCTGAACACTCTCCGCCCGGATGTGATCTTGGACAAAAAGACCTTCAAGGAAATGCAGGAGCCGAATGCAGAGATCAATGCGGCAGCAAGATTGATTCGCCATCAGGCAGAAAACTGGCGTTCGGAGGCTGCAGAGCACCTTGCCTGTGCCGCACAGACCAGCTGGGGACATAGTGTCATCGAAGATAACCCGACCTATAAAAATGTCATGGCAACGCTCAAGAGTGCGCAGCCGATCGACCGCGCAACGCGTGTAGGGCTCCTTCAGGATGTGGAAGGGCTACATAGCTTTGCAGACATGATCAATCGTACCCGTCGTCAGGATATTCAGAACGATTTCTGTGTGCGCCGCCCTCAGAGCGTTTCTGTCCATTTTACCCCGGAGCAAAAAGAACTTTATGAAGCACTGATGGATTTTGAAAGTCATGCGCTCAGCTATCTGCACAACAATGTGCCGCTGGAGTTTATGATGAGCACGCTCATGCGGCAGGCTTCCAGCTGCATTTTCGGTCTCGCGCCGTTGCTGAAGGGCATGGTCACACGCCGTCTCGGCGATATTCTTTCGGATTATTGTGATGAAGACGGCGCTCTCACGGTCAATGAACTTGAAAATCTGAGCATGGGTTCACTGGAAGCCGAATTCCGCGCAATGGCAAACCATGTGATCGAGCTCTCGGAGAATCTGCCTCAGACTGATGAAAAGCTGGAGCGTTTGTTGGAAGTCATAGAAACCAAGAGCCACCAGCAGAACAACAAGATCATCCTGTTCAGCTCGTTCCGTCATACGCTTCGCTATATAGAGCAGCATCTTGCAGAAAAAGGATACCGTGTGGCGCAGGTGAACGGCAGTGTGAAAGACGAAGAACGTCTGGCACTCCGCCAACGTTTTGAACTTCCGGTGGACAATGCCAATGCGCTGGACATCCTTTTGTTCACAGAGGTCGGCTGTGAAGGTCTGGACTATCAGTTCTGTGATTTTATGATCAATTATGATCTTCCGTGGAACCCGATGGCAATCGAACAGCGAATCGGTCGTATCGATCGTCGCGGACAAAAGAGCGATACCGTTATCATCTGTAATCTTGTAACAGAAGACACAATCGATGCAAAGATTTATCACCGTTGCCTGGAGCGCATTGGTGTGTTTGAAAGCTCGATTGGCGAGTGTGCTGGCATTCTTGGCGATATGACTCAGAAAATCAATGAGGCAGTATTCGATTCCTCTCTTACTCAGCAGGAAAAAGAGGAGAAGATTGAAAAAATCGCCGACAATGAGGTTTCCAGAGCGAACGAAATGAAACGGCTGGAGGACGAAAGCAAACAGCTGTTTGGCATTGACATCTCCGGCTATGTGTTGGACAGAAAGGTTATGGATGCCGAAAATCCGTGGATCGGAGAGCGATACATCCAGGCACTTGTGACAGAATACCTCTATCGCATTCTGGGTGAAAAGAAAAACTATATTCAGGGTGAAGGAGCCCATAAAGTTTTGACCCTGAGTGGTGAAAATCGTGCAACTCTGAAAACAAAGCTGCGCAACTCCCGGATGAAGAAATCGGCGATGTACAATCAGTGGATGGATTATCTGAAAGGCTCTGATACGCGCATCTCTGTGACGTTCAACCAGGAAGAAGCAGCACGGGACCGGAATGCGATCTTCTTTACGGCGGTTCATCCGCTTGTAAAAATGGCAGCCGCTGAACTTCATAAAAAGCAAGAGGTTTATATCAAGCTCATTGTGGATGCCAGTGACTATCCTGTTCCCTGCGGAGACTATCCGTTCCTGATCGTAGAGAGAACAATCGTTGGAATGCGGAAAGAGGTTCGTATCGTTCCGATTTCGGAAATCAATCTGTCTGCGTCGGATTTCTGTGACCTGCTGGAAGCAGCGGATTATAAGGAGATTCCTGATGATTGCACGGATAAACAGTGGGAAAAGCTGTCCCAGCTGAAACGGGAACAGCAACAGCAGGCTCTTGCGCAGCTGACGATCGATGTAAAAGAGAAATGCGATTATCGCCGTGCAGCTGTTCTGAAAAGCTATCAGTTCCGCAAAGAAGATCTGTTGGCCCGCATTGAGGCTGTGGACGACGAGAGCATCAAGCGGATGTATACGAGTCAGCTCAACAGCCTCGAAACTGAGAAGAATTCTTCTTTGAACGATTTGGAAAATATCCAGAATTGCGCAGCGGTCGAAGAAAACGTCATTGTTAGGGGAATCATTACGGTTTGTGATTAAATTAAGGATGGCTTATGGGAGATTTATATTCTGAGATCCGGGAACGCAGCAAACAGGATTATGGTCAGAAATTTGAAGAATGGGCACCCCGCATTCTGGTAGACCAGTACAGTGACCGAACACACTTTATCTTTGAGTTGATTCAGAATGCAGAGGATGCTGGGGCAACCTATGTGGCATTTTCCCTTTACCAGGACCGTCTGATTCTGTGTCATAACGGAAAACTGTTTACAGAAGCAGATATCCAGGGTATCTGCGGCATTCGTTCTACGAAAGATGAGCCGGAGTCCGGGAAAATCGGACGATTTGGCATTGGATTCAAGTCTGTCTATGCCTATACGAAAACGCCGCGGATCTATTCTGGCCAGTATTCTTTCCGGATCTGCAATCTGATCCTTCCTTATGCGGAAGAAAATGAGGCGACCGGGGACGATACGATTCTGATTCTCCCATTTGATGGAGAAGTCAATCCCGAAACAGCTTATAATGAGATCGGAGATGCGCTAAAAAAGTATCTTTCTGCGGATGTTTTGTTTGCTCTTTGCAATGTCAGAAATATAAGCTGCAAAATTTATCCGGATGAAAGCGAATGGTCCGTCAGCAAAGAATCCGTTCCAGTGGACAATGGCGTGGATAAAGTCCTGCTGACGCAGAAGCCAACAAATTCCGCAAGAAAACTTCTGGTGTTTCGTACACAAGATAAGCAGCCAATTTTGATTGGATATGAACTCGAAACGGATGACCACGGAAAAGATAGGATTATCCCGACAGAACAGCACTATCTTTATGTTTTCTTCCAGACAGCAGTAGAAACGCATCAGACATTTTACATTCATGTTCCGTTCTCAACGACACCTGCGCGAGACAATGTCAGGCACAATGAAGTGAATCAGCTCCTTGCTGAAAAACTTGCAGCACTTTTTGCCGATAGCATCCGCTGGTTGTTGAAAAATGGTTATGTGACACTTGACTTTTTGAACGAAGTATACCCAATCTTGGATACCTGTAAGGAAGAAAATCTTCGAGGCATCCATGAAATGGGACTTGCACTTTTAAGGGACGGTCTTGCCCTTCTGCCGACCGAAGAAGGCGGCTATTGTTCGATCCAAAATGCAATGTTGCCTTATGCTAAAAATATAGCAGATAATATCACACAGTCCATCTTACAGAGAGAATATGGTGACACAGCCTGTTGGGTAAAAGCAGATGTCTGCCTTGGAGTCAACGAACATCTGATGATGTATCTGACCCATCATTTTGGTCTGCCGGTATTACGCTGGAGGGATGTCCTCCCGCGCCTGACCGCAAAAATTCTGGAAGAACAGACGGATGAGTGGCTTCTGAATCTGTTTGATACGATTTATTCAACCTGTACTGGTGTCTTCCGTTCCAAAGAAAAAGTAGATGCCAAAGGAATCCCCTTTGTCCGGCTTCAGGATGGTTCGCACATCCGCTGCCAGTACGATGGTATGGCACAGGTCTACCTTAATAATCCGATGTCCTGCAAAAATAAAATAAGCGCAGCAATCCTTCAGGATCAGCGCGGCAGAAATTTTTATGTTGATGCACTCGGCATTGAGGAATATAATGCTATTCGGGAACTGAAAGATGATGTGTTGTGCTTTTATGGTGAAGATTCAGATGATACGGATATCCAGTTTGAGGATAATCTGGAACACTTTGAACTGATCGAGCGTGCATTAAAGGAGAATGCAGCGGAGGTGCAACGTATTCTGGCAAATGTCCCAATCGTTTGGGATGGACAGCAATGGAAGAAGCCGGGGGACTGTTATATTCCGTTTGCATTTCTCGATCATTCAGACCTTACAGGACAGGCGGTGCTGAGCCAGCTGAATGTGCCATGGGTGTCGGAAGATTACTATGGGAAAATCCCGGCGGAAGTGTTTGAAAAAATCGGCTGTAACATCGGAATTAAAGATATACTGGTGGATTGTTGTACATATGACGATAGGCTGCAAAGAGCAGATGCCAGTTTCTTTGAAATGCTACAGAAGCGTGTCCTTTACAAGAGATGTCAAAGAGTAGACTACCCGGAAACATGGGATATGTACCATTCTATCGACCATTTACAGGATATCTTGTGTAGTAATTCCGTTGAAATGTCAGTTAAAGCGGTGGATCTTATAAATGAAAAAGTGAAGAAACACCCATTATACGGAAAAATGACCGGTTCTCATAGTAAGGCGTTTAACACCACGACAACTGACAGCGTGAATCATATTCCTTCAATGCTGGCGTTGGAGCTTAGCGGTACAAAATGGTTGTACGATAAGACTGGAACACTTCAAAGTCCCGCTGACATAAAAAAGTCAGACCTAGCTGTGCAGTATTCAGGTCACGGAGCAGAGATATTTGCACAACTTCCCTTTAAGGCAGAAAGCGAAGCTGTCGAGACTGTAATCCAAAGCGTAGAGGAACCATACCAGGCTTTTATCAGTGCTATGCTGAAAAGACCTGATGAACTGCGTCTAATGTGCGAAACATACCAGAAACTTCAGAAAAAGCGACAGAAAGAGACTGACAAAACACAATCTTTAACGGAGTTGCTTGAGAAGCAGAGCAGTGCGCAGACCGAGGTAGAGACAGAGCCAGCTCCAGATGATGAGACATTGGGCGAGTACGGTGCTGTGCGGAACCTGAAACATCGCGAAAAAAAGTTGGAAGAAAACTTCCAAGAGGGACTTGAAGGCCAAAAAACAGTTGCGCCGCGACTGCGGTATACCTGTTCTGAAAGCAACCACGAAGAAAAGGCTTTTTTGCGAGCGCAATATTTTGGTAAGTGCCAGATTTGCGGCAAGCAGATTATCCGATATGATGGAAAACCATACTTCGAGGCGTGCAATATTCTGCCGACGGATTCGATTCCGACAGCGTACAAGCAGAGCATATCAGAGGGATGGAACTCGCTTTGCCTTTGCCCGAACTGTGCAGCAGAATTCAGATATGGAAAGAAAAATCTTTCTGAACTTGTCCGAATGATTCAAACATACAACGTTGAGGAAGAAGATGAAAACCTGATCGTTTGCGATATCGAGATGCAGGGAGAGAAGCGATCAATCAAGTATACTGGAAAACATTTTCTGGCACTGCAAAAGGCAATCGGATTTTATGATGACTATATTAAGAAAAAAAACTGATACAGTGAAAGATGAATCCGATGGTTGAGATAACTCTGGCAAGCAGTGCATTCGTGCGCACAAATGCAAATTTTGCGTTGCAAAATGCTTGTTGGGAAATCCCAAACCCTTTGTGATCTGCATCGTTCCGGTGCAGGCTGCGCGTTCTTTCCGAACGCTTTTGAATGTGTCAATGCACACTCTCTCCAAAAATCTGAGTCGCTTTTTGGTGCAAGCGTCAATGGCATAACTCCGATGTTCGTGGTAGAATAGGCACGTTGTGTGCCTGACGCATGAAAACGGAAAGGACGATGCAGAAATGGAGCCGCTATATCTGATGCCCGGTGACGAACGCTACACAAAATTTCAGGATGAGAACGGTGTGCCAAAAGTTCGTTACACCTATTGCTCTCTGCACGGCAAGCTGTTCAATTGCACCTGCCGAACGAAAGATGAAGCTCAGCAATTGTGTGAAGATTGGCTCGTAACGCAGGATCGCTGCTACATAAACTAAAAAAGTCGCCGAGGATTCCGCCCCATGAAAGGGTTAGAATCCTCGGCGACTTTCGTTTATCGGGTCTGCTGCTTTTCCTGCGCGTATTTCTCTTCTGTGAAGAACAATTCGATGTTTTTCTGTGCCTTTACCAGTTCCTGCATTTCTTCTCGTGCCTTGCGGTAATCCGGGTAAGCTGCTTTCTTTTGGGTCAGAAGTTCAGAATATTCTGTGTTCAGTGCTTTGACCTTTGGCAGCTTTTTCAAGCCAACCTCATCAAAAGCGGCCTTTGCTGCTTTGTGCAGTGTGATTTCTTCCCGGTGAGTATCCAGAAACTTTTTGCTATATCCCGCTTTCCGGTATCGGTATTCGTCATAGCCGGGGTGGTCGGTGGGGGTACGCTTGATCTTTTTATCCAGTTCCTTTTCCAGCTTCTTGTAGTCGGTTTCGGCTCCCCGGATGTCCCGGTCCTCTGCGGTATAAATGGTCTGCCCGGATACCTGCGTGGTGCCGGAGAACAGAATGGAACAGGACGAAAAGGCTGACATGACCAGCAGCAGGAGCAAAAGAAAAACGCCCACGATCAAAAGAACGTGCGCGTTGCTCTTTGCAAAATTGGCAATGCCGTTGACTGCGGTGCTGACCACCGATCTTCCTTTGTCGATGACCTGCTCCATACCGGACTTTGCAGCAGGAACACCACCAGATGCAGCTTTCTGACCGCCTGCGGTCTGTGCAGCGGTGCCGCCCGACCGGGTTGCGGCACGGTAGCTTTTCTGAATATCCTGTTTCTGCCGCCACCGAGAGAGCCAGTTGGAGCCTCCCTCGCCGGTGCAGGATGCGCCTGCATCTTGTGCCGCAGTCGGCTTCTGCGGGGAAGATTTTGCGGTTTTGGCACCCTTCTTGCCCTGCATCTTGGCTTTCTTTTTCAGCTTCCGGGCATAGATGCTCTTGGAAATATCCCGGACATTTCCTGCTGCCTTTTCGCCCTCGCTTAAAGCCTGCGTGCCCACATTATCGTCCTCGTACTGGTCAAACTCCCGATGCACCGCAGACCGGGCGGCAGCGGCGGCATACATAGCACGTTTCTGCTGCTTTGTCATGCGGGATGCTTCATCCGGGGTGATCTCGGCTTTGCCAAAACGCAGGTGCTGCGCCTTTTCCGCAGCTTTATCTGCGTCCAGTTTCAGCTTCTGCTTTTGGGTCTTAGACTGCTCCACTTTGGACTTTTTCGGAGGGGAGCGCGTGGCCGTGCGCTCCTTGTCCTCCTCAAATTTCAGCTTTGGCTGTTTCTCACTCATGCTTTTGAGCCTCCGCAACTTCGGAAAGGCGGGTCGTGAGGATGCGGTAGAGTTCAAGGTCTTTCGGGAAGCGGTCAACAAAGGGCAGGATCACGTTACCGAAGAACAGCAGCCCTTCACCTTCGCCGGAGTGGGTGACGTAGGAAAGCTGATGGGGCGAGATGTTGAGCTGCTTTGCGAGGATCTGCCGGTCTCCGTTGGCTTGATTGAGCATATACACAAAGTCCGAGTTCTCAAAAATATTCGATACTTCGGGACTTGCCAGCAGATCTTTGACGTTCTGCGTCAGGGCTGTCGGGATGCCGCCCCACTTACGGAAACGCTTCCAAATCTCCACAGAATAAGCGGCAGTCTGCTCCTCTTTCAGCAAAAGGTGGAATTCGTCTGCATAGTACCGGGTGGATTTTCCGGCACTGCGGTTGGCGGTCACGCGCCCCCACACGGCATCCTGCACGATAAGCATACCGAGTTTCTTCAACTGCTTGCCAAGCTGCTTGATGTCAAAACAGACAATGCGGTTATTGATATCCACGTTGGTGTGGTGGTTAAAAATGTTCAAACTGCCCTTGACGTAGATTTCCAGCGCAGCCGCCACATGGCGGGCTTCCGGTTCATCTTGCGTCAGCAGGGCGTTGTACAGATCTTCCAACAGCGGCATATTTTCTGGGGTGGGGTTTTCGAAATACTTGCGGTAGATCACATGGACGCAGCGGTCAATGACCGTCTTTTCCACCGGCTGCAACCCTTCTTTGCCGCCCACCACCAGTTCGCACAGGGATAGCACAAAGTCGGCTTTCAAAGCCAGCGGGTTATCCTCCTCCGAGTAGTTGCTGTTGATGTCCATAGGGTTGATATACTGGGTGCTGGCAGGGCTGATGTGGATGACCTGCCCATGCAGACGCTCCACCAGCGGAGCGTACTCACATTCTGGGTCGCAGATGATAATATCATCGTCCGTCACGAGGAACGCATTGCAGATCTCACGCTTTGCGCTGAAGGATTTACCGGAACCGGGAGTGCCCAGAATCAGACCGTTGGGGTTCTTCAGCTTTTTGCGGTCAACCATAATCAGGTTGTTGGACAGAGCGTTCAAGCCATAATACAGGCTTTCCTTGCCGTTGTCGAACAACTCCTGTGTGGTAAACGGCACAAAAATTGCCGTGCTGCTGGTGGTCAGACCCCGCTGGATCTCGATCTGGCAGTCTGCCAGCGGCAGCGAGGACATAAGCCCCTGCTCCTGCTGAAAATCAAGGCGGCATAATTCGCAGTTATGCTTCTGCGCAATGCTGACCGCCTGAAACACGTTGGTTTCCAGTTCCTGCTCGGTTTTCCCGGTGTTCAGCACCAGAAAAGTGACAAGGAACATACGCTCGTTTTGCGACTGCAATTCTTTCAGCAGGGCTTTTGCATCCCGCCCATAAGTCGCCAAGTCTGACGGCAACACGTCCATATCATATCCGGCGCGGACGGCTTTCTTCTGCTCTTCGATTTTGCTGCGGTCGAGTTCGGTAATGGTGTGCTTGATGGTTTTGATGGCCTTGTTCTGGTCAACGGACTGGATGTGCATGGTAACGATCTGGCTGGAATCCATGTCCAGAAAATCCTTCAGCAACTGGTCACTCAGGTCAGAAGCCGTGATATTCAGGAAGCTGACCGCCCCGAAGATGCCGCCCATCTGAAAGGTACGGCTGTTCTTAAACGCCAGTGCAGTGGGTGCAATGACATCCTTTACGGAAAGGCCGCTTTTTACAAGGTCTTTCCAGTTGAAGTGGAACTTGTTGGCACCGTCCATATTCAGCATCCCGTGCATCAGCCGCAGGCGCTCCGTACCGTCCAGCGGCTTTGCCCTCCACCTCCAGGGCGGCGGCGGCGGCGATGCCGGCCAGCACCTCTTCAGAAATATGGATATTGCCCAGCTCGTCAGAGCGGGAGACATAGTCCTTGTTCTCACTCACGGATGGTCACGCTCCTTATCATACGTTACAGTTCCTGCTCGGGTATTTTTTGTTATTGTACCACGCAAACGGGGATTTGACAACCGAAACCTGAAAAAGTCCGGGTCCGGCGCTGCGCGCCTGTGGGAAGTCTTTGCTTTTTCAGGAATACATGGTATAATATCTGCCATCGCAGCTGCATGGCGCTTCTGTCCGGCCCGATCCCGGCCCGCGGACAGAGGCTTCCAGTAGAGGCTCCGCCCGCCCCACACTGGAGGTCCGGGCGCATGAGACCGCATTCTCCGGTCCATGCTAAGAGCAAGAGCGACACAGGGAGTATCCCGAAGAAAGGAAAACGCCGATGACTCAGGTAACACGACGGGAACTGATGCCCGGTGTGTGGCTGCGCGCCATCCACACCGATAAATTCAAAAGCTCTTATCTGGGGCTGACCATGATGGCTCCGCTGGAGTGGGAGACCGCGGCCGCCAACGCCCTGATCCCCGCGGTGCTCCGCCGGGGCACTGCCGCCCATCCGGATCTGGAGGCCCTCTCCGCCGCCCTGGACGAGCTGTATGGCGGGGCCATCGAGCCGGTGGTCCGCAAGAAGGGTGAGACCCAGTGTATCGGCTTTGTGGCCAGCTTTCTGGACGACGCCTATGCCCTGGAGGGAGAATCCATCCTGGAGCCCGCCGCCGCCCTGCTGGGCGAGCTGCTCCTCTCCCCCCGGACCGTGGGGGAGGGCTTCCTGCCCGACTATGTCCGGCAGGAGCAGAGCAATCTGATCGACCGGATCCGCGCCCAGGTAAACGACAAGCGCCGCTATGCCAGCGCCCGGCTGTGCCAGCTGATGTGCCGCGAGGAGGCCTTCGGCGTGGACAAGCTGGGGGATGAGGCCCACGCCGCCGCCATCACTCCGGAAGGCGATTGCAAAAACCTTTCCGTATTCGCATTACGATGACTTTGGCGCAAAACGAAC
>OGXL01002820.1_pt1 | contig 12437 bp, 15 predicted proteins | sample 1576311 | NCBI WGS metagenome assembly OGXL01 (sample SAMEA3541564, study PRJEB24748) | human gut metagenome | biome: human gut; feature: human-associated habitat; material: faeces | place: China | collected 2012 | reverse complement strand
ATGCTCTCCACCGTGCGCCCGAACTGGTGCGCGGCTTTCTGGAAAAGATTCTTGCCCCCAAGCAGGAGCTCACCATGAATGTGCCGCAGAAAAACCGCAAGCGTGGGCAAGATGTAGAACTTTAAGCTGAATTTTTAGATGATATGACAATATAAGGAGCAATGCTTATGGATTTTGACCGTAATTCTATGACCGTCCCTGTGCAATCTTTCGATTATACGAAAAAGTTCTTGCAAAAGGACTCGAATCCCGCTACAATGGAAGTGGTCACTCAAACCAATGCCGTCAAGTCTCCGACTGACAGCCCGAAAACCACGAAACTGGTGTACACGGTGGAAGAGATCGCACGAATGCTGGCCATCAGTCTGCGCTCTGCTTACAACCTGTGCAACAGCACCACCGAATTCCGTGTCCTGCGGGTAGGCGGAAGCATCCGTGTGCCGAAGGACAGTTTCGATGCGTGGCTCAACCGGGCAGCTTGATAAGGAGGCAAAAGTATGGCATATATCACGAAACGCGGCAACTCTTACAGCGTCCGCTACACCTATCAGGACGAGCACGGCAAGAGCTGCGACAAGTGGGAGAGCTTTCCCACCAAAGAGGAGGCAACGAACCGAAAGAAACAAATCGAACACGAACTGGCAACGGGAACATTCCTGATTCCATCCACCGTGACGGTGGCAGAGTTCCTCATGGATTGGCTGCCCAAGCAGTGCAGCAAACACAAGTGGGCACCCAAGACCTACGAATCCAACCTTTCCACCATCCAGAACCTGATTATCCCCTATATCGGCAGCATGGAGATGCAGAAGCTCAAGCCCTACCACATGGAGAACCTCTATACGGCCCTGAGCAAAACGCCCTGCGGTTCGTATATCGAGGGAAAGAAGCAGGAACTGACCGAAAAGCAGAAGCAGCGGTTCCTATCCGGCACGACGATCCACGAGGTTCACCGGCTGCTGGGCACCGCATTCCAGTATGCCGTAGAGTGGGGCATCCTTGTCAAAAGCCCTGTTCCCGTGGACAGCCCCAAGAAGTCCACACAGGAGCGCACCATCTGGACGGTGGAGGAAATGCGGGCGGCTCTGGACAGCATGGAGGACCCTATCCTGCATCTGGCAGTCCACCTCACGCTGGTGGGCGCACTGCGAGAGGGCGAGATCGTAGGGCTGACCCCGGAAGATCTCGATTTTGATGCTGCGGATGATTTATTAGGTATTTCACAATCTTATATTTCTAGATTAGAAAAAAAGATTATAAAAAAATTAAGAAGTCAATTAAATTATGATGAAGTGAAATAGTATATTTTTATCAAAAAAAGCCACACTAATTTTGGTGATTATTGTGGAAAAAGAAAGTTTTATGAGCACTATCCCTATTCAAAAAACTCTTTCTAAAGAAGAATTATATACATTGATTCAAAATTATCAAAAGAATCATGATCAAAAAAGTAAAGAAATGATTATTCTTTCTAATACAAAATTAGTGTTATCTTTAATGAAAAGATTTTACCAAAAATCAAATCATTATGAAGATCTGTTTCAAGTAGGCATCGTTGGTCTAATAAAAGCAGTCGACCATTTTGATACCAATTATCAATTACAGTTTTCAACGTATGCAGTTCCTTTGATCATTGGTGAAATGAAACGTTATTTAAGAGATAATACACAAGTTAAGATTTCTAGACCAATCAAGGATTTAGCTTATGCTATTTTAAAAGAAAAGGAAAAATATTTAAATCAATATCAAAGAGAACCAACGATTCAAGAATTATCACAAAATTTAAATATTGAAAAACAAAATATTATAGAGGCAATGCAATCTACTCAAAGCATTGCTTCTTTCCAAGATGTTGTAGGAAATGATAATCAAAATGAATTATCATTATCAGATATTGTCTCACTTGATCCAGAAACATTGAAACATTATCATGATCACCTTGATTTAAAAAATGCCTTTGATTGTTTAAATCAAAGAGAAAAGAAAGTAATTCAAGAAAGATACTATCAGGGTTATTCGCAATGTGAAATAGCAGATGAGCTTTTTGTATCACAAGCGCAAATTTCTCGAATTGAAAAAAAAGCTTTAGAAAAATTACATAAAAAATTAGTCTAAAGCATATTTTATAGGGGTGATCGTATGAGATTTGTATCATTACAATCAAAAGATGTGATTAATGTTTATGATGGTAAAAAAATAGGGTATATTGCGGATATTGAATTAGATTGGTGTCAAAAGTGTATACGTGCTTTAATTGTCGAAAAAATGAATTTTTTTCATTTTTTTTGTTTTTTTAAAGAGCCTCCTGTCTTAGTTATTCCGATTGAATGTGTGATTTCTTTAAAAGGCGATGTGATTTTAGTGAATATTGAACAGGTTTAGCTAGATTTCCTTGTTGATACCTTTGATAATCAATAAATGTATGGTATAATATTGAGGAAATAAAAGGAGGATGACTTCATGGGTTACGGTGAAAAAGTAAAAAAATGGTTTTTCGATGAAGATGGGGATGGAGAAGATATTGTTGAAGATTATGATGCTGTAGAGGTTGATACTGTACCTAAAACAAGCTTATTTGAACAAGCAAAACTTTCTAAAACAAGCGAAGCTGTGAAATCATTAAATATGAATAAAGATAGTCATTTAGTTTTATTTGAACCACGTTCATTTGGAGAAACTCAAGATATTGCAAATTATTTAAAAACAAAAAAAGCAACAGTTGTTAATTTACATCGTTTACAAAAAGATCAAGCTAAACGTGTTGTTGATTTCTTAAGTGGTGTTATTTACGCTATTGAAGGTGACATTCAAAGAATAGGACCAAAAATTTTCTTATGTACACCTCGTAATATTTCTGTTGCAGGAACAATTGATCTAGATGAAGATGAACAAGAAGATTAAAAAGTATGGTTTCCATACTTTTTTAAGTTATGTTTGAACATTTTAAAGGGGAAGAAGTCTTTGTAAAAAAGGTACTTGATTATTTGGATCAAGTACAATATAAACAAAGACTTATTTTAACGCAATTTTTAGATCCGTATCATCAATCAATTGTTAAAAGTGTTATTGGGCATCAAGATGAAGTTCAAGTTTTAGAAAATGGTGGTTTTATTCATAGTGAAAGTCAAAGAATAATTATTGCTCCTTATTTTTATGAAATAGAAAAGGAAGATTTTGAAATCGTTGTTTGTAAGATTATTTATGCAAAAAATTTTGAAAAATTAACACATCGAGATATTTTAGGTGCTTTAATGTCTTTAGGAATTAAAAGAGAGCTATTTGGAGATATTGTTGAAAAAGACAAAGATTTTTATTTAGCTGTTGATCGACATATTTATGAATATTTAAAAGATCATTTATCAATGATTAAAAGAAGTAAAGTAAAGTTTGTTGAATGGGATGAAGAAATAGAAGTAAAAAATGATTATTTAGTAAAATCATTTATTGTATCTTCATTTCGATTAGATAAGATCATTTCTTCTTTTTATAAAATTTCAAGACAAAAAGCAGCAGAATTTATTCGTGCTGGTCATGTAAAAGTTAATCATAAACCGGTTGAACAAATAAATTATTTATGTAATAATAAAGACATAATATCATTCAAAAAACATGGTAGAGTGGTGTTTGTTGATTGTAATAAACAAACACGCTCTGATAATTATGTGGTTGAAGGGTATTTTTATAAGTAGGGAGTGAACATGATGTCATTGAAAAAACAAGTATTTGGTTATAATAAGTTACAAGTTGATGAATTGATCAATGAAAAAGATAATGAAATAAAACAGTTGAATGATCAAATTAAAAAATTACAAGAAGATTATCAACAATTAGAACATCAAAAATCATTATTACAGCATCGTGTAAACATCCAAGAACAAACAAATGAAGAAATTGCACGTCTTGCATTAAAAGAAGCAAGCGAACTTATTGACAAAGCGAAAAAGAATGCTAATATGATACTGAGCGAATCGCTTGAGTATGTTCGTTCACTTTCTGGTGAGATGAGTGACTTTAAAGCGCAAGCTGTTAAATTTAGAGCTTCAGTGGAAAAAATGTCAAAAGATATCCTTGAGTCTATTGATCAATCTGAAGTTTATAATTTAATTAATGAAGATAAATACGATGAAGGAGACAGTTTATAATTAGAGTTTTAAGAGAGCTGATGGCTGGTGTAAATCAGTAACAAAGATTATAATGTATCACTCTGGAGTAGCCCTTTGAATTAAGTAGGAGGAGACGTTAATCGCGTTAAGATTTCAAGAGCGTATGTAAATACGAATTAAGGTGGTACCGCGATCACATCGTCCTTAGGATGATGTGTTTTTTATTTTTTAAGAGAGGAAAGAAAGAAATGAATTACAAAGACACATTATTAATGCCAAAAACTGACTTTGAAATGCGTGGAAACTTACCAAAAAAAGAACCTAAGTATGTAGAACGTTGGCAAGAAAACGACATGTATAACAAAGTTATCCAACAAAACGAAGGAAAAGACAGCTTTGTCTTCCATGATGGTCCTCCATATGCTAATGGAAATATGCACATGGGGCATATGTTAAACAAAGTCATCAAAGACGTTATTTGTCGTTATAAAAATATGAATGGTTTCTATACACCATATATTCCTGGATGGGATACTCATGGTTTACCGATTGAAAATGCTATTCAAAAATTAGGTGTTAATCGTAAAGAAATGCCTACAGCTAAGTTTAGAGAAAAATGTGAAGCTTATGCTCATGAACAAGTAAATAAACAAATGTCTCAATTAATTCGTATGGGAACATTTGCGGATTATAAACATCCATATTTAACATTACAACATGAATTTGAAGCAAGACAAATTGAAGTTTTTGCTAAAATGGCAATGGATGGATTAATTTTCAAAGGATTAAAACCAGTTTACTGGTCACCATCAAGTGAATCTGCTTTAGCAGAAGCTGAAGTTGAATATCATGATATCAAATCACCAACAATTTTTGTTAAATTCCAAGTTAAAGATGGTAAAGGAGTCTTAGATAACGATGTTAATTTCGTTATTTGGACAACTACTCCTTGGACAATTCCTGCTAACTTAGCAATCTGCTTAAATGCTTCTTATAACTATGCATTAGTAGAAACTGAAAAAGGAAAATTAATTGTCTTAGATACTTTAGTTGATGAATTAATGGCTAAATTTGAAATCACAGATTACAAAGTTGTTAATCATTATAAAGGATCTGAATTAGAATACATCACATGTCAACATCCATTATATGATAGAGAATCATTAGTTATCTTAGGAGATCACGTAACAGCTGATTCTGGTACTGGATGTGTTCATACTGCACCTGGATTTGGGGCAGACGACTTCTTTGTAGGTCAAAAATATAACTTACCAGCTTATTGTAACGTTGATGAACATGGTTGTATGATGGAAGATTGTGGTGAATGGTTAGCTGGTCAATATGTTGATGACGCTAATAAAACAGTAACTATGAAATTAGATGAAATTGGAGCTTTATTAAAACTTGAATTCATCACACACAGTTACCCACATGATTGGCGTACTAAAAAACCTATTATCTTTAGAGCAACTGATCAATGGTTCTGTTCATTAGATAAAATCAGAGATAAATTATTAAGTGAAATTGATAATGTTAACTGGTTAAATGAATGGGGACACATCAGAATCTATAACATGATTAGAGATCGTGGAGACTGGTGTATTTCACGTCAACGTACTTGGGGTGTACCAATTCCTATTTTCTATTGTGAAGATGGAACTCCAATTATTGAACAAGAAGTATTTGATCATATTTCTGAATTATTTAGAGAACATGGTTCAAATGTTTGGTTTGAAAGAGATGAAAAAGATTTATTACCTGAAGGATATACAAATGAACATTCACCAAATGGTATCTTCAAAAAAGAAAAAGATATCATGGATGTATGGTTTGACTCAGGAAGTTCACATACAGGTGTGATGGTAGAAAGAGGATTTAATTATCCAGTAGATCTTTATTTTGAAGGTAGTGACCAATATCGTGGATGGTTCAACTCATCATTAATTATCGGTGTTGCTGCTCATGGTAAAGCTCCTTATAAAACTGTTTTATCACATGGTTTCGTATTAGATGGTAAAGGAAATAAAATGTCTAAGTCATTAGGAAATACAGTAGATCCTATTAAACTTGTTAACCAATATGGTGCTGATATCGTAAGATTATGGGCTACTTCTGTTGCTTATCAACAAGATGTTCGTATTTCTGATGAAATCATGAAACAAGTGGCTGAAGGTTATCGTAAAATCCGTAATACAATGAGATTCGTTTTAGGTAACTTAAATGATTTCAAAGCAAGTGATTTAGTAGAAATCAAAGATTTACCTGGTGTTGATCAATATATGTTAGCTAAATTAAATGAATTAATGAAAGCTTATGATGAAGCTTATGCAAATTATGACTTTGCTACAGCTAACCAAGAAATCTTAAATTACTTTACAAATACTTTAAGTTCATTCTATATGGATTTCACAAAAGATATCTTATACATTGAAGATGCAAATTCTCCACGTAGAAGACAAGTTCAAACTGTTTTATATCATCATGCTAAAACAATGATGAAATTATTATCAACAGTACTTGTATTTACTGCTGAAGAATTACATGATCATTTCCATTGTGATGAAAATAAAGCAGAATCTATCTTCTTAGAACCAAAATATGAATTATTTGATATTGAAAATGAAGAAGAAGTTTTAGCTTATTTCTCTAAATTTATGGAAGTAAGAAAAGATGTTTTAAAATCTATGGAAGGTTTAAGAAATGAAAAATTAATTAAATCGAACATGGAAACAAAAGTAACATTATCTTTAAAAGATGAATATAAAGATATTGCTAACTTAAAGGATGATTTAAAACAATTATTTATTGTGGCTAAAGTTGAATTAGTTGATGATACAACTTTAGAAGAATATGAAACTAGCTACATTAAAGTTGAAAAATTCAACGGTGTACAATGTCCAAGATGTTGGAACTATTTCGATGAAGATGAAATGAATGGTGAATTATGTTCACGTTGTGCAAGTGTAGCTCATCGTGTAGCTGAATAGCAGATAAAAGGATGTATCGAAAGATACATCCTTTTCTTTTTAAAAAACAATTTTGTAATGAAAAATAAAGCGAACTGTGTTATTATTTACGAGATTGTAGGTGAGGGAGTATATGAAAAAAGAAATATTAGGTAAATGTATGCTATTAATGTCTGCTCTTATTTGGGGAAGTTCTTTTATTGTTATGAAAAATGCTGTGGATTTTATTTCTCCATTTACGCTATTATGTATACGTTTTGTGTTAAGTACAATTTTCATTTCTATTTTATTTTTTAATAAAATAAAAAAAATCAAAAAACAAGATCTATTAGGTGGTTTTTTAGCAGGTCTAGCCTTATTTAGTGCTTTTTCAATTCAAACATTTGGTTTGCAATTGACAACACCTGGTAAAAATGCTTTTTTAACAGCCGTTTATTGTACGATTGTTCCTTTATTAAGTTGGCTTTATTTTAAAAAGAAACCCGATAAAGCACAAATATTTGCGGCTATCCTTTGTTTTATTGGAGTTGGTTTTGTTTCTTTAGATAGTTCCTTAAAGGTGAATTTAGGTGATCTTTATACTTTGATTGGTGGTTTTTTATATGCTGTTCATATTATTGTGTGTGAAAAAGCAATGAAAAAGACATCTCCAATTATTATTACTGCCTTACAATTTGCATTTGCTTCTATTTTTTCATTTATAGCAGCCTCTTTATTTGAAGATATTTCAGTTGTTTTCCATATTGATTCAAGTATTTATCTTCAAATCTTATATCTGGCATTTTTTGCAACTACATTATGTTATTTATTTCAAAATGTGGGACAAAAATTTGTTAATGAAAATATAGCAGCGTTATTATTAAGCTTAGAATCTGTTTTTGGAGTTTTCTTTTCCATATTATTTGGACAAGAAATAATGACACTTCAAATTGGATTAGGATTTATGATTATTTTTATTTCGGTTTTGATATCAGAAACAAAGTTATCTTTTTTACATAGGGGAGGAAAACAATGATTAAAAAATTACTTACAATAACTTTATCATTGATGATGATTTTTACATCATTCGTACCAGTTTTCGCTGAAGGGGAAGAAGTCAATATTGTAGGACAATATGGAATTGTCATCGATAAAGATACCGGGCAAGTTTTATACAATAAAAATGCCCATGATAAAATGTATCCAGCAAGTATTACAAAAATTTTAACATGTATTGTTGCTATTGAAATGTTAGATGATCTAGATAAAACAGCTACGATTACTCAAAGTGATATCGATACAGTTTGGGAAACAGGAGCTACTTCTGCAGATTTTACTGTCGGAGAAGTTGTCACTTATAGAGATATGTTGATGGGAGCAATGTTACCTTCAGGTGCAGATGCTTGTCGTGCTCTAGCTAATAATACGTGTGGTAGTCAAGAAAAGTTCGTTGAAAAAATGAATCAATTGGTAAAAAAATTAGGATTAAAAGATTCTCATTTTGTAAATACAACAGGAATTCATGATGATGATCATTATACAACGGCATATGATATGGCTAAAATTACCCAATATGCTTTAAAGAATAAAAAATTTGTTGAAGTCTTTGATAGATATCAATATACGTCAAGTGATGGTCAACATCAATGGGTCAAAAAAGTTATTTATAAAAGTAAAAGAGACCATATTGATACATCAATGATTGAAGGATGCAAAAGTGGTTATACAAGCAAAGCTCAAAGTACTTTATCAAGTTTATTGAATATCAATGATCATCATTATGTTTGTGTTGTTGGCTTTTCTAAAAATAGTGATGGCTATAATCATTGTACCGTAAATGATACCCTTGCTTTAGGTAATTATGTAAAAGATCATTATTCAGTTGCGAATATTATTAAAAAAGATACAAAAATGAATTCTGTTAAAATAAAAAATGGTCAAACAAATAAAGTTGATGTCATCACAGAAAAAGATATCGAAGCTGTTTTACCAAATAATTACAATCCATCTGATATAAAATATAAATATCATTTAAAAGATTTAACAGCTCCTGTTAAAAAAGATCAAAAAGCAGGAACAATGGATGTTTACTATCGAGATACAAAATTAGAAACAATTTCACTTAATACAACACAAGCAGTAGATGAAAGTGGTTCTGTTGTTTTTATGAGAAAAATGAAGAATGTTGTTTTACCATGTGTAATGGCAGTTGTCATCATTCTTGTGGTTTTATTATTAGTAAGAAAAATCATGATTAAACAAAGACGTAAAAAAAGATGTCAACAAAGAAATCGTAAAAAGTAGGTATACCTACTTTTTTTACTTATATATGCTTAATTATTATATGCATATATAAGTAAATACATTGACATATACTTATATATACGTATAATATAAGCAAGAGGTGAGTGATATGACTTATAAATGCGTATTTAGTGATATTGATGGAACATTATTGAATTCAAAACATCAAATAAGTGAAAAAACAAAAAAGAAAGTACAACAGTTAGCTATACAAAATATTCCTTTTGTTCTTGTTTCAGCGAGAATGCCTAAAGGAATGCATTATTTTTTAGATGAATTACAAATAAAGGCACCAATGGTAAGTTATAGTGGAGGTTTGATTTTAGATGAAAATCAAAAAGTAATCTATTCAAAAGGATTTTCAGTAGAAATGGCGAAAAGACTTTATAAATATATTAAATATTATTATCAAATTCCTGTTAGTTTTTATGTTGAGAATCATTGGATGGTCGATGAAATAGATGAAGGAATTGAAGAGGAAAGAATTATTACAGGGTTGAAACCTGAAAAATTGGATTTAAATGGAATTAAAAAGGTTCATAAACTATTAGTGATTGCTGAAGCAGGAATTGTTGATCGTTTAGAAATGAGCTTAAAAGAAAAATTTAGTGGTTTAAAGATTTATAAATCAAAAGATACTTATTTAGAAATTATGGATGAATCGGTATCAAAATCCAGTGCAATTCAATTTTTATGTGATAAAATGAAAATAGGTCTTCATCAAACAGTTTCTTTTGGAGATAACTATAATGATTTAGATATGCTTCTTTTAACAGGAAAAGGATTTGCGATGGCTAATGGAGCGCAAGGTGTTTTAGAAAGTATTCCAACACATACGCTTTCTAATGATGAAGATGGAATCGTTTATGCATTAGATAATTTAGTAGGTGAATAAGGTGTATCAAGAAGAAAGAATTTATAAAATATTAGAAATATTAAAAACTAAAAAGACAATGACCAATCAAGAAATTATGGATCAATTTCATATTTCTAGAGATACAGCAAGAAGAGATATTGTTCGTCTTGTAAATGAAAATTTGGCAGTTAGAACACATGGTGGTATTACATTAAATGATGTACATCAAATTGGAAGTTATCAAACAAGAAAACAAGAAAATGAAGAGATAAAAAATGAAATTGGAAAAATAGCTGTTTCTTTGAGTGAAAACAATAAAGTAATCTTTTTTGATACTTCAACAACGGTGGCTGCTTTATGTCAATATGTAGAAGGTAATATAGAAGCTTATACTCATTCTTTAGATAATATTGAAATATTATCGAATCATTGTTTATGTCAGATGATTGGTGGAACTTACTTTAAAAAGAATCGTTATATGTATGGAAGTCAAACGTTGAATATGATTGATCAAATTTATTTTGATTTAGCTTATGTAGCAGCAGCAGCTGTGATGGAAGATGGTATTTATGTTGAAGAATTTGAAGATGCTATGATTAAAAAAAAGGTAGCAAGTCGAAGTCAAAAAGTTTGCTTAGTTGTAGATCATAGTAAATTTAATAAAAAAAGTTCTTATAAAGCTTTAGCTTTTCAAGATATTGATGTTCTTGTTGTTGATTGGTTACCTGATACTTATCGAGAAAAGATAGAAAAAGCAGAATGTCAAATAATATATACAAAAGAAAAGTAGATTCGCATGAATCTACTTTTTAGCAAGCATTTTATCAAAAAAATAACCAATTACTCTGAAAATCATGGCTAAACCAAAGATAGATAAAGCACCAATTGTTTCATATTTATGGAAAAGGAATGTACATAAAAAATATGTAATGATTCCTAATGCTGCTCCTAAACCTGTTAATAATGTCATGAAAACATCTTTTTGTTGTTTCATAATTTCACCTCAAGAACTATTCTAACATAACAAAAACTAATAAACAATAAATAGAAGTTGTGCTATAATCTAGATAAAGTGAAAGGGGAAGTCTATGTATAATACGTTGATTTTTGATTTAGATGGAACACTTGTAGATTCAATAGAAGATTTAGCTTTATCTACAAATATATTAATGGAAGAAAATCATTTTCCTACCTATGATTTAGATACATATAAACAATTTGTAGGAAATGGTGTTGATAAATTAATAGAGCGTGCTTTACCTGAAAAATATAAAAAAGATGTGAGAAAATATCGTGCACGTTTTGATGAAATTTATAAAGAAAATTGTTTAAAATATACAAAACCTTATAAAGGAATGAAAGAATTAATTGATGAACTTTATCATCAAGGGTATAAATTAGCAGTTGTAACGAATAAACCAAAAGTAAATGCAGTAACAATTGTAAATCATTTATTTCCTAATAAATTTATGTATGTTTTCGGAAATACGGTTTATCAACCAAAAAAACCACATCCTTGTTTAGTACAACTAGCTATGCAGTTAATGGAAAGTAATAAAAATGAAACATTGATGATTGGTGATAGTAATGTAGATATTGAAACAGCCATCAATGCTAAAATTAAATCTGTAGGGTGTGAATGGGGCTTTAGAGGAAAAGAAGAACTTGTTCAAGCTGGAGCAACTTATACTGTTTCTAAACCAAGTGATATTAAGGACATTCTAAAATGATTGCAGTATCGAGATGTTTAATTGGTGAAAATTGTACATATGCTGGAAAGAATAATCTTTGTAAGGAAATAAAGGAACTTTATGATCAAGGTTTAGCGTTACCACTTTGTCCAGAAGTCTTAGGTGGTTTACCAATTCCTAGAACATCTTGTGAAGTTACTGGGGAAAAAGTGATTGATCAAAAAGGAATTGATCGTACAAAAGAATATACACAAGGTGCTAAAATTGCTTTAGATAAATGTTTAGAAAAAAATATTAAAATAGCTGTTTTAAAAGCTAAAAGTCCAAGCTGTGGAAAAAATCATATTTATGATGGAACATTTTCACATCAACTTGTTGAAGGTGATGGTATTTTTGTACAGATGTTAAAAGAAAAAGGAATTGCAGTTTATAGTGAAAATGAAGTAACAGAGGTTTTAAAATTAATAAATGGAGGAAAGTAAAAATGGGACATATTTTATGGGTAGAACCTGTATTTAAAGAAATGATTTGGGGAGGA
>OGXL01002814.1_pt1 | contig 12446 bp, 14 predicted proteins | sample 1576311 | NCBI WGS metagenome assembly OGXL01 (sample SAMEA3541564, study PRJEB24748) | human gut metagenome | biome: human gut; feature: human-associated habitat; material: faeces | place: China | collected 2012 | reverse complement strand
TGAGATTTTGCCAGTGCTTTATGACAGAGCTTTACAAATATATTGGTGCTGATGTAGATGTTCCAGCTGGTGATATTGGAACAGGTGCAAGAGAAATCGGATTCATGTTTGGTCAGTACAAGAGAATCCGCGATTCCTATGAAGGCGTGCTGACAGGAAAAGGTCTGACTTACGGCGGTTCTTTAGTAAGAACACAGGCTACAGGCTACGGACTTCTGTATCTGACAGAGGAATTATTAAAAATCAACGGAAAAGAACTGGCAGGAAAGACCGTTGTAGTCTCCGGTGCCGGAAACGTAGCTACTTATGCTATCGAAAAAGCATACCAGTTAGGTGCAAAGCCAGTAACCTGCTCTGATTCCACAGGCTGGGTATACGATCCGGACGGTATTGACGTGGCAGCATTAAAAGATATCAAAGAAGTGAAACGCGCACGTCTGACAGAATATACAAAATACAGACCGAATGCAGAATACCACGAAGGCAAAGGCGTATGGAGTGTAAAATGTGATGTGGCTCTTCCATGTGCAACACAGAATGAACTGGATTTGGAAGATGCAAAGGCACTGGTAGCAAATGGCTGTTTCGCAGTTGCAGAAGGCGCTAATATGCCAACTACTCTGGAAGCGACAAAATATCTTCAGGAAAACGGCATTATCTTTGCACCAGGTAAGGCTGCAAACGCAGGCGGTGTGGCAACCTCCGCACTGGAAATGTCTCAGAACAGCGAGCGTTTGAGCTGGAGCTTTGAAGAAGTAGATGCCAAATTGCAGGGCATTATGGTAAATATCTGCCATAACATGGCAGACGCTGCCAAGAAATATGGTTTTGAAGGCAATTACGTAGTAGGCGCAAATGCAGCAGGCTTTGAAAAAGTTGCAGAAGCTATGATTGCACAGGGCGTTTGCTAATCCATAGATTGATAGAACATAACTCCGCATAGAAACACCCCGGTTGGGAGGAACACCTTCTGGCCGGGGTGTTTCGCTGTTTTTAGGAAGGGGTTGCAAAACAAAAACAGAGGGAAATTCATGTGTAATCAGTTTTTCTATATCCCACTTGCCACTTTTCATGATATTCAGAACATCAAACACATCTTCTGGCATATAACCACCAGAACCGATGACGCTTTTTTGTGAATAGTTTTTTCGGAGGAAACTTATAGAAATTTCATTTTCTGTATGTTAAAATGGGAAAAATGATTTACAAGGAGTGAGTATATGAAACCAACAGAAAACATGACTCCGCTTACCATAGGCGTATTCTCTTCCTCTTCTCCCATATCGGCTACCACACCGGTTCGATACGAAAGAGGAAAGGCTTATTTACAGAAGAAAGGATTTCGGGTTTTAGACGGAAGTTTATACGGAAAAAGTGATTTCTACCGTTCCGGGACAATCCGGGAGAGGGCAGAGGAGTTTAATCAGCTTTTGTATCGGGAAGAAGTGGAGATAGTAATGGCGGCTATCGGAGGAAATAACACGAACTCCATTTTGCCTTATATAGATTATGCATACTTAAAGAAACACCCGAAGATTATCATCGGGTATTCAGATACAACGGCACTTCTTTTGGCTATTTATGAAAAGACAGGTCTGCCGGTATTCTATGGTCCCGCGTTGGCCTCTTCTTTCGGCGAATTTCCGCCCTTTGTGGACTGGACATATGAGCAATTTGAAACGATGCTTCAGGGATACGGAAACCTGCCGTATACCTTTCCTGTCCCCCAATACTGGACAGACGAATTTATAGACTGGAGCAGTCAGGACAGGGGAAAGGAACCGAGAAAAAACCAGTGGATTTGCGTGAGACCCGGCAGGGCAAAGGGCAGACTGATAGGTGGTAATCTGAATACCATGGAGGGCTTTTTCGGAACAGACTATATGCCGGAAATCCGAAAAGGGGATATTCTGTTTATCGAGGATTCCTTAAAAGATGCCTGCACCATAGAACGCTCGTTTTCCCTTTTAAAACTGGCAAGTGTATTTGACAGAGTCAGCGGCGTCATTTTGGGAAAACATGAAAAGTTTGATGATAACGGGACGGGCAGAAAACCTTATGAAATTCTGCTGGAAGTTATGGGAGAAAGTGAAATTCCTATACTGGCAGAGTTTGACTGCTGTCATACACATCCCATGCTTACCCTGCCTATTGGATGCGAGGTCTCCCTGGATGCAGAAGAAAAGACCGTGGTTCTTCTGGAAAATCCATTGGAGAAAATAGAGTGCAGCAGGTAAAAAGGATATTTGGAAAGACAAGAGGAAACAAAGAATGTTGAAAATCAGAAAAGAAACAGAGGCCGATTATCAAAGGGTGGAAGAAATCACTCGAAAGGCTTTTTATAATATGTATATGCCCGGCTGTGTAGAACACTATCTGGTGCATATCATGCGTTCTCACAGAGATTTTATACCGGAACTGGATTTTGTCCTGGAACTGGACGGAGAGGTTGTTGGCAATATCATGTATACAAAAGCAAAACTTACAGACGAAAACGGACAGGAAAAAGAGATTGTGACCTTTGGCCCGGTCAGCGTACTTCCGGAATACCAGAGGAAAGGATACGGGAAACAGCTCATAGAGTATTCCTTTGAGAAAGCGGCAGCTCTGGGGTATGAGGCGGTGGTTATCTTCGGCAGCCCGGCTAATTATGTGAGCAGGGGCTTTCAAAGCTGCAGGAAATACAAAGTGTGCGTGGAAAACGGAACGTATCCGGCAGCTATGCTGGTAAAAGAACTGGTGCCGGGAGCCTTGGATGGCAGAACGTGGATTTATAAAGAGAGTCCGGCAATGCAGATTCGGGAAGAAGATGCGAAGCGCTTCGATGATACGCTGGAAAAAATGGAAAAGAAGTGGCAGCCCAGTCAGGAGGAATTCTATATTCTCAGCAATGCTGTTTTGGGGTAAACGGGGAATTTAAAAACAAACATTGACAAATCTCTCATTTATGAATAAACTAAAGAAAGACAGAAAAAGGCTTGGAACGAAAAGAGTACGGAACTCTTCTTTTTCAGAGAGAGGCGGTCATCGGCTGTAAGCTGCCTTAAAAGAATTTTCGGAAAGTGCATTCGGGAGCTGATTCGGTGAATGTCTGCAGACTCTTCTAAAGGGGAGACAGGCACAGCCGGGTACGCAGGTCTGCGTTATGGACAAAGGAGTGGCAGACAGAAATTTTGTCTTCAAATAGAGTGGAACCGCGGAGTATTTCGCCTCTATACCGTAACAATACGGTATGGGGGCTTTTCTTTTTGGCAGCAGGAAGAAAACGGCTTTGCGGTGAATCATGGAAAGGAAGTGCAACATGGGATTTATTGGACGTATCAAGGAGGAATTTCAGGTAATTCAGGAAAGAGACCCTGCCATTAAGACGCCGCTGGAAGTTTTACTGTATCCCAGTTTTCGTGTTATGATACAATACAGAAAGGCACACAGACTGTATGAGAAGGGACATTATTTTCTGGCCAGATGGATTTCCCAGAGAGCGGCCAGAAAAACAGGTATTGAAATTCATCCGGGGGCTAAAATAGGAAAAGGACTGTTTATTGACCACGGTGCAGGGGTGATTATCGGCGAGACTACAGTAATTGGCGATAATGTGACCCTGTATCAGGGTGTGACCTTAGGAGGTACCGGGAAAGAAACCGGAAAACGTCATCCGACTCTGCGGGACAATGTAATGGTCAGCGCAGGCGCCAAGATTCTGGGTTCGTTTACCATTGGAGAAAACTCCAAAATAGGGGCAGGAAGTGTGGTACTGGAGGAAGTGCCTCCCAACTGCACGGTAGTAGGAGTGCCGGGACGCGTGGTGCGAAAAGAAAATCAGAAGGTGCCAAGAGTGGATATGGATCAGGTACATTTGCCTGACCCAACCCTGGAGGATATTCATTATCTCCAGCGTGAAAACGAACGCCTCCGTTCAGAACTTCAGAAAATGAGCTATGAGATGAAAGATATGCAGGAAAGAGAAGCAAAATGCCGCAGGGCAAGAGAACTGGCAGAGCAAAAAAGAGAAAAGGAGTAACAAAAATTATGAAGATTTACAACACACTGACAAAGAGAAAAGAAGAATTTGTTCCCTTACAGGAGGGAAAAGTAAGCATGTATGTCTGCGGACCTACGGTTTACAACTTTATCCACATTGGAAATGCAAGACCTATGATTGTATTTGACACGGTGCGCCGTTATATGGAATACAAGGGCTATGATGTGAACTACGTTTCCAATTTTACAGACGTGGATGATAAAATCATTGCAAAAGCTGTCGAAGAAGGCGTAAGTGCGGAGGAGATTTCCACCCGTTATATTAAAGAGTGCAAAAAAGATATGGCGGATATGAATGTCAAACCAGCCACGACACATCCCCTGGCTACCCAGGAAATCCAGGGTATGATTGAAATGATTCAGACACTCATAGACAAGGGCTTTGCCTATGAAGTCAACGGAACCGTTTATTTCCGGGTGAAAAACTTTGAGGAATACGGCAAGCTGTCTCACAAGAATCTGGAAGATTTGCAGTCCGGCTTCCGTTCTCTGCAGGTGTCCGGAGAAGACCAGAAGGAAGACCCGCTGGATTTCGTACTCTGGAAACCGAAAAAAGAGGGAGAACCTTTCTGGGTATCTCCATGGAGTGAGGGACGTCCGGGATGGCATATTGAGTGCTCCGTCATGTCCAAGAAATATCTGGGCGAGGAAATTGATATCCATGCAGGGGGAGAAGATTTGGTATTCCCTCACCACGAAAATGAAATTGCACAGTCCGAATGCTGCAATGGAAAACAGTTTGCAAGATACTGGATGCACAATGCATTCCTGAACATTGACAATAAGAAAATGTCCAAATCTCTGGGCAACTTCTTTACCGTAAGGGAAATCGGGGAAAAATATGATTTGCAGGTACTGCGTTTCTTCATGCTGAACGCGCATTACAGAAGCCCGCTGAATTTCAGTGCAGAGCTTATGGAATCCTCTAAAAATGCTCTGGACAGAATTATTACCTGTGTAGAGCAGCTGAAACATCTTCTGGAAACAGCGCCTCAGGGAGAAAAAACTGAGAAAGAAAAAGAACTGGAAGCAGAAATTCAGGGCTATGTGAAAAAATACGAAGAGTCCATGGAAGATGATTTCAATACGGCGGATGCCATTGCAGCCATCTTTGAATTGGTAAAATTTTCCAATACCCAGACAAGTGGGGAAAGCACCGGGGAATTTGTAAAGGAACTGTTGGATACTATCGTGCATTTAAGCGATGTGCTGGGGCTTCTGGTAAACAAAGAGGCGGAAGTATTAGACGAAGATATTGAGAGATTAATCGAAGAACGCCAGACAGCCAGAAAAGAGAAGAACTTCAAGCGTGCAGATGAAATCCGCGATCAGTTGGCAGATATGGGCATTATTTTAAAGGATACAAGAGAGGGCGTACAATGGAAGCGGGCTTAAGTTATATAAAGGAACTGTTTCAGCTGGAGGATACGGACATCCGGACGTATTCTCCCCTGACCCTGGCGTATATCGGAGACGCCATTTACGAACTGGTTATCCGCACCATTTTAGTGGAAAAAGGGAATACACAGGTGAACAAGCTGAATCAGCGAGCCAATCGCCTGGTGAAAGCTTCGGCCCAGTCAGAAATGATTGAAAAGCTGAAGCCGCATCTTACAGAAGAGGAGATGGCAGTCTTTAAACGGGGACGCAATGCCAAATCCTATACCATGGCAAAGAATGCCACCATGTCGGATTATCGTCGTGCCACAGGATTTGAAGCCCTTATGGGATATCTGTATCTGACGGAACAGTGGGAGCGGATGTTGGAACTGATAAAGCTGGGAATGACAGAAGAAACAAAAGGAGAGACAGATGGAGAATAAATTCCAGGAAACTAAAATAGAGGGACGGAATGCAGTGCTGGAAGCTTTTCGTTCGGGAAAATCCGTGGACAAACTTTTTGTGCTGGAAAAATGTGAGGACGGTCCTGTCCGTACCATTTTAAGAGAAGCCAAAAAGCATGACACCATGGTGAAATTTGTGAAGAAGGAACGTCTGGAGCAGATGTCGGAAACCGGCATGCACCAGGGCGTGATTGCCATGACGGCTGCTTATAACTACGCGGAAGTGGAGGATATACTGGAAGTGGCAAGAGAAAAAGGAGAACCGCCTTTTTTGATTCTGCTGGATAATATCGAAGATCCCCACAATCTGGGCGCCATTATCCGTACCGCCAATCTGGCCGGGGCACATGGGGTGATTATCCCGAAAAACAGAGCGGTGGGACTGACTGCTACGGTAGCCAGAACCTCTGCAGGAGCGCTGAATTATACACCCGTGGCAAAGGTGACGAATATGGCAAGAACCATTGAACAGCTGAAAAAAGAAGGCATGTGGTTTGTATGCGCGGATATGGGCGGCACCACCATGTATGATCTGGATTTGAAAGGTCCTATGGGACTGGTTATCGGCAATGAGGGAGACGGAGTTTCCAAACTGGTAAGGGAAAAATGTGATTTTATTGCATCCATTCCCATGAAGGGAGATATTGATTCCCTGAATGCGTCTGTGGCAGCCGGAGTGCTGGCCTTTGAAATTGTGCGCCAGAGAATGGGGCGGTAAGGATAGAAGATACAGGTTCTGAACATGAAAAATTATGAAGCATTATCAGATGAACAGTTGATTGAGCTTTTGCGAAAAGGGGAAAGCGGACCGGAAGAGTATCTGGTGAAAAAATATAAAGGCATGGTGCTGAAAAAGGCCCATGCCATGTTCCTTATCGGCGGAGAGCAGGAGGATTTGATTCAGGAGGGCATGTTGGGGCTTTTTAAAGCGGTGCAGGGGTATCAGCCCGGAAAGAATGCGTCTTTCTCTACGTTTGCCAATCTGTGCGTGGAGCGTCAGATGGGCAAGGCCATTGAGATTTCCGGAAGACAGAAGCACAGGCCTTTAAATACCTATATTTCCTTGAGTCAGGAGGACGGACCTCTGATGAATACAGAGGATACCATACAGCTAAACCCGGAGGAGATTGTCATCGGCAGGGAAAATGCAGATAATCTGTCAAAGAGGATTCAGAAGGTATTAAGTCCTTTTGAAAACCAGGTGCTGGATTTGTATCTGCAGGGGATGGACTATCGGAAAATTGCAGAAAGAATAGGGAAACCGGCAAAATCTGTGGACAATGCCCTGCAGAGAATTCGCAGTAAAATCCATGGGATGAAAGAGCATCAGAGGTGAAAAAATGGAGAAAAAAAGAATCTTAACGGTGATTCCATTTACAGAGAATCAAAAGAAACGCCTGGAAGAGGCAGCAGCCGGGGCAGAACTTTGCTTTCGGGATTTGCAGTCCATAACTGCAGAAGAGGTAAAGAGAGCAGAAATTATACTGGGCAATGTGCCGGCAGAGATGGTAAAAGAGGCAGAGCGTCTGGAGTGGCTGCATTTGAATTCGGCAGGCTTTGACGATTATGTAAAAGAGGGGATATTAAGAGAGAAAACTCTTTTGACCAACAGCAGCGGTGCTTATGGAAAAGCGGTTTCTGAGCATATGTTTGCAATGCTTCTGGCTATGCAGAAAAAACTGCATTTATATCGTGACCTGCAAAGACAGCATATGTGGGGAGATGAGGGAGAAGTGACCTCCATTGCGGATTCTGTGATTCTGGTGTTGGGAACCGGAGATATTGGTCTGCATTTCGCAGAGCTTGCCCATGCCCTGGGGGCTTATGTGATAGGTGTGAAACGAACTTTGGCCCCCTGTCCGGATTGTATGGACGAACTGCATGTTATGAGCGAGCTGGACGAACTGCTGCAGAGGGCTGATTCGGTAGTTTCTTTCCTGCCCAGTACACAGGAGACAAGAGGCTTGTTTGGCAAAAAGCGGTTTGCGCTTATGAAAGAGGGAAGCTTTTTCTTAAACGGCGGAAGAGGAGATCTGATCTGTACAGAGGATTTGTGTGATGTACTGGAATCCGGTCACCTGGCGGGCGCAGCTCTTGATGTCACAAGTCCGGAGCCCCTTCCGAAAGAACACAGGATATGGGATATTCCAACTGCGTTTATAACACCTCATATTTCCGGCTCTTATCATTTGCCGGAAACCCTGAGAAATGTGGTATCTATTGCTGTAGAAAATGTAAGACGGTATATGGCAGGGGAAGAGTTGAAAAATTTAGTGAAAAAATAGAAGAAAAAGGTTGACAGGCGCATAACTTTTTGGTATAGTCTATAACTGTGGTAAGCACACAGCAGAAAAATAAAAGTTATGCTGCCTTGGCTCAGTCGGTAGAGCGTCGCCTTGGTAAGGCGGAGGTCGGCGGTTCAAGTCCGCTAGGCAGCTCTGAAAACTCTTGAGAAATCAAGAGTTTTTTTGTTATACTGATTGCAAGAGAAACAGGAGAACCTATATGAGAGAAAGAGTAAAGCGGCTGGTTCTGTCGTTTTCCACTACCACACAGGCCATGGCGGCAGAGCAATGGTTTCAGCGGAAAAACCTGCCGGGAAGGCTGATTCCCCTGCCGGGCAGTATTTCCGCAGAGTGCGGTCTGGCCTGGTGCACGGAGATAGAACAGAAAAGAACTGTAGAACAGGCGGCAAAAGAAGGCGCGATTCAGATACAGGGAATACATGAAGTTATGTTATATGAAAGGAAATAGAACTATGGAAACAAAAATTGACGCAAGGGGCATGGCCTGCCCGAAACCGGTCATCCTGACAAAAAAGGCTATGGATAACGGCAGAAAAGGAGAGGAAATCTGCGTGCTTGTGGATAATACCATTGCTGTGGAAAATCTTCGCAAGCTGGCAGCGTCCCAGAAAGCAGATTATAAATTCCGAAAAAAGGGAGAAAAGGAATATGAAGTTATCCTTACCGTACAGCAGGAAACGGATGAAGCCAAGGTACAGGAAACCGTGGAACTGGAAAACTGCAGTATAAAAACAGGAAAGAAAACCGTTGTGGTGCTGTCCTCTGACAAAATGGGAGAAGGAGAGGAAAAACTGGGGAAAATTCTTATCAAAGGTTTTGTTTATGCCCTGACCCAGTTGGAACAACTACCCTCGGCTGTACTGTTTTATAACAGCGGCGCCTTTTTATCATGTGAGGATTCTCCGGTTCTGGAGGACTTGAAGCTTTTGGAGGAAGAAGGCGTGGAAATCTGCACCTGCGGTACCTGTCTTGATTTCTATGGGCTGAAAGAAAAACTGGCAGTGGGAAATGTAGTCAATATGTATCAGATTGTGCAGACCCAGGTCCAGGCAGATTTGATTCTCAAACCATAAGAAAGGACAGAATATGAAACCTATTATTGTAAGAGGCGGCGGAGATTTGGCAACCGGAACCATACACCGTCTGTGCCAGAGCGGGTATCCGGTGATTATTTTAGAGGACACGAAGCCTTCCGCTATCCGGCAGAAGGTGTCTTTTTGTCAGGCTGTATATGAGGGAACCATGGAAGTGGAGGGCATTGTGTGCACAAAGGTGGACAGTTTTCAGGAAGCCATGGAAACAGTAAGGTGGAACCGTCCCATGCTGTTGACAGACCCCAGTGGGGAGTGCCTGAAACAGTATCACCCGGATGTTTTAATAGACGGGATTCTGGCAAAGAAAAACCTGGGAACCAGAAGGGATATGGCGGACCTGACTATAGGACTTGGACCGGGCTTTACGGCAGGAGAAGATGTGGACTATGTGATTGAAACCAAGCGGGGACACTATCTGGGAAGAAAAATCGAAAAAGGCAGTGCCATACCAAATACCGGAGTGCCGGGCCTTATAGGCGGATATGGAAAGGAACGGGTGATGCATGCGCCCTGTGCGGGTGTTTTCCGAAGGGAGAAAGAAATCGGAGACTGGGTGGAAGCAGGACAGCGTATCGGATATATTCAGCGGGAAAAGGAAAATATTGGAGTGTACACACAGATTTCCGGCGTGGTACGGGGAATTTTACAGGATGGATTTGAGGTGACAGAACATTTTAAGCTGGCAGATGTAGACCCCAGGAAGGAATCCCAGGCGCACTGCGCCCTGATTTCGGACAAAGCCAGGTGTATTGCCGGAGGTGTGCTGGAACTGGTCTGTGCCTGGGAAAAAGGAATATTGGGAAAGAAGCAGCTTCATGAAACTTTGTGAAATGATAGAAGAAATGGGAGAAAGGTCTCATATGCGCGTGGCCTTTGTGGGCGCCGGGGGAAAAACCAGCTGCATGCTGGAGCTGGCACAACAGTGGAAGAAACAGGGAAAAAAAGTGCTGGTTACGACTTCTGCTCATATGGAGAATCCGAAAAATTTCCCGCTGAAAGACATAACAGAGGATGACGGAGAAGCAATTTGTGCGCTGCTGAAACGGGAAGGTGCAGCAGCGGCAGGTCTGCCGGTGAAAGAAGGAGGAAAAATTGGCCCGCTTTCCCGCACAGTCTATGAACAAACCGCGGCAGAGGCGGACTGTGTGCTTTTAGAGGCAGACGGCTCCAGAAGATTTCCCATGAAAGTGCCGGGAAAACAAGAACCGATCCTTTATGAGGATACAACGCATATTTTCATTCTAACAGGAGCTTCGGCGCTGGGAAAACCTTTGAAAGAAGTGTGCCATCGTATAGAAGAAGCAGAAAAAATTCTGGAAACAGAGGCGGGACAGGAAAGCGGAGAACGGATAGTGACAGAAGAGCTGCTGGGGATTCTGTTGGAACAGGGATATGTCCGCCGTCTGAAACGAGACTTTTCTCAGGGAAAGCTGGCAGTTATTCTGAATCAGGCAGATATGCTGCAAAATTCCGAAGAAAGCAGAAAAAAACTACAGGAACAGCTTTCTGTGCCGGTATTTCTTCATGACTGGACGAAAGCTGTACACGGGATTGTTCTGGCCGCGGGATTTTCCAGGAGATTCGGAGAAAACAAGCTGCTGTATGAGATAGAGGGAAAGCCTATGTATCGGTTTTTGACGGAACGGCTGCTCCATTTGCAGAAAAAGAAGAAACTGCAGACGCTGACCGTTGTAACGCAGTATGAAGAAATTCGGCAGTATGCAGAAAAACAGGGCATGACAGCAGTGGAAAACCGGGACAGCAGCAGGGGCATTTCCTCCTCTTTGCAGCTGGGACTTGCAGCCGCTATGGAAAAGAGCCGGGAGGAAAAGGAGAATTATTATCTGTTTTTTGTGGCAGACCAGCCTTTTTTAACAGAAAGAACCGTAGAAGAATTTGTGTCCGCATTTTTAAAAACCGGGAAAGGCATTGGCTGTGTGTGTAAGGAGGGGATTGCCGGAAATCCGGTGATTTTTCATCAGAAATATGTGGAAGAACTGCTGGAACTCACAGGAGATATAGGGGGAAAGCGCGTGCTGAAACACCATTTGGAAGATGTGTTTTATTACGAGGTTTCCAATGAAGGGGAATTGAGAGATTTAGACAGAAAAGAAGCTGTAGAAACAGGGCTGCCGCTTTAAGCGCATATCGAGAAAATTCTGGATTGCTGCTTAAAGGCGGCAGCCTTGTTTTGTCAAGAGTATTACTGCGGATAAACCAGGCGCTCTTCGGTGATATTGGTTAAAACTTCCTCTAAGTATTTTTTTGCCAGCCAGTTGGCCATAGGCAGATTCATATCCAGATAATTGCCGCAGTCCTTTGCAGAGGACCCTGGTACTTCGCCGCGAAAATCACGGATAAAGGTGAACATCTCCGTAACCAGAGGAAGAATATCTCTGGAGGAGTCATCTCCGGCAAGAAGCAGGTAAAATCCGGTGCGGCAGCCCATTGGCCCAAAGTATACGGTTTTTGTGCCGAAATCCGGGTGATTGCGCAGGAAGGTGGCACCCAGATGTTCGATGGTGTGGACTTCTGCGGTGTTCATAACCGGTTCGTCGTTGGGAGAAGTCATGCGCAAATCAAAGGTGGTGATAACTTCCGCGCCTACATGGTCTTTCCGGGATACATAGACACCGGGTTTTAATTTTATATGGTCAATGGTAAAGCTTGCAATTTTTTCCATGCTGTGTCCTCTTTTCTTTTGGTATTGTAGCTTTATTATACTGGTTTTTCTCCAGGGACGCAAGGGAAATAACCGGAGGGCAGGGTTGTGAAACCGGGGGAAGACGTGGTATACTTTTTCAGGTAGAGAATTTTGCGGAAACGGAGAAATCAACATGGAATTATTAGATAAAATCGAAGAATACTGGACGGGAAGAGCAGAGGGCTATTCTCAGGTGAATCAGGGCGAGCTGGCTACAGAACAACGGGAAAAATGGAAGAAAAATCTGATGAGCCATCTGAAAGGGAAAAAACCGGAAGAGACAAAGGTACTGGATATTGGTACAGGTCCGGGATTTTTCGCGATTATTCTGGCAGAAGCGGGATATCAGGTGACAGCAGTGGATTATACAGAAGAAATGTTAAAAGAAGCGAAACAAAATGCATGTCCTCGTTCGGAGAAACCTCGGTTGTCTCGGCGTCACACGTAATCCTGATAT
>OGXL01002807.1_pt1 | contig 12469 bp, 8 predicted proteins | sample 1576311 | NCBI WGS metagenome assembly OGXL01 (sample SAMEA3541564, study PRJEB24748) | human gut metagenome | biome: human gut; feature: human-associated habitat; material: faeces | place: China | collected 2012 | reverse complement strand
GGCCTCCGGCGACGGCAACCTCTACAGCCTTGATGCCGAAAACGGCTACGCAGCCAAGGAGCTGTGCTACACCGGCGACCTGTTTATGTCCGATATGGCCTACAGCCCGAACCTTGACCTCACGCTCGGCACCTATGGTTACTACCTGATGCTCGTCGATCCGACCACCGAGAACGGCTACCGCGGCCTATGGAATCTGCAGGGTGCGTTCACTGCCATTGCGGGCATTGCCTATGCGGGCCATGACAGCACCTACAACTACTTCTATATGCTGTCTGCCTCCGGCACGATCCACCTCATCGGCATCGCTCCGAACGGTGACGGCTACACGCTGAGCCTCCTGCACACCATCGTAACGGACAAGTCCCTTGCTATTACGGGCCAGCATATGTATCAGTCCCTGTACTATGATATGGAGACCGGCTGGATCTACTGGGCACGCTTCAACGGCGAGGACTCCTCCAGCATCATCGCGATCAACGAGGAGACCGAGGAGGCCGTCCTCCGCGGCACGTTCGACGAGGCTGCATGGCCCGTTGTCGGCCTGTTCGCTTCCAAGAGCGGCGCGATGGATCTCGACCGCACCGGCGATTTCAACTTCAGCGAGACCTGCACGCTGGCCCAGACCGAGCTGAGCAGTCAGGACGCCGTGGCGCTCCCCGCCGGGAGCCTCCCCACGCTGGAGCATTAAGCTCAGAATAGGAGGAAACCATGAATCAACTGATGAAACGGGTGCTGTCCGTCCTGCTGGTCGTGTGCCTCCTGTGTTCCGCGCTCCCCTCTGCCTTCGCGGCAGAGGGCGGCGGGTTCACGGACGTCTCAAAGGACCACTGGGCGTATGACGCCATCACGGAAGCCGTTGCCGCCGGTTACTTCAAGGGCGTGAGCGACACGGCGTTTGATCCCGAGGGCACGCTGACCCGTGCCATGCTTGTGACCGTTCTGGCGCGCGCCGCCGGTGCGGAAACGGACGACAATGCCTCTACCGGCTTCTCCGATGTGGCAGCGGGCACCTGGTACACGGGCGCTGTCGCATGGGCCGCCGAGAACGGCGTTGTGACCGGCGACGGCGACGGCACGTTTGCCCCGGACCGCGCGGCCACCCGGCAGGAGACGGCAACCATCTTCCTGCGGCTGCTGAAGCTGCTGGACAAGACCCTCCCCGAGACCGAGGAGGAAAAGACCTTTACCGACGCAGCCGACATCGCCGCATGGGCGAAAGAGGCTGTAAAGACCATGCAGACCGCAGGCGTTCTGACCGGTTATCCGGATGGCAGCTTCCTGCCTGCCAACCCGCTGACCCGCGCAGAGGCTGCCACCCTGCTGTGCCGCTTCCTGAAGGCGGCCGAGGACAAGCCCGAGCCCACCGAGCCGGAGCCCACGGAGACGGAACCGACCGAGCCGGAGCCCACGGAGACGGAACCGACCGAGCCGGAACCCACGGAGCCCGAGCCCACCGAGCCGAAGGAGCCGATCCACGTCACCTTCGTCTCCGAGCACAGCGCGGCCTATGTCGAAGGCAAGGCCGTCACGGAGCTGACGCTCCCGGAGAATGTGAACTTTGTCGAGTTTATCGCCCGCGCTGACGAGGGCTATGAGGTCTATGACGTCTCCGCAACGAGCGGCCGTCTGGCGAGCCACGGCAGCAACTACATCCTGGCCGGGCTGACCGAGGACGTCACCGTCACACTGTCTGACGGCCTGACCCAGCACACCGTCACGTTCAATGCCGTCAACGGCACCACGCCGGTGCAGGTCAAGGTCCAGCACGGCGGCACGGTCGAAAAGCCCGCCGATCCCGTCAAGACTGACGATACCTTCCTCGGCTGGCACACCGCCAGCGGCGCGGAATGGGATTTCGCGACTCCGGTCACGAACAACATGACGCTCTTTGCCTACTGGCTCAACGACACCTATGTCGGCGCGACGGTCTATCTGGACGGTGTCAAGGGCAGCGACTCCAACGACGGCCTGTCGGAGGAGGCCCCGGTCCGTACGTTTGCTGCGGCTGCGGCTCTCATCTCTCCGAAGGTCACCGACGGTGTCATCTGGGTCACGCATACCGTGACCGTGCTCGATGAGCAGACGTGGGACCTCAAGGGCCGCGACTGCATCGTCAAGCGCGCTCCGTCCTGCACGGGCAACATGATCGCCGTGGACGGCGGCAGCCTGACGCTGTCGAACATCACGATCGACGGCAATGCCGAGGTCTTCTCCGGACTGTCCGCTTCCGCTCCCGCGAGCAACACCATCTATCTGCTGAACTATGCGACGATGACGATGAACAACGCCGTTGTCACGAATTGCTTCGGCGCACAGGGCGGTGCGTTCTATGTGGAAAACTCCACCCTGGTCCTGAACAGCGGCAAGATCTCGAACAACACGTCCAAGTTCACCGGCGGCGCGATCTACCTCAAGTCCAACACGAAGGACGATAAGACCGTCTTCACGATGAATGGCGGCGAGCTGTCCCATAACGTGGGCGGCTCCGTTGCGGGCGTCATCAACGTTATGGGCAGCTATCCTGTGGAAGTGAACCTGCTCGGCGGCGCGGTTGTGAACAACTCCATGTCGACGACGGGCGCGAACATCGCCTGCATCTCTGCCACGAATGACGGCTCCACCGTCGTGCTCGGCGGTGTGAAGTTTGCCGGCAACACGAACAAGAACGGCGAGACGATCAACGCGCTGACCCTTTCAACCCACAACGTTACCCTCATTCCGACGGAGGATACCGATTTCCAGGACCCGATTTACATCAACAACGCCTATGGGTCCTCCAAGGACGTCGCGATTCGCGTGCCGGAGGGCCTGACCAAGCTGAAGGGCAAGCTCCCCATCCTGCTGGCCAAGGAATTCGTCGGCGCAGCCACCATCTCCGGCGGAACGGGCGAGGGCGCTTATGCCCTGCAGCCGAGCGACATGGAGAAGGTACATGTTGTCAACGGCATCGACGGCGCTTATTACCTCGAGGTCAATGAGAACAACACGGCGGTCTTTGCCGAGGTCAAGACGAACGACATCGTCGTCTACCTCAGCGGCAACGGCAATGACACGAACGACGGCCTGACCGTTAAGACGCCGGTCAAGACGTTCGAGAAGGCCAAGGAGATCCTGAAGGCCCGTGTCGATGCCATGGAGACCATCCCCGATGACGCGAACTTCGTCATTTCACTGGTCTACCGCATCCAGATCAAGGAAGACTGTTCGCTGAACTTCAACGAATTCGGCGAGAATGCCAAGCGCTGCATGGTCCGCCGTGATGCTACGAACAGCTCCGGTTATATGTTTGACATCAAGGAAGCAAACGTCACCATCGAAAACTTCCGCGTGGACGGCAACAGCAAGTATCTGAAGAGCGGTGTCAATGCCGCCTTCAGTATCGGCTCCGGCGCACAGGTCACTGTGAACGACGGCTTTGAGATCGCCAACATGATCTTCGGCGCAGGCGGCGGAGTGTTCAATCTCGGCGCAAGCAAGACGGAGACCCTGCTGACCATCAACGGCGGCTGGTTCCATGACCTGACCGGCTACAACGGCCTGATCGTCTATGGAAACTGCATGTCTCTGAGCACCTATGTGCCCGCGCGCTGCGTTGTGAACGACTGCCTTGTTGAAAATGTCACCGGTTCCTATGGCCTGCTGCATGCCATGAAGTTCGTGACCATCGAGATCAATGGCGGCAGGTTCCGCAATATCACGATGAAGAACGACATCGGCTATCTCGCGGCTGTCAACGGCGACGCCACGGCGAGCATCGTCCTGAATCCCACGCCCGCAGGCCAGACCGCGGAGCTGAACGGCGATATCTACCTGCTCAACTCCAAGAGCGATGAAGACGGCAACCTCAGCAAGACCTCTGACGGCTATGTGACCATCGGCGGCGCGCTCGACCACGACGTTGTGATCACCGGTAACCTCATGATGTGGGGCACGGTGGTCGCCGCCGGAACGGACGACTACAAGCTGACGCAGGCTGATCTGGCCCACATCAGCACGGACACCGGCGATGTCCTTGTCCTGAAGGAAAAGACGAACACCATCGAGATCGCTAGGACCCGCTGATGTCCCGCACATAAGAAAATGGCTGCCCGGCGCTTTCGCGCCGGGCAGTTTTTCGTGACCGGGATAGCGCCTTGTAGGGGCGGGGCATGCCTCGCCCGGCGACGCACTTGCAGCCCGTACAAACCGCCGTCAAAATGGTTAACGCCTCCGAATTGTCATTGCGAGGCCCCGAAGGGGCCGTGGCAATCTCGCAGTACACGGACGGATAACGGGAGAACCGTCGGCGAAATCGCAGCTGCCTGCCCGAGATTGCCGCGGGATCAACGCCGGTGTATTTTGTCAGTCTCCATGGCGCTCGGGGAGCGCCGCTGCAGACACAATTGTTGCACGCTGTTTTAATGACGGCCTGTACGAACTGTAAGTGCCTTCCCGAGATTGCCACGTCGCTTCGCTCCTCGCAATGACAAATCGGGAGCGTTTGCTTTTTTCATGTTCCCTGTACCGATCGGCAGGTGCCTCACGGGACGTCGAGGACGCCGCTCCCCTACAATGCCTCAGCACACATAAAGCGGCGCATCCGGTTCGGGATGCGCCGCATGGGAGACGATATTCAGGAAAGGTCCTTGCCGAGGTCGCAGGTATACAGCCAGCGGATGGCATCACCGTCCTGCACGGTACAGTCCGATGCGCCGTAATTCGGGAAAACGCCGTTCACGGCAAACATCCAGCCGGAGCGCGCGCCGCAGTCCTTCTCGTAGAGGTTGCCGAGCCCCTCAATGTAGGTGGTCTGGTACAGGGGCGAGACGGAATACTCCATCTGGATATTGTAGTCGCTCACCACGCGCTGCAGGACGGAAAACACTGTGTCGCCCTCCTGCAGCTCGACTGTCACGGTGCCGAGGATGATACCGTTCGACGGGACGATGGAACGCTTGGCCTCCGAGAGCTTGTCCCAGTTGTCCAGGACCGTCGTGCAGGAGATGGAGACCGTGCACGAGGGAGCGGCAGGCTCCGTTACGGGCGGCTCCGTCGGGGCCTCCGTGGCAGGCTGCGTCGCGGCAGTCGGGGCTTCTGTGGCCTTTGTGGCCTCCGTAGACACTTCAGTCGGAGCTTCTGTGGCTTCCGTCGGGGCCGCTGTGGGCTCCTCTGTGGGAGCGGCTGTCTCGGGCGGCTCCGTGACGTCCCCCAGCGTCTCCGTGGCCAGCTGCAGCCCCTCCGTGCCGCCGGTGGGCTGCGTGTCCCCGCTGCCGCCCTGCAGTACAAAGACGAGCGTCAGAACGGCTGTCAGAACGACGCACACCAGCGCGATGAGCTGCCAGCGCTTCCAGGATTGAAACAGCTTCATGGCAGGACCCTCACTGCAGATAGCGCGTCAGCATGGCCGCTGCCTGCGCTCGCGTCGCCGTGCCGCCGGGGGCCAGTCTGCCGTCCATGCCGTTCAGAATGCCGCGCTCCACGGCCCACGCCAGCGCCGTGCGCGCCCAGCCGGAGCACGTCCCGGCATCCGGGAAGGCCGCAAGGCTCTGCGTGCTCCCGGGGCTGCCGGAGGCGCGCCAGAGCATAACGGCGAGCTGCTCGCGCGTGATGCTGTCCATCGGCGCGAAGCGGTTTTCACCCACGCCCTGCACAATGCCGCTCTGCTGCGCCCACGAAACGGCCGTGGAGTACCACTGCCCGGCCGGGACGTCGGAAAAGCTGCCGCCGTCTGCTGCGGGGCTGCCGGAAGCGCGCCAGAGGATCGTGGCGAGCATGGCACGGTTCAGCGTTCCCTCGGGATCGAAGCAGTCGTTGCCGACGCCATTCATGAGGCCCTGCTCCGTCACCGCGCAGACATAGGGCTGCGCCCAGTGGCGGGCCGTGTCGCGGTAGCGGACGCAGGTGTGCGCGCCGTAGGTCGTGTCCGTCATGGTGTACAGGGCGGGCTGGCCCGCAAGGAACCGCTCATAGGCCGCGAGGGCGTAGCCCGCCTGCTCCGTGGCCATATAGTTTGCCGTGCGGTTCGTGTGGCCGAAGGCAAGGCCGGTTTCCGTCTGCACGCGGAAGCTCATCAGCGCGCTGACGAGCCACGCGCCGTTCGCACGGACAAAGCGGCTGTCCTTCGCCGGGTCGATGCCGAGGGCACACAGCGCCACAAGGACCTGCGAGATCGATTCCGAGGACGAGGCGCCCCACGCGTCAAAGCTGCCGTCGTCCTTCTGCATGCCGCTGAGCACGTTCAGGGCGCGGTCAATGGCCGCAGAGACGTTTGCCTGCGTGCGGTAGGGCGCGAGGGCCTGCAGCACCATGGCGGTCTGGTCGGGGTCGGCCGTCTTGCCGGAATAGTCCCAACCGCCGCCCGGCAGCTCCTGCGCCAGCAGGTAGGCCACGAGGCGCGCGCGGGAGCTCGTGCCGGAGGCTGCGAAGCCGTAGGACACGGAGTCCATGGCGATGAGGGCAAAGGCCGCGCCGTTCACGCCCTGCCAGACGGTCTGGTCGTAGTTTGCAAGCGGGGCCGTCAGGTCATAGCCCGCAAAGTCGCGGGCGTTCTCGCCGCAGGCCGTCAGGGCGAGGATCGTGCGGGAATACTGCGTGTAATAGGATTTGTCCAGCACGCCGCCGCAGGCACGGAGCTTTTCCGCCAGAGAAGCGAGATAGTCCTGCCGCATGGCGTCCGTCAGATTGCCGCTGCGGGCCAGCTGCAGGATGGACCAATCGCTGTAGGTCCCGGCGGCCTGCATCGCCGCGGTGCAGTAGGCGGAGACGCCGTCCACGGCCTCGGCGACCGTCATGGGAAGGGCTGTGGGCTCCGCCGCCGCAGCGGGGAGCACCAGGCAGGCCAGCATGGCCAGAAGAACCAGCCCGGAGATCAGTTTTTTCATCATGGCTTTTTCCTCCAAGATCCAGAATTTACGCGCCGAGCCAGACCCACAGGATCTTGGCGATCTGGGCGCGGGTCGCGCCGTCGCGCGGACGGAGCCACAGCGTGCCGTCCGAGGCGGGGTCGCCCGAGATCAGGCCGCGGCTGACGGCCCACTGCATGGCCTCAACGGCATAGCCGGAGACCGCGTCCGCATCCGGGAAGGAGGAGAGCCGGTCTTCCGTAACGGCCTCGCCGTTGTAGCGGTAGAGAATGGCCGCGATCTGCTCGCGGGTGATGGCGTCCTCCGGGGCGAACGTCGCGGCGGACGTGCCCTTGACGACGCCGTTGGCGGCCGCCCAGATGACGGCGTTTTCATACCACGCCTGCGGCGCGACGTCCGCAAACGGATTCGCCAGGCCGGTCACGTCCGGGGAACCGGCGTGGCGGTAGAGAATGGTCACGAGCTGTGCGCGCGTCAGCGTGCCGTTCGGCTCGAATGTCGTGGCGCTCATGCCGTTCATCATGCCCGTTTCCAGCATATAGTCGACCGGCTCATGATACCACTGCGTGACGTCGAGGTCGGAGAAGGCCTCGGACGGACAGACCTTATTCTGCGGCTGCGTTGTATAGCGGGTCGTCTCGCCGTCCTGCCACGAATAGAGTGCATAGAGCGTGGCCATGGCGCGGATGGGGGTGTAGGTGTCCGTGTAGACCGTGCTCACCTGCACGGCGTCGGCCACGGGAGCGTCTGTCCAGCCTGCGAAGACATAGTCGTGCGCATTGGCCAGCGGCTTGCCCTCCGGGGCGGTGAGCGCCATCTCCTCGCCGACATAGCCGCGCTGCATCGGCTGGGAAGCCCCCTCCGGCGTGGAGAATACGACGGTCGCGGGGACGCGCTGGCGGAACTCCACCACGAGCGTGCAATCCTTGCGCACGTAGCTGACGGTGAAGACATTGCCGTCCTGCGCGACGGCGGCTGCGCCCTCGGGCTGAAGCGACCAGCCGGAGACGGCGGCGTTCTCCGCGGGCTTTGCCTCGAACGTCAGGTCATTCAGCGGCACGACCGTGCCGAGGGCCGTGTTGGCCGAGACGGCCGTAACGGTGAATTTCGCCTTGCCGAAGAGCTGCCAGTCGGAATAGACCTCCTGCAGGGCATCGACCTTGCCCTTACCGGGGTAGGCGTCCAGCGCGGAGGAGACGATGGGGAAGGCGCGGTAGTTCCGGCGTGCGCTTTCAATGGTCAGGTACTCCGAGCAGCGATCCCACTGTCCAACCTCAGTCTTCATCTGCGCAACGGCCTGTGCGACGGTGTCGCCCGCGCGCAGACGGGCAAAGAAGACCTCTTCCCACTTGTAGTCATAGTCGAACGTGACGGCCTGGGAATAGCCGTAGAACACGCTCACGCCCTCGGCGCGCAGCGGGGCGCACAGGCCGTCCGTCGCCATGCCGAGGCAGATGGCGCTCCAGATCAGGCTGTCCGGGGCGGACTTTGTCATGTGGTTCGCAATGCAGGTGCCGTCCACGGCGTAGTATTTTATCGTACCGTAGGAGCCCATGTACTGCGCGTGGTAGGTATTGCCGTCCTTGGCATAGTCCTCTGTCGTCAGGCCGGTGCCGGTCTGCAGCAGCAGATAGGACGTCGTTGCGCCGGAGACAAGGTCGTCCTCGTTCCACGGGTTCTCATAGTCTGTGGAGCCGTGGCTGTCAAAGATGACAACGCCGCTCGACTCGACGGCGGCAGCAACGGCGTCGATCGTGGCGCGCGTCGTCTTCAGAACCTGCGAGCTGCCGCCCGTGGCGGCGGCCAGCTTCTTCACCTCGTTCTGATACTGCATCGTGAAGCTGCTGTCCAGACCGTAGTACGGCTCGATGAGCGTGATATCCGCGCTCGTCGTCGTGGATGTCTGCGGCTCGACTGCCTCTGTCTCAACGCTGCTCCCGGCGGCTTTGCGGGCCAGCTCGCGCAGGCGCGGGCTGTAGGCGCACGTCACGCCCGTCGTCGTTTCAAAGCTGAACTGCGCGCCGCGCCACTGCAGCGTGCCGTCCACATAGAGGTCGGAGGCCGTCACTGCCTTCGCCACGGCCTGCGCCGCCGCGAGCGTCCGGTCCGGGCCGTCCTGTGCGGACTGCGTCTGCGCCTCCTGCTCCACGGCGTCCAGCTCGGCCCACAGGGCGTCGATCGGCGCGTAGTCCGCGTCCGTCAGCGTGCGGGCCTTCGGACCGGCTGCAAAGGCGTTTCCGAACAGGGCCGGCAGCAGTGCCAGCACCAGAAGAAGCGCGAAAAATCGTTTCCAGTTCATATGTATCGGTTCCTTTCCGGTGAGTTACTTCTTATTTTACCATAGAGCCCGGCGATTGTCCATGGATTTTCCTCACAGCACCTGCCCGTTTGCCGCGCCCGTAAAGGCTCCGTGCAGGATGGCAGGCGCACCGCCGACAAACACGGCATCCATGCCCTCGCTCTCCTGCGCGGGCTGCTCCCAGGTGGCGCGCTCGTGCACGGCAGCCGGATCAAACACGTTGAGATCTGCGTCCATCCCGGCGGCAATGCGGCCCTTGCCGCGCAGGCGCAGGACCTGAGCCGGGAGGGCGGTCATGCGCTGCACGGCCTCCGGCAGCGTCAGGACATGGCGCTCGCGGACGAATGTCTCGAGAATGCGCGTGAATGTCCCGTAGACGCGCGGGTGGGGCAGGCCCTCCGTGGGGTAGAGCGAGTCGGAGATGACGCTGGCAAACGGCGCGTGCAGGATGCGGCCGATGTCCTCGTCGCAGGTGATGAAGTCGATCATCGTCACGTTGCAGGCTTCCTCTGCCAGCACATGGCACAGGCAGTCGACCGGCTCCAGCCCGAGAAGCCGGGCCGCCTCGGCAAGCGTCTTGCCCGTGAGGGGCAGAAATTCCGGCCGGTGCAGCGTCGTCAGGCGGATGTTGTCCCAGCCGACCATCTGCGCGATGTTGTCAAAATCGCGGCCGTGGGCGATGCGCTCGCGCAGGATGTCCCTCTGAGTCGGGTCGCGCAGCCGGGCAGCAACGGCGTCCGTCCCACCCGCCAGAAAATCCTGCGGCAGCAGGTGCAGAAGCTGCGTCGAGCCTGCGCAGTAGGGATAGACGTCGCACGAGACGTCCAGCCCCTCGTCCCGCGCCTGCTGCAGCAGTGTCAGCGCCTCCGGGATACGGCGGTTCCAGTTGCGCGGCCCCATGGCCTTGAGATGGCTGATGTGCACGGGCGTGCGGAGCAGGCGCGCCGCGCGGAGCATCTCGCGCAGGGCGTCGCAGACCATGTCGCCCTCCTCGCGCATGTGCACGCAGATGGGAATGCCGCTGCCCTGCAGCGGGGCCAGCGCCCGGAGCAGACCGTCCGGCGTGTAGAAGCACTCCGGCGCATAGCCGAGGCCGAGCGAGACGCCGAGGGCCCCGTCCGCCAGCGCGCGCTCCAGCCTTCGGTGCAGCTCCGGCAGGGCCTCGTCCGCATCGCCCGGCGCATAGCCGCAGCAGTCCGCGCGCACCGTCCCGCCGCCGACGAGCATGCCGACGTGCAGCGGAAGCGGCCGGGCGCGCAGTGCGTCCAGATAGGCCGCCATGGACTCCGTGGGGATGGCCGGGTCGATGTCGCCCGTGATCGCCCCGAGATAGCGCCGCAGCTCCGCCCGGTGCGCCGCGCCGAACGGCGCGAGCGACAGGCCGCAGTTTCCGTTGACGATGGAGGTCAGCCCCTGCCGCAGCTCCGCGCGGCCGAAGCCGGGGCGAAAGACGGCGGCGTCGCCGTGGCGGTGGATGTCCAGAAAGCCCGGCGTGACGTACCGCCCGGCCGCGTCCAGCGTCTGCGCGGCCTCGCCGCAGGACCCGACGGCCGCGATCTTGCCGCCGCGGATGCCGATATCCGCCCGAAACGGCGCGCCGCCGCTTCCGTCGATGACCGTGCCGCCGCGAATGACCCAATCCAGCATGAAAAACGCCTCCTTTTTGCTCCCATCATAGCACACTTCTGCGGAAAATCAACGCGAACGGTTGATTTTTGTCGAGACGTTGGATATAATAAAGAAAATCCATCTTCGGAGGTAACACCCATGGCTGTTAAAATTGAAAAAGATACCATCATCGGCGATGTGCTCGACCTTGCGCCGGAGACCGCGCCCCTGTTCCAGGCCATCGGCATGCATTGCCTGGGCTGTCCGGCCAGCCGCGGCGAGTCCGTGGAGGAAGCCTGCATGGTCCACGGCGTGGATCCCGATGCCTTCCTCGCACAGGTAAACCACTTCATCGAGGCAGTGGAAGCCAATAAGTGATCCAAACCAGCCTGCTGCAGCTCGATGACTGCAGCAGGTCATTTTTTAAGGGAGACTCCCTGACGAACGGAGAATTGTTATGACACAGAAAGAACGAATGCTCGCCGGACAGCTCTACCTTGTGGATGAGGAGCTGGCAGCTGAGATGCGCCATACCGTCGGGGTGCTCCGGCAGTTCAACAGCGAGCCGGAGCCGGAGGCCCGCGCCGCCCTGCTGCGCGGCCTGCTGGGTGGGACGGGGCGCACGTTCAGGATCGAGCCGCCCTTCCGCTGCGACTACGGCAGCCATATCTATCTGGGCGAAAATTTCTATGCGAATTATGAGCTCATCGTGCTCGACCAGTGCGACGTCCGCTTCGGCGACAACGTCATGCTCGGGCCGCGCGTGAGCCTGTTCAGCGCGGGCCATCCGCTCGATGCGGACATCCGCAATGCCGGGCTGGAGTACGGCAAGCCCATCACCGTCGGCAGCAACGTCTGGATGGGCGGCTGCGTGACCGTGAACGGCGGCGTGACCATCGGCGACAATGTTGTCATCGGCTCCGGCTCCGTTGTGACGCATGACATCCCGTCCAACGTCATTGCGGCCGGGAATCCCTGCCGCGTGCTGCGCCCCCTGACGGACGCCGACCGCGCTCATTGGCAGCAGGAGGCCGCGCGCTGGCGCGCGGAATGCGGCCGGTGAGGCTGCCGGTCTCCGCGCGGCTGGACTGCTGTGCCGGGCTTGTGCCGCAGGGCGCGCGCGCCGCGGACATCGGCGCGGACCACGGCTATCTCGGCATTTCGCTGCTGCTGAACGGCCGGGCTGAGTTTGTCCACGCCTCGGAGCTGCGCGAGCAGCCGCTCCGCCGCGCCATGGAAAATGCCCTGCGCTTCGGTGTGGCGGACCGCATGCGCTTCTCCCGTGCCGACGGGCTGGATGCCGTAGACCCGGACGAGGTCGACACCATCGTCTGCGCCGGGATGGGCGGCGATCTCATCGCGCAGATCCTCGGCCGCTGCCGCTGGGTGCGCGACCCGCGCTATACCTTGATCTTACAGCCGCAGTCCTCCGGCAACGACCTGCGCCGCAAGCTGGCCCGGATGGGCTTTGCCATCGAGCAGGAGCGCCTTGTGCGCGACGGCGGCTTTCTCTATCAGGCCATGGCTGCGCGGTTCGGCAAGGCTGCGCCGGTCACGCCGGGGCAGGAGTATGTCTCCGCGGCCCTGCTCCGTTCCGGCGATCCGCTTCTGCCGGACTATTTTGACCGGCTCATCCCGTCGCTGGAGCGCACCGTCGAGGGTCTGCGGCGCGGCAGCGAGCCGGAACGCCTGCACTATTATGAAACTGCGCTGCGGG
>OGXL01002802.1_pt1 | contig 12488 bp, 8 predicted proteins | sample 1576311 | NCBI WGS metagenome assembly OGXL01 (sample SAMEA3541564, study PRJEB24748) | human gut metagenome | biome: human gut; feature: human-associated habitat; material: faeces | place: China | collected 2012 | reverse complement strand
TAAGGCAAACGATGACCTTGTGAGCGAATATCTGAAAAATCGCTTTAATATGGCACTCACCAACAACGAGATTTACACTATGGTTGACAGACAAAACCTGAAATTTAAGGACAACGACAGCGTAAAGTGTCTTATAGAAATTCTCACTCAGGTGCTGAAAAACGCAATTTTTGATGTTTTTGTTGCAGGCAGTAATCGTGAGGAGGTGCGCTCTCGACTTATAAAGAAGATTGATATAATAAAGCAAGGAGCTGTAAAGTAAAAGGTATTTTTATCTGTAATTTTATGGGAATAATCAAGAAAGAGGTCTAATATGCTACCAAAACTAAGTGTTAAAAAGCCGATGACAATTTTTGTAGCAGTAATCGTAGTAATAGTGTTGGGCATAGTTTCAGTCCTGAAAATGACGCCTGACCTGCTTCCTAATATGGATTTTCCGTACGCAATTATCATCACAACCTACCCCGGACAGACGCCCGAAACCGTTGAATCGGTTGTAACAAAACCGCTTGAGCAGTCTTTGTCTACCATTGACGGCGTTAAAACCATAACCTCAACCTCGTCCGACAACTACTCAATGCTTACCATTGAGTTTAATGACGGCACAGATATGGATACGGCAACGGTGGATTTAAGAGGTATTCTCGACACCATAAAGGACGCTTGGCCTGACGGTGTGGGCAGTCCGTACCTTATGAAAATTAACCCTAATATGATGCCTGTTACAATGGTTGCGGTTGATTATGACGGCTATGACACAATTCAGATTTCCGACTATGTAAACAACGAACTCAAAAATCAGCTTGAGGGAATTGACGGCGTAGCCTCGGTTTCTACAAAGGGTATAGTTACACAAAAGGAAAATGTAATTATTTCTCAAGAAAAAATTGACGCACTCAACAAGAAAATCAACGATGCGTTAAACGACAAATTCGGTGACGCCGAAAAGAAAATTTCAGACGCAAAGAAAGAATTGCAGGATAATATTTCTAAAGCCGAGCAAGGCAGTGATACTATTGAGCAGTCTATAAATGACCTGAACGCTCAGCAGGCGGAGGTTGCAAAACAGCTTGCCACAGCACAGGGTCAGGCGCAGAGCGGATACACTGAAATTCTCAATGCAAAAATGCAGCTGCTCGACCAACAGCAGTCGCTCACGACCACAAAGCAAACGCTCACGATTGCGTATCAGACCTTAACACAGATTAAAGAAAAGCTAAACAGTTTGCACGATGAAAAGGAACAGCTCTCTCAGCAGGTGGAGTCCTTTGAAAAAATCTACAACGAGTACAAGGACGCACTTGAAAAGCTGGCAAAGCCCGATCTTACAGATGAACAGCTTGCGCAGGTGAGAGCAATCCTTGCTAAGATAGATGAGGAGCTTGAAAAGTACGGTTTCCCTAAGGAGGAGCTTGAGCAAAGACTTAACAATGCAAAAGCCGCCCTTGAAAATGTTGACAAGGCTATTACACAGACCATTGAAACACTAAAGGGACTCGACACCACAGAGGAAAAACTTGACGATACAATTAAAGATATAGCCGACAAAATCTCTCAGATAGACGGCGGCATTGCTCAGATTGCAGCCGCTGTAAAGGGACTTGACGATAATACGGTTACGGTAAATCAGGCGCTCTCCGAGGTTGAAAAACAGCAGTCGCTTGCGGCTTATCAGTTATCGGGAGGACTTTCAACACTTAATACAAAGCAGAGCGAGGTAAACTCCGCTTTAACTCAGCTCAATTCCGCACAGGAAGAATTAAAGACAGCGAGTGACGAGCTTTCAGACCAAAAGGATAAGGCTAAGAAAGCCGCCGATATGACAAACACTGTTACAATCAGCAATGTTTCAAACATACTTACGGCGCAGAACTTCTCTATGCCGGCAGGCTATGTAACCGATGATGAAAACATTAAATACCTTGTGCGTGTGGGTGATAAAATTGACGGCGACAAGGAAATGCAGTCGCTTTCACTTTTTGACACAGGCATAGACGGCATTGGAGTTGTAAAACTGAGTGATGTTGCCGATGTATTTGTTGCCGATGATTCGGACGAAGTCTTTACAAAAATCAACGGCAACTCAGGCGTGGTATTCAGCTTTTCAAAGCAAAGTGATGTGGCTACGGCTACTGTTTCCGACAACATAACCAAAAAGCTCGATTCACTTATGCAGGAAAACAAAGGCTTGCACTTCACCACTCTTATGGATCAGGGCGACTACATACATATTATAATTAACAGCGTACTACAAAATCTTCTTATGGGTGCGGTTCTTGCAATTATAATTCTCTATCTTTTCTTAAGAGATATTAAGCCGACAATTATTGTAGCGTTCTCAATTCCTATAAGTGTTGTTTTTGCGCTTGTGCTAATGTATTTCAGCGGTGTTACGCTCAATATGATTTCACTGTCGGGACTTGCAATAGGCGTTGGTATGCTTGTTGATAACTCGGTTGTAGTTATTGAAAATATTTACCGACTGCGCAACCTCGGCGTACCGCCAATTAAAGCGGCACTCAACGGCGCTAAGCAGGTAGCCGGTGCAATCGCATCTTCTACACTCACCACAATATGCGTGTTCTTCCCTATCGTATTTATTGAGGGACTTACCCGTCAGATATTTATGGATATGGCGCTTACTATCACCTATTCCCTGCTCGCAAGCCTTATAGTTGCGCTTACCCTTGTACCTGCACTCGGACAGCGTATGCTCAAAAAGGTTAAGCCTGTTAAGCATAGCTTGTTTGATAAAATGCTCGGCGGTTACGAAAAATCCATCCGCTTTGTATTAAAGCACAGAGCTATTGCGCTTATTGCGGCTGTTGTACTTTTGTTTGGCAGTATGTTCGGCGCATTGGCAAGAGGATTCAGCTTTATGCCTGATATGGCAAGCACAGAGCTTTCGGTAACGGTTAAGCTTGATGATTCGGCTACTATGGACGATACCATTGATGCCGCACAAAACCTGCTTGACACGCTTTCAAAATACGATGACTTTGAAACGGTCGGCGTTATGACAGGCTCAACCACAAGCCTTATGGGACTTACAGGCTCGGTATCTTCATCGGATTCTGACAAAGGCTCGGTTATGGCTTATGCCGTATTTAAAGACGACAAGGTTAAAAACAGCGAAAAAATCAGCAAAGAAATTGAAACCGCACTTGAAAATATCGGTGGAGATGTTATGGTAAGCGGAAGTTCGTCTTCAAGCTCAATGTCAACACTGCTCGGCAGTGAAGGAGTGTCTATCAAGCTCTACGGCGATGACCTCAAAACTTTGCAGAATACCGCAAAAGATATGGCTGAAAAACTCGCAACAGTTGACGGCATTGACGAAACCGACAGCGGTATAGGCGCTACTTCGGGTGAAATAAAGGTAACGGTTGACAAAACAAAGGCGGCTAAAAAATCGCTTACGGTCGCACAGGTTTATCAGCAGATTGCCGCCGCAATCACTTCAGAATCGACTGCATCTTCAACTCTTACAAATGACGGGAAAAAACTTGATGTGGTTGTTATAAAAGATGAAAACAATGATGTTACAAAGGCGAATATAAAGGATATTAAGCTCACCTACACTGACAAAGAGGGTAACGAAAAGACCACAAAGCTCTCGGAGGTGGCTGATATTTCAGATTCCGAGTCAATGAATTCAATCACAAGAAGTGACCAAAAAAGATACCTTACAATCAGCGGCACTCTTAAAGAAGGGTACACAAACACCGATGTTTCAAACAAGGCAAAAGCTCTATTTGATGATTACAAGCTGCCTGACGGATGCAGTATTGAATACTCGGGTTCAAACGAGAGCACAATGGAGGCTGTAAATCAAATGCTGCTTATGATGCTTTTAGGCGTAATTCTTATTTACCTTATTATGGTTGCTCAATTCCAGAGCCTTAAGTCACCGTTTATCATTATGTTTACAATTCCGCTTGCGTTTACGGGCGGTTTCCTCGGATTGCTTATCACAGGCTTTGATGTAAGCGTTGTAGCGCTGCTCGGCTTTGTAATGCTCTGCGGTATTATTGTAAACAACGGTATTGTGCTTGTTGACTACATTAACAACCTGCGACTTGAGGGCAAGGAAAGACGAGAGGCTATTGTTGAGGCAGGCAAAACAAGAATGCGTCCTATCCTCATTACAGCTATCACCACAATTTTAGGACTTTCCACAATGGCACTCGGCATTGGTACAGGTTCAGAAATTATGCAGCCTATCGCAATAGTATGTATCGGCGGTTTGCTTTACGCTACCGTAATGACGCTCTATATCGTTCCTGTTATTTACGATATTCTCAGCAAAAAAGAACTCCGCAAAGTAAGCGAAAGCGACCTTGAGGAAATAGATATTTAATTTCAAACACAAAAATTCCTGTATGGCAAAAGCTATACAGGAATTTTTTATAATTATAAAACTATTTAATTTTCACTTTCAGAATTAAAAGAACTTTGCGATATCGTCAATTTCTTTTCTCTTTGGCATAGCAGGCTCGGCGTTGCTGTAACCCACACCGATTACGCTCACTACTGCCTCGGTTTCGGGAATACCTAAAATTTTCTTTATCTTTTCGTTATCTCTTATTCCCATTACAAGGGTAGAAAGTCCAAGCTCGGTAGCCTTGAGCAAAAGGTTCATACTCTGCAAGCCGCAGTCATAAAACCCCCAGCCATTTCCAAGCTCGTTAGTAGGAGTGCCGTCCTTTTCATAGCCTGAGCGGTTAAGAACGATTGCGGTAACGATAAGCGCAGGTGCGTCTGCCATATTCTTCTGATTATATGGTGACAATGCGTTCTTTACCTCGGCGAGCTTTTCCTCACCTGTTACAACATAGTAGCGTGACACCTGAGAATTTTTCCATGACGGTGCAAGCTGAGCCGCTGAAATTACTTCTCTTAACTTTTCCTGCTCCACAGGCTTATTTATGTATTCTCTCACACTTCTGCGAGTATGCATTACCTTTGATAATTCCATTGCAATACCTCCGATTGGTTTTATTAGGCTAATATTATCATAATTAAAAAATTTTTACAAGAAAATTGCGCTAATTTCTGCAACTTTTCAAATATAAGAACTGTATATGAAAGCCTTAACCTTTATATATTTTCTTAATATTATACTAAGGCGAGGCTTATTATATTTGAAAGGAAAATTTTATGGCAAAAGTAACTTGTGTTGATATTTCGGAATTTCAGCAGAATATCGACTTCAACAAAATGAAAAATGACGGCATAAAAGCGGTCATAATAAGGGCAGGATATGGCAGAGAGGCAAGTCAGAAAGACAATATGTTTGAAAGCCATTTTAGAAATGCAAAAAACGCAAATTTAAAAATCGGAGTGTATTGGTACAGCTATGCCGACAGCGTTAGTGATGCTGAAAAAGAGGCAAAGGCTTGCCTTGAGTGCATTAAAAACAAAAGCATTGATATGCCGATTTATTATGATTTAGAGGACTCCTCACAAATCAAACTCGGCAAAACAAAGCTAACGGAAATTGCGGAAAAATTCTGCGAAACAATTAAGAGAAGCAATTACAAGGCAGGCGTGTATGCAAACTTAAATTGGTTTAACAACTATCTTGATTACGATAAGTTAAAATCAAAATATAGTATTTGGCTTGCTCAATATAATTCTGTAAATGAATTAAGTTGTGACATTTGGCAGAACAGCTCGACAGGCAAAATCAACGGCTACGGCAGAAATATAGATACGAATATAATTTTTAACGAAAGTGTATTTGATAAGTCAAAAGATGAGCCTAAAAAGGAAAAAGCAAACATACCCGATATTTTTTACAAGGTGCGCTGTAACGGAGTTTGGCTGCCGGAGGTGAAAAATCTTGAGGACTATGCAGGAATTAAGGGCAGAGCGATTACAGATATTGCCATTAGGGTAAGCGTTGGCAAGGTGTGGTATCAGGCGCACACAAAAAGCGGATGGCTGCCAAAGGTGAGCGGATATGATATTGACGATTACGAAAACGGTTATGCAGGCAACGGAAGTAAAATTGATGCCATAAGGGTGTACTATACAACACCGCAAAGCCTCGCAAATTCACTTGGAAAATACCTTGTGGCAAAATACAGAGTATCAGCAACGGGCAATGAATACTTTGATTGGCAGCACGATGATCAGACAACGAATAATCAGGACGGCTACGCAGGACTTTTGGGAAACAGCATAGACCGAGTTTTATTAGTGCTCGAATAATTAAAAGGCGGTGGAAACATCGCCTTATTTGCTTGAAATAAAAAATTATGTGCTAAAATATTCATATACAATTACAAATCAGGAAATTAAAATAATAAAAATTGTTATTTGAGGGCAAAACTTTTGTCCTCTTTGCTTTTATATATTTGTCAACTGTAAAAATAAACAAAAATACTTACTTTTATTTGTGCGAATAATTCCTATTTTAATATTGCATACAACAAGATGTTGTGCTATAATAGATTTACTCTACAAGATATATGCTTTTAAAGAATTAAAAGTTACATTATATATTAAAGAGGATTATGAAATTACGAAAGGGAAGGATTTATTATGACAGTAAATGTAAAGGGCGGAAAGCTCAGCAAAAAGGAAATTGACGCTTACACAACACAGCTTCGAGAGGCTAATCCTGATAAATATATCAAGAATGTTGAACTCACAGTTGACGGCGACTATATAGATGTTAAGTATGACTATGATTCTGTTCCGTTTGAAAGAATCCGCAGAATTACAGGCTACCTTGTAGGTACTGTTGACCGCTTTAACAACGCAAAGCGTGCCGAGGTTGAAGACAGAGTAAAGCACAGCGTACCTTGTACAGAATGTTGCTCTGTTGATGAAATCGCATAATTTTTTTGTTTGATTATCCGATTTTACAATATTCCTGTTATTTCTTGTTGACTTTTGTCGATGAGGCAGTATATAATTAAACCAATAAGTTAATATTTATCTTATCAAGAGCGACTGAGGGAACAGGCCCTATGAAGTCCGGCAACCTGCTTTTTGCAAGGTGCCAAGTCCTGCGGTATTTACCGAAAGATGAGTTTTAAAAGCACCTTTCGGCTGAAGGGTGCTTATTTTTTTGCAAAGGAGAATTTTAATGGCAAAACATTTTTTCACTTCTGAATCAGTAACAGAAGGACATCCGGATAAAGTATGCGATCAGATTTCTGACGCTGTTCTTGACGCTATTCTCGAACAGGATAAAAACGCTCATGTTGCCTGCGAGGTAACCGCTACAACAGGTGTAGTTCATGTTATGGGCGAAATTTCTACAGACTGCTATGTTGACATTGCAAGTATCGCAAGAGATGTAATAAACGACATTGGCTACGATAATCAGGACTGCGGTTTTAACGGCAAAACTTGCGCTGTACTCACTTCTATTGACCAGCAGAGCCCTGATATTGCAATGGGCGTAAACGAAAGCTACGAGCTTAAAGACGGCGAAAATGACGCTAACAATCAGATTGGCGCCGGCGACCAGGGTATGATGTTCGGTTATGCCTGCAACGAAACCAAAGAGCTTATGCCGCTTGCTATTTCACTTGCACACAAGCTTGCAAAACAGCTTACAGCAGTAAGAAAAGACGGCACTCTCTCCTACCTTCGTCCTGACGGCAAAACTCAGGTTACTGTTGAGTACGAGGGCGACACACCTGTAAGAGTTGACACTGTTGTAGTTTCTACTCAGCACGATGAAAAGGTTACACTTGAGCAGATTAGAAAAGATATGGTAGAGTATGTGGTAAAGCCAATTATCCCTGCCGAGCTTTTAGATGAAAATACAAAGTATTTCATTAACCCAACAGGCAGATTTGTAATCGGCGGCCCTGTCGGCGACTCAGGTCTTACAGGCAGAAAGATTATTGTTGACACCTACGGCGGATTTTCTCGTCACGGCGGCGGCGCATTCAGCGGCAAAGACCCGACAAAGGTTGACAGAAGTGCTGCTTACTATGCAAGATACATTGCAAAGAACATTGTTGCGGCAGGTCTTGCCGACAAGTGCGAGGTTCAGCTTGCATATGCAATCGGCGTTGCAAAGCCTGTTTCTATTATGGTTGACGCTTTCGGTTCATCAAGCTACACCAATGAACAGCTTTCAGACGCTGTGGAAAAGGTATTTGACTGCCGTCCTAACTCAATCATCGAGCAGTTAAAGCTCAAGGAAACAAAGTATCGTCCGCTCGCCGCATATGGTCATATGGGCAGAGAGGAACTCGGCGTTGCTTGGGAAAAGACAGACAAGGCTCAGGAGCTTGTAAAGGCAATTAACGAATAATTTTTATAAATTAAGCAAATTCTACATTGTGATGACCACAAAGTTAGACTTGAGAGCGTAGCGGTTAAAGCCGTTACGCTTTTTTGTTATTCTGATAAAGTTTTTTATATGAATTTTTGGTGAAAAATATTGCATTATTATTAAGCTATATGTTAAAATTTGGTATTACATACGGAGGTGGGTTATGAATAATCTTGCTAATTATATAAAATGGCGTGGAGATTTAGGGTTTGATATATCACCGTTAAACGAGGTTGACGCAATTATTTTTTCTGAGCTTGTTTATCTTGATTTTTCGGGCTATACAGAAAAAACATCGCTCCCTCTTTATAAAATAAATAACCTTTATATAAAAGATAAACGAGAGCAAAACTTTTATAATATGGCGGCAAAAGATATTGTAAAACTTTTGGCTCAGTCGGGCAGCTGCGACAGATTTAAAAACATAGCCGTATCGGATTATGCCGCATATGACTGCGATGATAACCCGATGCAGTTCGGCGCTTGCACATTTAAGTTTGATTCCGACAAAATTTTTGTTGCTTTTCGTGGCACTGACAATACGCTAACCGGTTGGAAAGAGGATTGTATGATTGCGGTAAGCGACAACATACCCTCTCAGCTTAATGCCGCCGCATATCTGAATATGGTGGCTAATAAATATAGTGATTGCGAAATATATATCGGCGGTCACTCCAAGGGCGGAAACCTTGCAATTTATGCGGCTGTAAATGCTTTTGCCGAAATAAAAGACAGAATTAAAGCCGTATATAATAATGACGGCCCTGGGTTTTCAAAGGAATTTATAGAAAGTGCGCAGTACAAAGAAATTTCAGACCGAATAAATACTTTCGTTCCGCAATCGTCATTTGTAGGTATGCTGCTTGAGCATGACGAGGACTACATAATTGTAAAAAGCGCAAATCACTCATTTTGGCAGCACGATGCCTTTAGCTGGAGGGTGGTGGGCAACCACTTTGTTCACCTTGACGAGGATACAAAAAGTATTCGCTTTGCCGAAAAAAATATGAAAGAGCTGATTAACGGACTTACCAACGAGCAAAAGAAGCAGATTATAGACTCGGCTTTTGAAATTATGGCAGAGGGCGGAAAAATAACCTTTGAGGACATACGCAAGGCAGGAATTAAAAATATTCCCGATATGATAAAAGCCTTTAATAAAATAGACGACAATTCAAAAAAGGCGCTTACAGATGGCATTACTCTGCTTGCCAAGCTGTCTATAAAAAACGGATACGAAATTAACAAACCCGAGTCAAAGCCGAAATCTAAAGAAACAGGCATAGTTTAAGTGCTTTTTATTCTATAAATGAATTATAATGCAGTGGTAAACATAATTTTTTAATTGTTTATAAATTAAAGGTCAAATTTAGTCAAATTTCTCTTGACATTTCCTGAAAAAGGTATAAAATATAATTAGCACTCAGAGATACAGAGTGCTAATTGAAATAACACATTAACTTTTTAGGAGGATTTATATTATGAGTATTAAACCATTACTTGACAGAGTAGTATTACAGGTTGAAGAGGCCGAAGAAAAAACAAAGAGCGGTATCATTCTTTCATCTGCCGCACAGGAAAAGCCACAGTTTGCAAGAGTAGTTGCAGTTGGCCCCGGCGGAGTTGTTGACGGCAACGAAGTTAAGATGTATGTAAATGTTGGCGATAAGGTAATCGCAAGCAAGTACGCAGGCACAGAAGTTAAGATTGACGGTGAGGAATACACAATCGTTCGTCAGTCAGATATTCTTGCAACAGTTGAATAATTATTTTGATTTGATATATTTTGGAGGTAATTTATTATGGCTAAACAAATTGCTTATGGTGAAGAGGCAAGAAAATCTCTTATGAGAGGTATTGACCAGCTTGCTGATACAGTTAAAATCACACTTGGCCCTAAGGGCAGAAATGTTGTACTTGACAAAAAGTACGGTGCTCCGCTCATCACAAACGATGGCGTAACAATCGCTAAGGAAATTGAGCTTGACGATCCATTTGAGAATATGGGTGCTCAGCTTGTTAAGGAAGTTTCTATCAAGACAAATGATGTAGCAGGTGACGGTACAACAACTGCTACTCTCCTTGCTCAGGCTCTTATCAGAGAGGGTATGAAGAATGTAACAGCAGGCGCAAACCCAATGGTGCTTAAAAAGGGTATTGCAGACGCTATTAATGTTGCTGTAAAGGCTGTATCTGACAACAGCAAGCAGGTATCGGGTTCAGACGATATTGCAAGAGTTGCAACAGTATCTTCACAGGACGAGTTCATCGGTAAGCTCATTGCCGAGGCTATGGAAAAGGTTACAACAGACGGCGTTATCACAGTTGAGGAGTCAAAGACAGCTGAAACATACAGCGAAGTTGTTGAAGGTATGATGTTTGACAGAGGCTACATTGCTCCGTATATGGTAACAGATACCGACAAAATGGTAGCTGAACTTGACAACCCATTCATTCTTATTACAGATAAGAAGATTTCAAATACACAGGAAATTCTCCCTATTCTTGAGCAGATTGTTCAGTCAGGCAGAAAGCTCCTTATCATTGCCGAAGATGTAGAGGGCGAAGCTCTTACAACTCTCGTACTCAACAAGTTAAGAGGTACATTTACTTGTGTTGCAGTTAAGGCTCCGGGCTTTGGCGACAGAAGAAAAGAAATGTTACAGGATATCGCAACACTTACAGGCGGTACAGTTATTACATCTGACTTAGGTCTTGAGCTTAAGGATACAACAATGGATCAACTCGGTACTGCTCGTCAGGTTAAGGTTGAGAAAGAGAACACAATTATCGTTGACGGCGCAGGCGACAAGGACGCTATCAAGGGCAGAGTTGCTCAGATTCGTCAGCAGATTGAAACTACAACATCTGATTTTGACCGTGAAAAGCTCCAGGAGCGTCTTGCAAAGCTCGCAGGCGGTGTTGCAGTAATCAAAGTTGGTGCCGCTACCGAAGTTGAAATGAAAGAAAAGAAACTCAGAATTGAGGACGCACTTGCTGCTACAAAGGCTGCTGTTGAAGAAGGCATTGTTGCAGGCGGCGGTATTGCTTGTATGAACGCTATCCCGGCTGTATCTGCTTTTGTTGATACACTTGAGGGTGACGCTAAGACAGGCGCTAAGATTGTTCTCAAGGCTCTTGAAGAACCACTCCGTCAGATTGCTGCAAACGCAGGTCTTGAGGGCAGCGTAATCTGCGAGAACATTAAGAAGGCTAACAAGGTTGGCTATGGCTTTAACGCTCTTACAGAGGAATACACAGATATGATTGAGGCAGGTATCGTTGACCCAACAAAGGTAACTCGTTCTGCTCTCCAGAACGCATCTTCTGTTGCTGCAATGGTACTCACAACAGAGTCACTCGTTGCAGATATTAAAGAGCCTGCAGCTCCTGCTGCACCTGCTGCTCCTGATATGGGCGGTATGTACTAATTTAAAACTCCTTATAAAATCCCATAAAAATATATCAGCCACACCTTTTTTGGTGTGGCTGATTTTTTTAGTCGATTATTTGTCAAATTATGGATTAGAACACAAAGTTTAGCTTAATAAAGGTCAAACTTTTAATTTCAGAACGAAAAGTTTGACTGTTGCTTTACTTTGTTGCCCGAACGATAATTCACTAAACCGTATTTCTGACATTTACAAAGCATTTTCAATTTTTAGGCTCTATGTCAATAGTTGGGGTAATCCGAAAAATGAAATAGAGATATTTAACAAGTGGCAGAAAATTAAACTGTCGCTTGTTTTTGCGATTGATAGGCGAACATATGCAAAATACGATTGCGGAAACGCTTAAAGTTTCTGAAGCCATATGCATTGCGCTTTAGCACCTTGATTTTGTTGTTGCAGCCCTCTGTAAATCCATTTGTTATTGCTGTTGTGAATGAATTGAGTATGCCTGTGAGCCAATTCATCATCGTTTTTGCACACTTAACAAACTGTGGGATTTCGCAGTTATAAGCCCAATTTATCCAATCTGACATCGCTTTTTTAGCCGTTTCTCTATCCTTGCAGTCGAGAATTTTCAAGAAATCCTCTTTGTAAAAATGTGCCGTACTTAATGTGGGCGAGGCGTACAGCATAATATTGACCTGTTGCTTTTGCTCGTCGGTTAATTTGTCAAATCTTTTGAGCAATAAAAATCGTGACTTTTTAAAATATCGCCGATGTGTTTTGCTGAA
>OGXL01002794.1_pt1 | contig 12519 bp, 10 predicted proteins | sample 1576311 | NCBI WGS metagenome assembly OGXL01 (sample SAMEA3541564, study PRJEB24748) | human gut metagenome | biome: human gut; feature: human-associated habitat; material: faeces | place: China | collected 2012 | reverse complement strand
AATCAGCAAGGATGATTATAGGTTCTGTGGATAAAACTGCGGAAACTCAAGAATATTTTTCTGCATTGCGTTTAAATAAGGGATATGATAAAATGAACTCTGTAACAAAAAAGAATTCTGACTATTTTTGGTCAGATTCCATAAAAAGAGAAATCACATTCTCCTATGGCATGTAAAACATAGAGAAAAGACAGGAAGAAGAGGAAAATAAATTTATGTATACCGTACTGAAGCAGGAAGGCAGGGCAAAGAGAGCCCGTCTGGAAACCGTACACGGAACCATTGAGACTCCCGTGTTTATGAATGTGGGTACAGCGGCAGCTATTAAGGGGGCTGTGGCTACCACGGATTTGCACGAAATCAAAACCCAGGTGGAATTGTCCAACACCTATCATCTCCATGTGCGCCCCGGTGACCACATTGTGAAGCAGTTGGGAGGACTGCACAAGTTTATGAACTGGGACCGCCCTATTTTAACGGATTCCGGCGGATTTCAGGTATTTTCTCTCTCAAAATTGAGAAAAATCAAAGAAGAGGGCGTGTATTTTAACTCACATGTAGATGGAAGAAAGATTTTTATGGGACCGGAGGAGAGTATGCAGATTCAGTCCAATCTGGGCTCCACCATTGCCATGGCGTTTGACGAATGTCCGTCCAGTGTGGCCAGCAGAGAGTATGTGCAGAATTCTGTAGACCGCACCACCAGATGGCTGCAGAGATGTAAGGACGAGATGGCAAGGCTGAATCAGCTGGAGGATACCGTAAATCCCCATCAGCTTTTGTTCGGAATTAATCAGGGCGCCATTTACGATGATATCCGTATTGCCCATGCAGAAACCATTTCCAAAATGGATTTGGATGGTTATGCTGTCGGTGGTCTGGCTGTGGGGGAAACCCATGAAGAAATGTACCGGATTCTGGACAGTGTAGTACCCCATCTTCCGGTGAATAAGCCCACCTACCTCATGGGAGTGGGAACGCCTGCCAATATTCTGGAGGCCGTGTCAAGAGGCGTGGACTTCTTTGACTGTGTGTACCCCAGCCGTAATGGACGCCACGGTCATGTGTATACCAATTTCGGCAAGATAAATCTTTTTAATGCGAAATATGAACTGGATTCCCGTCCTATTGAGGAGGGATGTCAGTGTCCGGCCTGCCGCCATTACAGCAGAGCTTATATCCGTCATCTGTTAAAGGCAAAAGAAATGCTGGGTATGCGTCTTTGTGTACTGCATAATTTGTATTTCTACAATACGATGATGGAAGAAATCAGAGATGCGCTGGATAAAGGGTGCTACGAAGAATATAAGGCACGGAAATTGGAAAGCATGGCTTTAGGAGCAGGGAAATAAGAAAACCGTTTTTCTCCCATATAAAAAAACTATTAAATTTGGGAAAAACCGGAGAAAATACTTGAAGAAACAAGAAAAATTGTGTATTATAACAATAATGTCTATCAGTCTGACAGACAAAGTTTAAGGTTCAGGAGGAAGCAGGATGTTATTATCAACAGCAGCAGGCGGCGCAGGAGGCATGATTACTTTGTTCTTACCGCTGGTGGTATTTTTTCTTTTGATGTATTTCATGATTATGAGACCTCAGAAAAAAGAGCAGCAGAGAGTAAAAAGCATGCTGGCAGCTATGGAAGTGGGCGACAGTGTCGTTACAACAAGTGGTTTCTATGGTATCTTGATTGATATTACAGAAGAAGATGTCATTGTGGAATTTGGAAACAACAGAAACTGCAGAATTCCAATGAGAAAAAGTGCGATTGCCGAAGTAGAAAAAGCAAGCGACGGAGTTGCAGAGTAAAATGAGAATGAGAGGTACTGACGGGATATCCTGCAGTACCTTTTTCTTTCATAAGAAAAGGAGAAGATTATGACAGGTATCAGTTTGTTTGAAGTGATTGGTCCTAATATGGTAGGGCCGTCCAGTTCCCACACAGCGGGCGCAGCCTCTATGGCTCTGCTGGCCAGAAAACTGTTTCCGGGAACCATTCGGCAGGTGCAGTTCACTCTGTATGGTTCTTTTGCCAGAACCTATCGGGGACATGGTACGGACAGGGCGCTTCTGGGCGGTATCATGGGATTTGAAACCGATGATTTGCGGATTCGGGATTCTCTGGAATTGGCAAAAAAGGCGGGAATTGCATACAGCTTTTCAAAAGCGGAAGAAGAGCCGGACGATATTCATCCCAATACTGCGGATATGGATATTCAGGGAACAAACGGAGAGCGGCTTTTTGTCCGTGGCGTTTCTCTGGGCGGCGGAAAAGTAAAGATTGTGAAGCTGAACCAGATAGAAGTAGACTTTACAGGAGAGTACAGTACCCTGATTGTCAGTCAGACAGATAAACCGGGTGTGGTGGCCCATATTACAAAGATTCTAAGTGAGGAAGGGGTGAACATTGCCTTTATGCGTCTGTTTCGGGAGGAGAAAGGTGCGGCAGCGTTTACCATTGTGGAATCAGACGAGAAGATTCCAAAAGAAGTATTGGAAAAAATCAGAGAAAATCCACTGGTATCGGATATTATGCTGGTGCAGTTATAGGAGGACAGGAAAATGGATTTTAATCATGGAACAGAATTGCTGCAGCTATGTGCAGAACAAGGACTTTCCATATCTCAGGTTATGAAAATACGGGAAACCGAGATTTCTCAGATGCGTGGAGAAGAAGTAGAAGTAAAAATGAGAAAAGCTCTGGAAATCATGAAAAATTCGGTAAAAGAACCGTTGATACAGCCGGTGAAGTCCGTAGGAGGACTGATTGGCGGAGAGGCAAAGAAGTTAGAGGAACACCGCCGTATGGGGAAATCTATCTGTGGAACTATGCTGTCAAAAGCTATGACTTATGCCATGGCCGTCCTGGAGGTGATTGTAGCTGCACCGACTGCAGGTTCTTCCGGAGTGGTGCCGGGGGTACTTCTGGCTCTGCAGGAAGAATATCAGCTGAAAGATGAGGAGATTTTAAACGGGCTCTATACCGCAGGAGCTGTGGGGTATCTGCTTATGCGCAACGCTTCTGTGGCAGGGGCGGAAGCAGGCTGTCAGGCGGAAGTGGGGGCGGCGTCTGCTATGGCTGCTGCTGCTGCCGTGGAAGTCATGGGTGGAAGCCCGCAGATGTGCCTGGACGCAGCCTCTACAGCTTTGTCCAATCTCCTGGGACTGGTTTGCGACCCGGTGGCGGGGCTGGTGGAGGCTCCCTGTCAGACCCGGAACTCCATGGGATCCGCCAATGCTCTTGTGTGTGCGGAGCAGGCGCTGGCCGGTGTGGTGCAGATGATTCCCTTTGATGAAATGGCAGAAGCCATGTACCATGTGGGAAGAAGTCTGCCCTTTGAACTGAGGGAGAGCGCATTGGGAGGCTGTGCGGGAACAGAAGCGGCCTGTAAGAGAACCTGTGAAATTTTCGGAGGAGGAAAAGCGTGACCGGTACACAACAAAAAAGACGATATCGTTCTTATCTGCTGATTATTCTGGGAACCGGGATTATGTCCGTTGCCATTAATTCTATCTATGATGCCCTGCAGATGGTGACAGGAGGATTTTCCGGTCTGGGAATTGTGATAAAGAGCCTTTCAGAGAACTGGATAGACGGCGGGATTCCTCTTTGGTTTACCAATGCAGTGCTGAATATTCCTTTGTTTTTCCTGGGTATCTGGATAAAGGGCTGGGAGTTTACAAAAAAATCGGTTTTTGGCGCTCTGTGTCTGTCTTTCTGGCTGTATTTCATACCGCCCATTCCTCTGATTCAGGATGATATGCTGTTGGCGGCCCTTGCGGCAGGAGTCATTATGGGAGTGGGAATCGGCTGTATTTTTCTGGGACAGGGAACCACTGGAGGAACGGATATGGCAGCGGCTCTGATACAACATAAGCTGCGCGGTTATTCCATTCCCCAGATTCTGCAGGTTATAGATGGAAGTGTGGTGCTGCTGGGGATTTTTGTCTTTGGGATTCATAAGGCTCTGTATGCGGCAGTGGCGATTTTTATTACCTCCTGGACTGCGGACCGCTTTATGGAAGGAATGCATTTTGCAAAAGGGGCTTATGTGATTACGGAAAAGGAAGAACTGGTATCTAAAAGGATTATGGAAGAGCTGAACCGGGGGCTGACAGGGATTTATGCTCAGGGGATTTATTCCCGTCAGGACAGGAAAATGCTGTTCTGTGTGGTAGGGAAAAAGGAACTTGTGAAATTAAAAGAAGTGGTGGAAGAAACAGACCCGGAGGCTTTTGTGATTGTGACAGATGTCAGAGAAGTTATGGGGAAAGGATTTACAAAAGAGAAAGGATAAAAAAGTTACTATCTATATAGAAACCTGCAATATGCAGGAGTGTCTTTAGGCGAAGGCCAGCCGCCGCAAACGCGCGTGAACTCTGCAGCCACTGTCTTCTATTTCTTAACAATACCCAGTATATAGAACAAATGTGACCACTGTGTGTCGTCAAAATAAAGGAACTATAAACTTTAGAAAATTCCAGGGAATAGAAACCATAACGAAAAGGTATAGCGCAAAAGGGATTATTGCTTGAATTATGGCAGGAAAAGGATTATCATATTACTAATTACATTCTATGAATGACAAAAAAATGACAAAACTGCGGAAAGGGTGACAGTATGAAAAGAAATATAGCGTACATTCCCGGTGACGGAATCGGCCCGGAAATTGTAAGAGAAGCAAAGAAGGTTCTGGATAAAGTCTGCAGTGTGTACGGACATGAGTTTCATTATGAAGAATTGCTTTTAGGCGGCGCTTCCATTGATGCACACGGTGTACCGCTGACAGAGGAGACGATAAAGAAAGCAAAGGCTGCAGATGCCGTTTTGATGGGTTCTATCGGCGGAGACGCAAAGACTTCCCCCTGGTATCAGCTGGAGCCGTCCAAGAGACCGGAGGCAGGCCTTCTGGGTATCCGAAAGGCGCTGAACCTGTTTGCTAATTTAAGACCAGCTTATCTCTATGATGAGTTGAGAAAAGCCTGCCCTTTAAAAGAAGAGGTTATTGGGGACGGCTTCGACATGATTATTGTCAGAGAATTAACGGGAGGTCTGTATTTCGGAGAACGCAAGACGGTAGAAGAAAATGGCGTGAGAAAAGCCGTGGATACGCTGTCTTATAATGAAGAGGAAATTCGCAGAATTGCCATCAAGGCTTTTGAGATTGCAGGCAAAAGAAGAAAAAAAGTGACCAGTGTGGATAAGGCAAATGTATTGGATTCCTCCAGATTGTGGAGAAAGGTTGTGGAAGAGGTGGCAAAAAACTACCCGGACATTACACTGGAACATATGCTGGTGGACAACTGTGCGATGCAGCTGGTACATAATCCGGGACAGTTCGATGTGATTCTCACGGAAAATATGTTTGGAGATATTTTGTCAGACGAGGCCAGTATGGTTACAGGGTCTATCGGTATGCTGTCATCAGCCAGCTTAAACGAGACCAGCTTCGGGCTTTACGAGCCAAGCCATGGTTCAGCTCCGGATATTGCAGGAAAAGACGTTGCAAATCCTATTGCCACCATTTTGTCTGCGGCCATGATGCTGCGCTTCTCTTTGGACTTGGATAAAGAAGCGGACGCAGTGGAGGCAGCTGTGGCACAGGTATTAGAAGAGGGCTACAGAACCCCGGATATTTACTCTGAAGGAATGAAAAAGACAGGAACCGCACAGATGGGGAGTCTCATTGCAGAGCGGATTCAGTAGAGAAGGAACAAATAAAAAGGTCGGAAGGAAGGAAGATAGATGAGAAGTGACGCAGTAAAAAAAGGAATGCAGCAGGCGCCTCACAGGTCCCTGTTTCATGCTTTGGGCATGACCAAGGAAGAAATGGAAAAACCGCTGGTGGGAATTGTCAGCTCTTATAATGAAATCGTACCGGGACATATGAACCTGGATAAAATCGTAAATGCCGTGAAACTGGGCGTTGCCATGGCAGGGGGAACTCCGGTGGTATTTCCGGCCATTGCAGTCTGCGACGGCATTGCCATGGGGCATGTGGGCATGAAATATTCTCTGGTTACCAGAGATTTGATTGCAGATTCTACAGAGGCTATGGCTATGGCACATCAGTTTGACGCCCTGGTTATGGTGCCTAACTGTGATAAAAATGTGCCGGGACTTTTAATGGCAGCAGCCAGAATCAATGTACCTACGGTCTTTGTAAGCGGCGGCCCCATGCTGGCCGGAAAGGTGCAGGGACAGAAGAGAAGCCTTTCCTCCATGTTTGAAGCCGTGGGCTCTTACAGCGCAGGAACTATGACGGAAGAAGAGGTAGAAGAATTTGAAAACCATGTCTGCCCTACCTGCGGTTCCTGTTCCGGTATGTATACGGCAAACAGCATGAACTGCCTGACTGAGGTACTGGGCATGGGATTAAGAGGAAACGGAACCATTCCGGCCGTCTATTCCGAGCGTATTAAGCTGGCGAAGCATGCAGGTATGCAGGTTATGGAAATGTACAGAAGAAACATTCGTCCAAGAGATATTATGACAAAGGAAGCTTTGATGAATGCCCTTACGGTAGACATGGCTCTGGGCTGCTCAACCAACAGCATGCTGCACCTTCCGGCCATTGCACATGAAATCGGCTGGGACTTTGATATTACCTTTGCCAATGAAATCAGTGCCAAAACGCCAAATCTGTGCCATCTGGCACCGGCAGGCCCTACCTATATGGAAGATTTGAATGAAGCCGGCGGCGTGTGGGCTGTTATGAAGGAACTGACCAAGAAAGATTTGCTGAATCTGGATTGTATGACCGTAACCGGAAAGACCGTGGGAGAGAATATTGCCAACTGTGTGAATAAAAATCCGGAAGTTATCCGTCCTATTGAAAATCCATACAGCCAGACAGGGGGACTTGCCGTACTGACAGGAAATCTGGCGCCTCACGGCGGTGTGGTAAAGAGAAGCGCCGTATGCGAGGAAATGATGGTGCACGAAGGCCCGGCCAGAGTCTTTGACTGTGAGGAAGACGCCATTGCAGCCATTAAAGGCGGTAAAATCGTGGCGGGAGATGTGGTGGTTATCCGCTACGAAGGACCGAAAGGCGGCCCCGGTATGCGGGAAATGCTGAATCCCACTTCCGCGATTGCCGGTATGGGACTGGGCTCCAGTGTAGCGCTGATTACAGACGGCCGTTTCTCCGGTGCGTCAAGGGGCGCTTCCATTGGGCATATTTCTCCGGAAGCAGCAGTAGGCGGTCCTATTGCCTTGGTAGAAGAGGGGGATATGATTCGCATTAACATTCCGGAAACCAAGCTGGAACTGGCAGTGTCCGAGGAAGAGCTGGCGGCCAGAAGAGCGAAATGGCAGCCAAGAGAGCCGAAAGTGACTACCGGATATCTGGCACGGTATGCCTCTATGGTAACCAGCGGAAACAGAGGCGCTGTACTGGAAATCCAGAAATAAACAGAGGGAGGATTTGTCTATGCAGCTGACAGGTGCGCAAATCGTAATGGAATGTCTGAAAGAACAGGGTGTCGATACGGTTTTCGGGTATCCGGGCGGTACGATACTGAACATATATGATGAATTGTATAAACAGCAGGGAGAAATCCATCATGTGCTGACTTCCCATGAGCAGGGGGCGGCCCATGCGGCAGACGGTTATGCCCGTTCTACCGGAAAAGTGGGAGTCTGTCTGGCTACCAGCGGCCCCGGCGCTACCAATCTGGTAACGGGAATTGCCACTGCCCATATGGATTCCATCCCCATTGTGGCCATTACCTGCAACGTAGGCCTGCCTCTTCTGGGAAAGGACAGTTTCCAGGAGGTGGATATTGCAGGGGTGGTTATGCCCATTACCAAGCACAGTTTTATCGTGAAGGACGTAACAAAGCTGGCCAGAACAATCCGCCGTGCTTTTGTCATTGCAAAAAGCGGCAGACCGGGGCCGGTACTTGTGGATATTACCAAAGATGTAACGGCAAATAAAACAGAATTTACGCCTTATGTGCCGAAAAAGGTGAAACCTTATGTGGAAGAAATCACACAGGAAAGTCTGGAAAAAGCGGCGCAGATGATTCAGGAAGCGAAACGTCCCTTTATTTTTGTGGGCGGCGGCGCAGCGGCGGCCAATGCCTGGGAAGAAGTCAGAGAACTGGCCCATAAGATTCAGAGTCCGGTGACGGATTCTCTTATGGGAAAAGGCGTGTTTTCCGGTACAGACCCTTATTATACAGGAATGTTGGGTATGCACGGAACCAAAGCCTCCAATCTGGGCGTCACAAAGTGCGACCTGCTCATTGCCATTGGAGCCAGATTTTCTGACCGCGTTATCGGAAATCCGCGGAATTTTGCACGAAACGCAAAAATTCTTCATATTGATGTAGATGCAGCGGAAATCAATAAAAATGTGTTGGTGGACTGCAGTGTTATCGGAGACGCAAAAGAAGTTTTGAAGCAGTTAAATCATATGGTTCCGGCAGCAGAGCATAAAGAATGGTTGGAAACCATAGAAGAATTGAAGGAGAAATACCCCTTATCCTATCATCAGGAAGGACTTACAGGTCCGGGTATTATCGAAGAGTTGTATAAGCAGACCAATGGAGAAGCCATTATTGTGACAGAAGTAGGACAGCACCAGATGTGGGCGGCCCAGTATTACAAATATACCATGCCCCGTACGTTTCTGTCCTCCGGTGGTCTGGGCACCATGGGATACGGTCTGGGAGCGGCCATCGGGGCCAAAATGGGTAATCCGGACAAGGTTGTCATCAATGTAGCGGGAGACGGCTGTTTCCGAATGAATATGAATGAGATTGCCACAGCTACCAGAAATGACCTCCCCTTGATTCAGGTGGTAGTCAACAATCAGGTGCTTGGCATGGTGCGTCAGTGGCAGACTTTGTTCTATGAGGGCAGGTATTCTAATACAGTGTTAAGAGACAAGGTAGACTTTGTGAAGCTGGCAGAAGCCATGGGTGCCGTGGGAATCCGCGTTACCCGAAAAGAAGATTTGGCCGGGGCTATTCAGGAGGCTATTCGGTTAAATACAACAGTGGTTTTGGACTGTATCATTGACAGTGATGACAAAGTATTTCCGATGGTTCCGGCAGGAGCCAACATTGAAGACGCTTTTGACGAGGCGGATTTGGAGAAAAGACAGAAATAAAGAAAGAGAAATCAGAGGAGGAAGCATCATGAGCAGAGTTTACAATTTTTCAGCGGGTCCGGCTGTACTGCCGGAGGAAGTGTTAAGAGAAGCAGCAGATGAAATGTTAGATTACAGAGGCTGCGGCATGTCCGTTATGGAGATGAGTCACCGTTCCGGTATGTTTGAAACAATTCTAAACGAGGCAGAGGCAGATTTGAGAGATTTGCTGCAGATACCGGACAACTACAAGGTGCTCTTTCTGCAGGGAGGGGCCAGCCAGCAGTTTGCCATGATTCCCATGAATCTTATGAAGCACGGGGAGGCAGATTACATTGTCACCGGACAGTGGGCAAAAAAGGCATGGCAGGAAGCGCAGAAATACGGAAAGGCAAACAAGATTGCTTCTTCTGAGGATAAAACCTTTTCTTACATACCGGATTGTTCCGATTTGGATATCAGTCCCAATGCAGATTACGTGTACATCTGTGAAAATAACACCATTTACGGTACAAAATTTAAAAAACTGCCAAATACCAAAGGCAAAACATTGGTGTCTGATGTGTCCTCCTGTTTCCTGTCTGAGCCGGTGGATGTAAGCAAATACGGCATTCTCTACGGCGGCGTACAGAAAAATATCGGCCCGGCCGGCATGGTGATTTCCATTATCCGGGAAGACCTGATTACCGAAGATGTGATGAAAGGCACGCCCACCATGCTGACATTTAAAACCCATGCAGACGCAGGCTCTCTGTACAATACGCCAAACAGCTACTGCATTTATATGTGCGGCAAAGTCTTTAAATGGCTGAAAAATATGGGTGGTCTTGCTGTGATGAAAGAGCGGAACGAAAAGAAAGCAAAGCTTTTGTATGATTTCCTGGATGAAAGCCATTTGTTTAAAGGAACCGTTGTGCCGAAAGACCGTTCTCTTATGAATGTGCCTTTTGTAACCGGAAATGCGCAGTTAGATGCGAAATTTGTAAAAGAGGCAAAGGAAGCGGGACTGGAAAATCTGAAAGGCCACAGAAGTGTGGGCGGCATGAGAGCCAGCATTTACAATGCTATGCCGATAGAAGGTGTGGAAACCCTGGTGGACTTTATGAAAAAATTTGAGAAGGAGAATGTCTAATATGTATCGGTATCATTGTCTGAATCCCATTTCTCAGGTGGGTTTAAAGGAATTTAATCAGGAATATGAAAAGACAGAAGGCGCAGCAGAGGCAGATGCCATACTGGTGCGAAGCGCAGATATGCACCAGATGGAACTGCCACAGCAGGTATCGGCCGTAGCAAGAGCCGGTGCAGGTGTCAACAACATTCCCCTGGAGGAACTGGCAAAAAAGGGCGTGGTAGTTTTTAACACACCGGGAGCCAATGCCAACGGCGTAAAGGAAATGGTGCTGGCAGGTATGCTTCTGGCTTCCAGAGACATTGTAGGGGGCATTGAGTGGCTGAAAAGTCAGGAACCGGCAGATGATTTGGCAAAAAAGGCAGAAAAAGAGAAGAAAAAATTTGCAGGATGTGAAATCAGCGGCAAAAAACTGGGCATTATCGGTTTGGGCGCCATAGGCGTTAAGGTAGCCAATGCAGCGGTACATCTGGGAATGGAAGTTTACGGATATGACCCCTTTATTTCTGTAGATGCAGCATGGAGTCTGTCCAGAAACATTCACCACATTAATGAAGTCAGCGAGATTTACCGGGACTGCGACTATATTACCATTCATGTGCCGCTTCTGGAAAGCACGAAAAAAATGATTGGCAGGGAAGAAATCGCACAGATGAAGGATGGTGTCGTTCTTCTGAATTTTGCCAGAGACCTTCTGGTGGATGAAGAGGCTTTGTGCAAAGCCCTGGAAGAAGGAAAGGTGAAAAAATATGTGACGGATTTTGCCAATCCTGTAGTAGCCAATGCTCCAAATACGCTGGTAACCCCGCATCTGGGTGCGTCTACAGAGGAATCTGAGGATAACTGCGCCGTTATGGCGGTTCAACAGGTTATGGATTATCTGGAAAACGGAAACATTAAGAATTCTGTGAATTACCCGGATTGTGACGCCGGAAGATGTGTGGATGCGGGAAGAATTACCATTAACCATAAAAATGTGCCGAACATGATTTCTCAGTTTACCAAAACCCTGGGTGACGCAGGGGTGAATATTGCCAACATGACCAATAAAAGTAAAGGGGATTATGCTTATACCATGCTGGATGTGGCATCCCCCATTGACGGTCAGGTGGCAGAGGCGCTGAAAGCCATTGAGCACGTATACAGAGTCAGAATTGTAAAATAAGAGAAGGGAGGCTGCTGTGCCGCCTGCATAGGAAAAATTTTCTTGTGCAGGGGTGCAGGAACCTCTTTTGACATTTTGTGAAAGGGGAAAAATTATGGCAGATATCCGACCATTTCGGGCAATTCGTCCTATTGCGGCAAAGGCGGCAGAGATTGCGGCTTTGCCTTATGATGTGTACAACAGAGAAGAGGCGGCAGAGGAAACCAAGATACATCCACACTCCTTTCTTGCCATAGACCGTCCGGAGACGCAGTTTTTGCCGGATATGGATATGTACAGCCCGGAAGTTTACGAAAAAGCGGCAAAACTTCTGGAACAGCGAATCCGGGAAGGGGATTTTATCGAAGAGAAGGAACCTTGTTTTTACATTTATGAACTGAAACGGGGCAGCCATGTACAGACGGGAATTGCAGCCTGCGCTTCTGCGGAAGACTATCTGAAGCAGGTTATCCGGCGTCATGAGAACACCAAACCGGAAAAGGAAGCAGACCGTATTCGCCACATACAGGCATGCGGAGCCCAGACAGGGCCAGTGTTTCTGGTACACCGCCCCATAGCGGAGCTTCGCAGACTCCTGGAAATCCGCAAACGGACAGCACCGGTATATCAATTTGTTTCCGAGGATGGAATTGGACACAGAGTCTGGATTATCCGTGAAAAACTGACTATAGAGAAAATTCAGCAGCTTTTTTTGAAAACAGAGGCTCTGTATATTGCAGACGGACACCACAGAGCAGCTTCGGCTGTAAAGACGGCCCTGGAAATGCGAAAAGCCTGCCCGGATAAGAAGGGAAAGGAAGAATACCAGTATTTTCTCAGCGTTTTGTTTCCTTCCGATGAACTGGAAATTCTGGATTACAACCGTGTGGTAAGGGATTTAAACGGGCTTGAAAGAGAGGACTTTCTGGAAGCGCTGAAACAATATTTTTCTGTGACAAAGGCAGCAGGTCCGGTGAAACCAAGGAGAAAAGGCAGTTTTGGGCTTTGTCTGCCCGATGGCTGGTATCAGCTGGAACTTATGGAAGCATTTCGGCCTCAGGATGCGGTAGAGGGTCTGGATGTGTCTGTGCTGCAAAATCTTGTACTGGCTCCCATACTTGGCATTGAAAAGCCGGGAGAAG
>OGXL01002793.1_pt1 | contig 12525 bp, 8 predicted proteins | sample 1576311 | NCBI WGS metagenome assembly OGXL01 (sample SAMEA3541564, study PRJEB24748) | human gut metagenome | biome: human gut; feature: human-associated habitat; material: faeces | place: China | collected 2012 | reverse complement strand
GAGGGAGCTCTACAGCGACGAGCCATGGGGCGACCCGCTGGATCGCACGATCGTACTGACCTCTAATCTTGCTGGTAAATACGTTGCGTGCCGCGTTACGCATGGTGACGGTGCTGGTGACCACAAGTTCACGGCAAGCCTCAAGTATCCCGTAGAGGCTCCTGCCGAACCCGAAGCCCTCAAGTCTGATGAGGCGAAGAAGCTGGACGAGGCGGTTGCGAAGCTCAAGGCCGATGGCTATTCAGGCTGGTATCCCAATCCATCCCAGGGAACCGATACCAACATCTGCTCCATGCTTTTGGCGAAGCTTGCCAACTTAGGCTACTCGGATATCAAGGTTTCGCTTGCGGGCGTAACCTATGGCGGCCGCGATCCCAAGCAGGATGGTGGCATCGCGGATGATGGAAAGATCTCCTATTTCTTCCTGTCTCCTGCAGATAAGACTTCCGCGCTTGATTACTCGCTGCTTCGCCAGTTTACGCCGACGTATACGCTGACGCTTGGCTCCGAGAGCGTGTCGTATACGCCCGGTCGCGCATCGACGCTCGCATGGGATGGTGGCAAGGTCATCGCCTATCTTAAGGCGGCATGGGCTCATGCTGAGGGTCTGCCCGACGAGATTGAGGCGGGCGTCACGCAGGGAACGCTTCCCGGCTCAATCAGCATCAACGGTATAAAGGTTGCTTCTATTGACTGGATGAGTCTTGATGACTCTGTTGCCAAGGTGAATTCCAGCTACGGCGATCCGACGGTTACGTATACCCACGGTATGACCGACCAGATTGCTTGGCTCACGGCTACGCTCTCGCTGGCGGTTCCTGGCTACAATAATGCCCCGTCAAACGGGACGGCTTATCTTGTCACCTATACCGTCAAGGCGAAAACTCAGGAGCAGATCGATGCCGAAAAGGCCGAGCTGTCAGCTGCGCTTGACCGCATTGTGCTCAAGGATTTCGCTACCAACAAGGTAATCGATGCCAATGCCGTTGAGGGCGACATCCAACTGCCCAATACCCGTCATTCTGGTATCGACGCTCCATCCGGCGCCAAGCTCTCCTATGCATCGAACGATGAGGCCGTTGCGAAGGTCAACGGCTACCGCGTGGTCGTTACCCGCGATATCGAAGGCGTCTCGAATGAAGTAGTTATTACGGCTACGCTTGCCAAGGACGGCATAACCGTAACGCGCGACATCGTCATCAAGGTTAAGCCCATCGACGATTCCGAGATTGACCAAGCTGTGGCATTTATGCAGCAGGTCAAGGATGCCTACGCAAAGTCTCTGCTCGGCGCCAACGCTTCGGTTGACGCGGTTACCGAGAATCTGTCGACCTTTGCCGAGGCGGTGCCTACGGTAGACGGCGGCATCGAGTACCGCAAGGGTAAGGACAGCAAGCTGTCCGGCGTTGTGGCAGCAGACCTTCCTGGATACGACGCGATGTCGGGGAACGACTGGCGCACGTATCGTACGAGCGACACCTCGGTCATCTCGAACGAAAATCTAAAGGTGACGCGCCCCAAGGCCGATACCCTTGTTACGGTCGAGAGCAACCTGACGTACGCCAAGTATGAATCTCTGGCGAAGGCGCATCCCGAGAACGCTAAGCTGCAGAGCCTCATTAACCAGAGCGTTAATGCGACGTATCGCGTTGTTGGTACGGTCGATCATTCCGACCCCAAGATTTCCGTTGCCTTTAAGCTCGTTGGTATCGACGCCGACGGCAACGACGAGGTTTGGGCCGATTCCGCCAAGAGTGTCGTTTACGGCTCGACTGCCGGCGATGTGATTGAAGACGCTCTAAAGGGCATGGCCCATACCGCGACCGGTGTGGGCACGGCGAGTTACTATCTGAGTGATATCACTTCGGCGGATGGTCGCAAGCTGGGTTGGGATGCGTCGACGGGCAAGTACTGGCAGCTTTTTGTTAACGGGAAGGCGCCTGAGGTCGGCGCCGGCCAGGTTCACCTCGCCCCCGGCGATAGCGTCGTGCTCTACTATTCCGCTTTTGGTACCAGTCTTGACGAGATTGGGCAGGCTAAAGTCAAGGCCTCGTTGAGTCTGATTGGTCCTGATGCTAACGAGAAGACTTCGGTCTGGTACTCCTTCAACGACGTGAAGCTCCAGAACGGTGCGACGGCTGCCGACCTGACGGCGATGGCGCTGAAGGCTTCGGGCCTTGGGTACGAGCTGAAGACGCCGGAGAAGGACGGCTACTTCCTCCTGGAGAGCATTACGTCGACCGACGGTCGAAAGCTGGGTTCGAATGAGGCGACGGGTCGCTATTGGCAGCTCTACGTCAATGGCGAATATTCCAAGGTTGGTGCCGACCAGGCTGTGCTCAAGCCCGGCGACAACATCCAGTATGTCTACGCGTCCGATAGTGAAAAACCGCTTGACGGCGTAGTTTTGAACCCGAGCGCCGCACGTCCCAACTGGGACAGCGATTGGCCTGGTTATACGAGCGCCAACAAGGTAACCGATGCTCCTGTGCCCACGAAGGACGCCGAGGCAAAATGGGTGAGCGAGCTCAAGGGCTCGAGCGAATGGAGCAAGGGTATTTCCGACCCGCTGCTGGTCGGTGACTACCTCTACGTGGCCGTTGGCTCCAAGCTGCTTAAGAAGAATGTCGATACGGGTGAGACTGTTGCCGAATCGCCTTTGGCGGCAAAGATCGATTCGACCTCGCGTATGGTATACGCCGGCGGCGTGATACTCGTGCCGCTTTCGAGCGGTCGTCTGCAGGCGCTGACGGTTGATGCCCTGGCGACGGTTTGGGTAACCGATGAGTTGCCTGCTGGTCCCGATGGTGCCCAGCAGTCTCTTGCGTCCATTACGGTTCGTGACGGCTTTGCTTACTTTGGGACGGCATCGGCCAGCTGGTCCGACTCGAGCGACGGCTACCTGCTCTGCGTGCGCATCTCCGATGGCAAGGTTATGTGGCAGCATAAGAACGAGAACAGCAAGGGCTACTACTGGGCCGGCATGGCATTCTCGGGCAACTATGGTGTCATCGCGGACGATTCGGGCACGGTGAGCACGGTTAATCCCGACACTGGAGAGACCGTTGCGTCGCTCAAGGTTGCCGATCGCGTCCGTACAACGGTGCTGGTCGATGGGTCAATCGCTTATGTCGTGAGCGTCGATGGCGTTTTGCATAAGCTTTTGGTTGGAACGGACGGAGCGCTTTCTGAGCTCGGCAAGGTCTCGTTTGGCAGCAGCTCGACCTCGACGCCGGTGTTGGTCAACGGCAAAATTGTGGTCGGAGGCGCATCGACCGAGTCCTTTATGGGCGGCTATCAGAACAAGTACACGTACTACTACGGTCAGCTTGCAGTGATTGATGCCGAGACGCTTGCCGTGGACTATTCCATTTGCAAGGCGGACGGTAGCTATATTCGTCAGGGGGCTTCGGGCGGCGGTGATGTAAAGTCGCAGCCGGTCGTTTCTGTCCAGAATGGCGAGACGTATGTCTACTTTACGTCTAACAACAACCCGGGCGGCATCTATCGCTACCGTATTGGCGACGACGAGGCCGAGCTGCTTTATACGCCCGCGGCGGGCGACCAGCAGTACTGCATGGCTTCTATTTCGGTCGGATCCGATGGCTCACTCTACTATGTCAATGACTCGGGCAAGCTGTTTGCTGTCAAGGGTAATGGCCAAAGGGTCAAACGCTACACTGTGACGTTCGACGCCAACGGTAAGGATGCGGCGATTCCCGATTCTCAACGCGTGAAGGAAGGCAAAGCGGTGACGGAGCCCTCGACTAAGCCGCAGTGCAAGGGCTACACCTTTGCCGGTTGGTACACCGATGCTGCCTGCACCAAGGCGTATGACTTTAGCGCTGCGGTGACGGCCGATATGACGCTCTACGCTAAGTGGACCAAGAATGCCGTTACCCCTGGCGGCAACGGTGACTCTGGCTCCAATGGCGGCAATGGCGGCTCCAATGGCGGCTCGGGTAATGCCGGTGCTGGTTCTGGTTCCGGTAACGGCACAAACGGCCAGCAGAGCGGCGGCGCTGTTTCGCCTGGGCAGAAGCCGGTATCGTCGACCACGACCGAGACCAAGGACGACAAGGATTCCAAGAAGGATTCCGGCAAGGGCGACAAGAAGGACAGCAAGAAGTCTGATAAGAAGTCCAGCTCCAAGTCCGATACGGGCTCGGCTGCCGCGACTACCGCTAAGAAGTCCGCTGAGGCTCCGGCACAGCAGTCTGGCTTCAACCCGCTCGCCATTGTCGGCGTAGCGGCCGGCGTGATCGGGCTTGCGGTCATTGGCGTGTTCGTGTTTACCAAGCGCCGGTAGGTGAGAGCTGTGTCCAATAAACCTCAGGACGCCGACTCCAAGCAACCCGACTCGTCGTTCATTCAGCTTGACGATGCTAAGCAAAAGGGCGCCGCCTCGGCGGCGTCCGCCTCTCGGCGCAAGGCGCTGCTTGGCTCTCTGACGGCCGTCTGCATCGCACTGACTGTCGTCTCGCTGGGCTTTGTTCACCCTTCTGCCAGCGGCGCCTGGTCCATCGATTGGATCGCTCGGGCCGTGGCGGGGAGGAGCGTTGCCGACTCTGGCTCTATCGCCTCTCGCAAGACGGAGACAGCGGGCTCCTCGTCTTCTGACGCTGTGGACTCTGAGTCCAAGGACTCGAATGAATCGGATTCCAAGGACGCTTCCGAGTCTTCGGACGAGAAGTCAGACAAGGATTCGAAAGAGAAGAAGTCCGAAGGCAAGGGCGGCAAGAAGTCCAACAACGCGTCTGCCGGACAGGGCTCCGAATCCGCTGGTGGATCGAGTTCTTCAAACGGCTCCTCTTCGGGCGGCGGCTCGGCGACCGGCGGTGGGTCTGTATCCAACGGCGACAGCGCCTCTGCTGGCAATCAGGGCGGCTCGCAGCAGCCTGGCTACATTACTGTGACGGTCTCTGTGACGTCGAGTGCCGTGGGTAACCCGGTGTCTTCTGGCGGTACGTTCACCTTCAACGAGGGCGCTACGGCCTACGATGCTTTGTGTGCACTGGGCCTTTCCGTCAATGCGCACGGTTCGTCGTACGGCACGTATGTCGCCGCTATCGGCGGCCTGGCCGAGAAGGAGCACGGTGGTACAAGCGGCTGGATGTACTCTGTCAACGGCGTAACGCCCAACACGGCTTGCAGCAACTACGCTCTCTCCAATGGCGACAGCGTGGTCTGGTATTACGTAACGGGTTAAATGCCTCGACATAACACGCCAAACGGGCGGTTCGGACAAACATCCGAGCCGCCCGCTTTTAATACGGATGGGATGGGGTTCCTCAATCGAGGCTCAACCGGAAATTGCATCCTACTCTGAAGGTGAATTCCGGGACGCAATTTCCGCATCAGCATCCATTGGGAAAGCGCATCTCGTTCTAGACATCGATAACGGGATGCGCTTTCCGGAACAGCGCTCATGGGGAAATTGCGTCCCATTCATGCACCGTAGCCCGCCTTCCTCGGCAAACTCTGTAAACAAAAACCGGCTGGAATGGGAATTCCAACCGGTTGCGAATGCAAGGGTATGTTTGGCTGACTACGACCGTGCGCCTTCGAGGAAAAAGCGACGGCTAAAGTAGTTGTACCAGGTGACCAGGAACGTGGCGATGGCCTTCATAGCCTGGTAGCCGATGCTCAAAAACGTGACGCCCACAAACATGTACAGGTCGTTGAGGCCCAGACCGATCACCGACAGGATGGTAAAGATCGTGAACTCGCGCTTACGGCTCATGCCCTCGCGATGGTCGAACACGTACTTCATGCTGAGCCAGTAGTTAACCACGACGGACGTGGTAAACGAGACCGTCGTGCTCATCAAAAAGTCGAGGTGGAACAGCTCGACGAGCGCAATAAGCATGCCCCAGTCGACGCCAAAGGAGATAAGGCCCACGACAGCGAACTTGAGGAACTGCTTGGTATGAGGTTGTGCCAGCGCGTTACGCACGTAATCACATCCAATGCGTTGATGAATCGAGCAACGAGATACTTTAGAGCTTTTGCATGGCAAACGTAAGGTCTTTGGCAAGAACTATACGAACTCGCCAAATATTCAAGTGGAAATCCGCAAACGCTGCAAATCTTCCCGTAAACGAGCAAGGCCCAGGCAACGCTGCGCTCGACGCGCGTCATCCGCAGGTCCCCGTAGTGCAACGAGGAGGCCGAGCTATTTGGTCTGCTCGCCCTCTAGGAAGATCTTTCGCGTTACAAAGTTGTAGACCATGACGAGCGCGGTAGCGCAAATCTTGGCGATATTGGCCTCGAGGCCCAGGCCGGCGTTGAGGGCAAGCACGATGCCGTCGTTGAGCGCCAGGCCAATAACGGATAGCACGACAAAGATGATGAACTCGCGGCGGCGGCTCATGCCCTCCTTGTGTGCAAACACGTACTTCATGCTCGCGACGTAGTTAAAGATGAGCGAGACGATAAAACCGCTGGTGTTGGCGATCAAGATGTTGAGGCCCAGGCCGTAGTGGAGCAGATTCATGATTCCAAAGTCGATGACGGTGGCAACGACGCCGACGACGCCAAACTTTATGATCTGCGCAAGGAGCTTTTGCATGGTACCTGCCTTAGGGTGGCGCCGGGGCGCCGCGGGGATGACAAACCCAGCAAGTTTAACCAATCCCCGCAGGCGGGGCTAGGCTCGCTCCTCGATAGCACCGTTTCTATATGCATCGAGGAGCTGGCGCAGGTCTTGGATCTGACTGCGAATCTTGACGCCGGTATCGGTGTCGCTCACCATGCGGCGCCGGTCGGCCTCGTCAAAGCGGTTGGTCTCGCTCTCGATATCGATGTTGCGGGTGAGCGCCTCGGCAACGCTGGTAAAGGCCTGGTGCGACTTAAGGCGGCATCCGCGCGAGCTCGAGATGAGCGTGTAACCGGCGATGCCCGTTTTGGGGTGGTAGGCGCGACAGAAACCGCCGTCGATTACCAGCAACTTTCCGTTGGCGCGGATGGGCTGCTCGCCCTTGGTGGTCTTGACGGGCGTATGGCCGTTGATGATATGGCCCGTCGGCGAGCAAGCCATGGGGGCGACGCCAAACTCCCGCATGATGTCGTCGCAAACGGACGAGGACGTGGTGAGCGTGTAGTACGGGTCCATCGGCTCGACCCACGTGCTCTTGTCGGCAATGTAGGCGCGCTCGAAGGTGCGCACCACGCGTCCGCTGGCGGGTGAGTTAAAGCCGATCCACAGGTACCACATCCAGTCGAGGGCATCGCGGTCGCCGATGCGCCAGGCGCGGCGGGCGATATAGTCGCAAAAATCAAAATAATCGCGGCCGGCGTGCCAGGTACCCAGGCAGTTCATGCTGCTAAAGGTGCCGTCTTCGTTGAGCGGTACGCAGCCGTGGAACAGCAGATTGCCGTTGGCGACCTTATACATGGAGCCGTGGGTATAGAGGAAATCGATGTGGCGATGCAGATGATCGGCGGTGACAAATTCGGACACGAGCTTGTCGATGATGTGCTGCTCCTCGGGCGTGAGCGTGTAGGGGTCCGCTGGATCGACGGTGGGGAAGTCGTTGGTCGTGAGCGGCCACACGCTGCCGTCGGCGAGGGTGACCGTGCCGGTGTCGTGATCGACCTTGTCGAGCAGAAGACGGTCGGCCATATCGAACTCGGGGTGGCGCTGGATAATCTGGCCCTCGAGCTTAAAGAGCAGAACGTTGATGGCTTTGATGAGCGGGCTGATGGGCTCGCCGGCGGTATAGGTAGCGTTGGCAAAGGCGACAAGCTCGCGCAGCGAGATGCCGTAGTCGTTCTCGAGAATCTCGTAGTTGTCGTAGCGCAGGTTGTTGCGTAGCACCGTGGCGATGCAGGCAGGCTCGCCGGCAGCGGCGCCCATCCACAACAGATCGTGGTTGCCCCACTGAATATCGAGCGAATGATAGGTGAGCAGGCGGTCCATAATCTTGGCCGCGCCGCCGCCGCGGTCGAAGATGTCGCCCACCAAGTGCAGGTGGTCGACGGCGAGGCGCTTGATGAGCGAGGCGAGCGACTCGATAAAGTCGTCGGCGCTGGCGGTCTCCAAGATGGATTCGATAATGCGCTCGTGATAACGCACGCGGTAGTTGTTCTCGTCCGGATGCGTGTGCAGCAGCTCGTCGATGATGTAGGCGTAATCGCGCGGGATGGCCTTACGTACCTTGGAGCGGGTGTAGCGGCTCGAAAGCGAGCGGGCAACCACAATGAGCTGGTTGAGCATGGTCTTGTACCAGGTGGGCGAGTCCTCGTGCCGGCTGCGGACCAGATCGATCTTCTCGCGCGGGTAGTAGATGAGCGTGCACAGCTCGCCCTTTTCGTTAAAGGAGAGCGTGTCGCCAAAGATTTCGTCGACATGCTCGCGCACGACGCCCGAGCAGTTGTTGAGGATGTGCATAAAGGCTTCGTACTCGCCATGCACATCGCTCATAAAATGCTCGGTGCCCTTGGGCAGGTTGAGGATGGCCGAGAGGTTGATGATTTCGGTGAATGCGGATTGCTCGGTGGGGAACTGTCTCGACAGCAGGCGCAGATACTTGAAGTCTTGCGGATTGCGATCGAATACGACCATGAAACACCTTCCGATGGGGTTGGTAAAACTGATAAACAGCGTCAAGCGTTTATCAGTATGCGCCGCTTTTGTTTCGATTGGGGTTAGGAGATTGAATTGTTGGCCGAACGGTTTGCTAAATCGATTTAGTCGATGTAGATATGGCGGTTGAGTGGAGACATGGGGTCATTTTTGCAGGCGCATACCTCCGGGATCGCTAGAGATGATGACGGTAAAGATGTTCACTACCTTTGGTTCAATTTGGTAAATAACGGACATTTGTACCGTATTCACGCATGCTGTGCGATAATTTGCGCAGCAATGAGTAAGGAGCCTCATATGAGTGATTTTGTCCTGACCTGTGAATCCGCCGCCGATCGAACCCGTGAGTTCTTTGTGTCGCGCAATATTCCTGTCGTGTGTTTTCATTACGAGATCGACGATGTTGTCTATACGGACGATCTGTATCAGTCGATTACGCCGGACGAGTTTTTTGCTCAGATTGCCGCGGGCGCCATGCCCAAGACGTCTCAGGTGAGCGTGGGTGAGTACGAGGAGTTTTGGGAGCCGCTTGTTGCCGAGGGTAAAGACGTGCTGCACCTGACGTTGTCGTCGGGCATTTCGGGCACGTATGGATCGGCCTGCGTTGCGGCGCAGATGCTCGCGGATCGCTATCCCCAGGGCGGCAAGGTGCGCGTCATCGATTCGCTGGCGGCGTCTTCGGGCCTTGGCCTGCTGGCGGAATGTGCCGCCGACGTTCGCGATGGCGGCGCTTCGCTCGACGAGACGGCCGCTTGGATTGAGGAGCATAAACTCAACCTTCACCACTGGTTCTTCTCGACCGATCTGTCGAGCTACCTGCGCGGCGGTCGCATTTCGGCTGCGAGCGCGATTATCGGCACGGCACTCAAGATTTGCCCGCTTATGACGGTCGATTGCGAAGGTGAGCTGGCGCCGCGTGAGAAGATTCGCACCAAGAAGCGTGCGATTTCCGAGATGGCTAAGACCATGATGGCACACGTGCAGGGCGGTGCGGATTATTCGGGTAAGTGCATCATGTCGCACTCGGCGTGTCGCGAGGATGCCGAGGCAGTTGCGGCGCTGATAGAGGAACAGATTCCGCAGCTTAAAGGCAAGATTGAGATTAATGACATCGGTACTCTGATTGGCTCGCATACCGGACCTGGTACGGTGGCGCTCTTCTTTATGGGCGACAAGCGCGTGGACTAACGTTTGTGGGCTGGCTGACGGTTTTTAACGGCTACGCCTGTCCTCCTGACATTTGATAACAGAAAAAGGCCCGTCCCGTTGTTTGCGGGGCGGGCCAAGATGTTTTGCTAGCGTTTCTTTCCACGGAAGAAGAAACCGTGTAGCGAGGGCTTGAGTCCGCGGTTGGCACGACGCTCCTCGATATGATCGTGGATCGAGGCGACGCGCTCGATGACCTCGTCGGGAATCGGCACGTCGGGATTCATGTTCTCGACCTGGCTGACCTCGGCGGCGGCGACCTGGTCGATAATGGGCACATCGTCGCGCGAGATGACAGGCGTGGCGTCTTCCTTCATCTTGCGGTAGCGCTCCATCATGTCGGTTTGCAGCTGCTGGGCCGAAGGCGGCGTCCAGATGATAGCGTTGGCGCCGGCGGCGATGGTTTCACGGATGCTCTCGGGCGTCTTGCCACCCGGTGCGATGAGTGGCAGGCTGGGATAGTGCTCTCGCAGTTCGCGTAGGACCTGGGGTGTGTTTTTGCCGGCGGCGATGTTGAGGATCTTGGCCCCGGCGCGCACCTTGGCGTGGGCATCGTCATCGCAGCGAACGACCGTGGCGATGACGGGGATGTCGGCGATGTTGGTGATGTGCTCGACCATCTCGGCGGTAGCGGGGGAGTTGACCACGCAGCCCGCCGCGCCTTGCATCTCGGAGACGGCCGCCATCTGCACGGAGCGCTACCGGTGGTGGTACCGCCGCCAACGCCCACAAAGACCGGGCACTCGGCAACAGTCAGCAGCGCCTGCGTAATGGCAGGCTGCGGGGTGAAGGGGTAGACGGCAAACACGGCGTCGGCATTGGAGTTGCGGATGACCGCCACGTCGGTGGTGTAGATGAGCGATTTGATGCGGCGTCCAAAGAGCGTAAAGCCACTGGCCTCCTCGATCTCATCGGGCATGCGGAGGGCCGCCTTGCGCAGGCGCCCGTCGATGGGCAGCGGCTCCATGGGCAAAAGGCCGCTGGGGGTTACGGCCACCTGGGGCTCGGTAAATTCGTCCGCAAGCTCAACCTCTGAGAAATCGACCGAGGCGACGATGTCCTCGTGAACCTCGGCGGGAACATCGATGGGGGCTTGGTCGTTCGTCGCGGCGGGCGTGTCGAAGGAGCTGGTGGCGACAAAAGCGTCAACACGCTCGTTCAAATCGTTGAGAGAATCCATTGCGGTCCGTTTCTATAATGTGCGGTCGGCAGCGTGCGACCGGCGCTACGTTGCTAAAACGTTTGACGAGTTGATTTTTCCCCGCCGCGCTATCCGTTAGACCGAAGGGCCGCGAACGTGAAGGAGCTGTGGTGGCGGGAATCGAGGTGCTATCTTAAATGTCCCGTATACAAAAGAGAGGTGACGCGGTATGGAAATCTCGACATTATTGAGCTCGATTGGCCTATGCGTGGGCGCAATCGTAGCCGCCGCGGTCATCTACTTTGTGGTTACGGCCATTAAGGGCAAAAAGGCCGAGCGCAAGGAGCGCGAGGCACTTAAGCAGCACCGTGACCAGCAGGACAAGCGCGCACGGAGATAGCTTGTTGAGTTGGTCCGTGCGCTAGCTGCGTTTTCGGATCAGAGCGATGTAGAAGCCCTCAAAGTCGCGGCTGGGCGGGATGGTCAGCGTGCCGGGCATGCCGTTGGCGACGGACGAGACGTGGCCGGTGGCGATGGCCTCGGTGAGGGCGTTGCTCTCGACGCGTGGCTCTTCGCCAGCTTCCTGAGCACGGCGCGTTTCACTTTCACTCGGCGTGCCGTCGAGGGGGATGAGCTCGCAGTCCATGTGCTTGTCGAGGGCCTCTTGCAGGGCGTCCTCGTTTTCCTGCGGCAAGATCGAACAAGTCGAATAGACGAGCGTGCCGCCCGGCTTGAGGGCGCCCATGGCGCGGTCCAGAAGCGCGCGCTGCGAGCGGGCGCACTTGCAGAGCAGCTGCTCGGTCAGGCCGCGCAGGCTTTTCTCGTTGCCGCTGATGACGGTGCCCGTGCCGGTACAGGGGGCGTCGAGCAGGATGCGGTCAAAGCGAAAGAACTCGTCAAGCTCGCGTGCGTCGATGCGCATGACGGGCACGTTTTTGGCGCCCTGGCGGCCCAAGTTGGCCTCGAGCTTTTCGGCGCGGGGAATGCTCATCTCGCAGGCGGTGAGGTGCGCCTGTCCCCGGGTGAGGGCGGCGATCTGCGTCGTCTTGCCGCCGGGGGCCGCGCACATGTCCAGGATATCCTCGCCGGCCTGAGCGCCCAGCACCAAAGGAGGCATCATGGACGACAGGCTCTGCAGATAGATTTTGCCGTTGCGGTAGATGTCGAGATCCCACAGATCGGATACCTGGGCCTCGGGCAGGATGAAAGCGTCCGGGTACCAGGCAACGGTTTGGTGGGCGATGCCGGCTGCGTCGAGCGCGGCGGCGATGTCCTCGGCGGTCGCCTTGAGCGTGTTGGCGCGCAGCGTGACCGGTCGCGTGGCTGCGGCGCCAAAGCCTTCGATTATGAGCTCGGCATCGGCAGGCGCATAGGCGCCGGCGACCGTGTCGACCATAAAGCGCGGCAGGTCGGCGGCGGAGTGTTGGGCGGCAAGCTGGTCGGAAAGCTCGGTGGCGGCAAACTGCCTAAGCTTGAGCTCGGGCTTAACCTGCTTTTTCTGCTTACGACGACGCGGCTTGGACATCCGTCTTTCCTTCCCATTCCATTAAAAGTAGTCAATTTGGGACGGGGCTATTTTAGCTGCCCGTCC
>OGXL01002785.1_pt1 | contig 12546 bp, 9 predicted proteins | sample 1576311 | NCBI WGS metagenome assembly OGXL01 (sample SAMEA3541564, study PRJEB24748) | human gut metagenome | biome: human gut; feature: human-associated habitat; material: faeces | place: China | collected 2012 | reverse complement strand
TCATCCGGATCGTCATCCTTTTGCAGCTGAATCGGATATATCTCAATCATGTCTCTCTCTGTAAATTTCTGGTGCGGCAGGTCATACGTTGTTTTTTTATAGCTTGAAGTATAGGACTTATCATTCGGTCTGCCCGCAATTGCCCAATAATCCTGCCCATACCGGAATACACCGCTGGTTGCCGCATAACCATCTGTTGAAGAAATTTCCGTATAGTAATCCGGGATCTCTCCGTTCCGTCAGGTAGGTGACGATATTCGTTTCTCATTTACACACGACGGGACTGAAGTTCTTGCCGCATCTCCCATCTCCATGACGTTGCAAAATGGAGTTGTCTTAGGGGCCGGCCCCAAAGTATCGAAAGTACTGAAAGCCGCAGTCGATAAAGTGATCCCTTCTCCTTTCTATAAAAAGACGGAAGTACAGGATATCTATAATGAAATGACACTCTCGTTCCGGGGTAACTACGGTCTTGTTTTCCGTATGTATAATGACGGTCTGGCCTATCGTTTCACGACGAAGATGAAGAATGATATCATCGTCGTGGATGAAGAAGCTGATTATACTTTCTCTTCCGACCATATGGCTTTTGCGCCTTACGTGAACAGCAAAAAGGCTACATTTGAGGAACAGTTCATGAACTCTTTCGAGCAGCCGTATGTACATGAACCGATCACGAAGCTGAACAGCAAGCGCCTGATGATCCTTCCGCTTCTGGTGGAACTGGACGGTGGCAAGAAACTCTGTATCACCGAGGCTGACCTGGAAGATTATCCCGGTATGTTCCTGAATAACTCGACCGACAAGCCGGTGTTGAAACCGGTATTCGCCTCTTATCCGAAAGTGAAAAAGCAAGGCGGTCACAATAATTTGCAGATGTTAGTGGAAGAACGCGAAGATTATATAGCCAAGACAAGCGGCACGCGTGCTTTCCCGTGGCGTATGTTTATCGTCTCTGAGAATGACAAGCAGCTGGCCGATTGCGATATGGTGTATCGTCTGGCTTCTCCCTGCCGCCTGCAGGATGTTTCCTGGGTGAAACCGGGCAAGGTTGCCTGGGACTGGTGGAATGACTGGAACATTTACGATGTGGATTTCCGTGCCGGTATCAACACTGAAACCTATAAATATTATATCGACTTCGCTGCCGAACATGGCATCGAATATGTGATTCTCGATGAAGGTTGGTCTGTCAATATGGCTGCGGACCTGATGCAGGTTATTCCAGAAATCGATATTCCGGAACTGGTGAATTATGGCAAATCCAAGAATGTCGGAATCATCCTCTGGGCTGGCTACCATGCATTCGACCGGGATATGTAAAAGGTGGTGAAGCATTATTCCAATATGGGTGTGAAAGGATTCAAGGTAGACTTTATGGATCGCGACGACCAGGAGATCGTCAACTTCCTCTACAGAGGAGCCGAAACTTGTGCGAAATATAAGATGATGGTCGATTATCATGGTATCTGTAAACCGACAGGTTTGCAACGTACTTATCCGAACGTGATCAACTACGAAGGCGTTCATGGTTTGGAAAATATGAAATGGGCAGCCAGTACCTACGATATGCCGCTTTACGACGTGACGATTCCTTTTGTCCGTATGGTTGCCGGTCCGATGGATTATACACAGGGCGCCATGCGCAATGCGATCCGTAAAAATTATGCTCCGATCTATACCGAACCGATGAGTCAGGGAACGCGTTGCCATCAGCTGGCTACTTATGTGATCTTCGAATCTCCGCTGAACATGTTGTGTGATAATCCTTCCAACTATAACCGGGAACCCGAATGTACGGAATTTATCGCCAATATCCCGACCGTATGGGAAAAGACGGTCGCTCTGGATGGTAAAGTGGGCGAATTTGTTGCTATTGCCCGCCTTCACGGTAATGATTGGTATGTGGGTGCTTTGACGAATTGGGATGCCCGCGAGGTGGAACTTGACCTGTCTTTCTTGGGTGATGGCAATTCCGATGTTTTGGTCTGTACTTAATCCTGTCTGGTAAATAGCATCTTGCCAATCGGTGCTTTGGTTAGGGTATACGTTCAGAATCCGTTGGATGTCCGCCGACTGTGCGGTTCCTTCCGGATATTGAGCCTGCATTACTTCGCGGAATGATTGTGCGTCCAATGTCTCTATACGTTTATAAGGGTCTTTTGCCGTGAAAGTTCCTGAGTAGCTAACTTTTATTTTGTCTTGTGTCCCTTTTTTAGTTTGGATGATAATAACTCCATTCGAAGCGCGTGAACCGTAAATGGCTGTCGCCGAAGCATCTTTCAAAACAGTGAAAGTTTCAATATCATTGGGATTAATGGTGGCAAGTGCATTGGGAGTGCCTGGAGCGGCATCATTTGAAACAGGAATTCCATCGATAACAATAAGTGGATCATTGCTGGCATTTAGTGATGCACCGCCACGGATACGAATTGTCGAACCGGCACCAGGGGCACCGTCACCTTGACTAACAGAAAGTCCCGGAACTTTACCCATAATCAGTTCTTGAGGAGAAGTAACAGCACCTTTGTTCATCTCTTCTGCTTTGATAGCTACCACAGAACCGCTTAGGTCATCTTTTTTCACAGAACCGTATCCAATGACAACCACTTCATCCAGAAGTTCTGTATCATCTTTTAATATAATATTCATAGAAGCGGCTGCCTGTGCTTCTTGAGACCGATATCCGATAAACGAAATGATGATAATGTCACCTTTATTGGCGTTTAACAGGAAGTTGCCATCAAAATCGGTGATGGTACCATTAGTCGTTCCTTTTACTATAACATTAGCCCCGATAATTGGTTCACCTGTAGTATCTTTGACAATTCCTTTGACAACTATTTGTTGGGCAAATGTGTTGACGGACAAGAATAATCCCACAATGAACATCAGTAGGACTTTAAACGTGGCGTTTCTTTTCATGTCTTTGTATATAAATGCTTTAATATTATTCATTTTATTTGGAAAAATACCTATTGAAAACTATTCAACCTTTTTACTTGCTTTTCTATAACCTCTTAATACCTTTTAATTCTGATTTATCTTTTACCTCTTTAATGCTGATTGCATAACCACCACCGCTTGCTGCGTGTAAGTTCAGTTTGCTTTTGTTGGTCACAATGCCTTTACGGATGGTATATGCCTGCGGATTATCTTTCCAGTCGGCATCTTTTGCGTCTGCATATACAGTTGCGATGTATTTTTTGTCCGGATCAAGGAAATCAAATATCAGTTTTGAAGAATGACCGTTCTCATCTGCCGTACAGCCGATATACCAGTCGTTGGTTCCTTTAGCTTTGCGGGCAATGGTAATATAGTCTCCCGGTTCGGCTTCCAGATATTTGGTTTCATCCCAGTCAATGGCTACATCTTTTATGAATTGGAAGGCATCCATGAAGCGTTCATAGTTTTCAGGTATGTCAGCAGCCATTTGTAATGGGCTGTACATTGTTACATACAGGGCCAGTTGACGTGCCAAAGTAGAACGTACCTGTGAATTGTTGGTAGGATTCATTTTGTTACAACGGGTTTCAAAGATACCCGGAGTGTAGTCCATCGGACCACCTATTAATCGTGTGAAAGGCAAGATGGTAGTATGGTTTACGTTGTTACCGCCAAATGACTCATATTCAGTTCCTCGTGCTGATTCGTTACCGATCAGGTTGGGATAGGTGCGGCATATTCCGGTAGGGCGTACAGCTTCGTGGGCGTTTACCATGATTTTGTAGTCCGCTGCTTTTTTCACCGCATATAGATAATGGTTATCCATCCATTGTCCATAGTGGTGCTCACCACGTGGAATAATGTTGCCTACATAGCCACTTTTTACAGAATTATATCCGTTGTCTGCCATGAATTGGTATGCCTGGTCCATGTGGCGTTCATAGTTACGTACAGAAGCCGAAGTTTCATGATGCATCATCAGTTTTACACCTTTGCTTGCAGCGTAACTTTGAAGTTCTTTAACATTAAAGTCGGGATAGGGAGTTACAAAATCAAAAACATAATCTTTGCTTTTTCCGAACCAGTCTTCCCAACCTTCGTTCCAGCCTTCTACCAATACTTGGTCGAATCCATGCTCCGCTGCAAAATCAATGTAACGTTTTACGTTGGCGGTGTTGGCAGAGTGTTTGCCGTTAGGTTTTGTTTTGTTGTAATCTGTTTCACCTAGTTTTACACTGGATAAGTCATCTGTGTAAGCCCATGAGCCTTTTCCCGTAATCATATCCCACCACACGCCGATGTATTTCACAGGCTTGATCCAGGAAGTGTCTGCTATTTTGCAAGGTTCGTTCAGGTTTAACGTAATGCGTGAGGCAAGAATGTTGCGGGCATCATCACTAACGATGACGGTACGCCATGGTGAAGTGCAGGGAGTCTGCATATATCCTTTGTCACCTTGTGCGTCCGGAGTCAGCCATGATTCGAAAATCATGTTCTTGTCATCCAGATTGAGGTGCATGCAGGCATAGTCTATCAAAGCAGCTTCGTGCAGATTGATGTACAGACCATCGTCTGTTTTCATCATCAGGGCAGTTTGTACACCGGTGGGGCTGAATGCTGTTTGCGAGGAGTTCTCCGTATAAGCCTTTGAAAACAATCCTCTGATTTCCGACAGGCGGGAAACGGTATAGTCATATTCCTGTGTATCGTAATCTCCCGGAATCCAGTAAGCAGTGTGGTCACCTGCCATGGCAAATTGTGAATGTTCTTCTTTGATCACGAAATAGTTTAAGTTCTTCTGCTGCGGAAATTCATAGCGGAAACCCAGACCGTCGTTGAATAGGCGGAAACGGATGATTATAAATCTGTCATTGGCAGGCTGGTTCAATGTGACCGCCAATTCATTATAATGGTTACGGATTTCCTTTTCTTCTCCCCATACCGGTTGCCATGTTTCATCGTTGGTAGATGTCTGGACATCCTTTAGCTCGAAACCGTTATAAAGGTTTGTCTTGATGTCCAGTTTGTCTATGTCTTTTTTATCAGTCCATTCGAAGTCGGTTTTGGCGTTTGCGTCTTCCTTCTTTAATTCCAATCCCAATCTACTGGGTTTGATAACTTCCTTCTGTTTATAGGTCAGTTCATACGTAGGAGTGCCCTGACCATCTAGGGTAAATGTCATCTCCAGATTGCCATCCGGAGAGCTCAGTTTCTGTTGTGCATTCGCAATGAATGAGATACAGAGAAATGCGATAAGTGAAAGATTCTTTTTTAATTTCATAATATGTACTGGTATTAAATTATAAGCTTTTACTGATTGTTTTAAAATTCTAGAACTAGCATTCCACGCCCCGGGAGTGTTAAGTTTTTACTCAAGTCGATACTTTTATCCGTTAAAACATCATGGGCTGATGTTGTTGGAAGTACTTCTTTGTATGGAGTCAGGTTAATGGTTTGCGTTTTGTCTGTTCCATTCATGAGAACCGTTATCGATTTGTTTCCATATTTTCGTTCATAAACGTAAATCCCTTTGTTGGGAGCGAAGTGTTTCAATCTGCCTTTGGCTATGATTTCATTACCTTTTCTCCATTGGAGTAGTTTCTGCATATAAGTAAAGGCTTCATTTTGCTGCGGAGTACGGTTAGCCTCATTGAAACAGTTGCGTGAGTCATTTTTCCAACCTCCGGGGAAATCACAACGTAACAGACCGTCGCCATTGGCTTTATCTGCAGCCATCAGAATTTCTGTCCCATAATAAATCTGGGGAATGCCACGTGTAGTCAGCAGGAATACAAGTGCTTGTTTGTAGCGGTCAATATTTTGCGTGGCTTTTTCATTTAAATAAAAGCGTGAAGTATCATGGTTATCAAGGAAAACGAGCAGATTCATTGGATCTGCATATACCAAATCCTGAGTAAGATAATCGTAAAGACGATATAATCCGCCATTCCAGTCAGTTGTTTCTTCGTCAAAGGCTTTGTTCATTTGTTCCATCAGCGGGAAATCCATCACGGTACGGAGATTGGAATTTCTGGGAGCAGCCAGTCTGCTGTCTTTCTGCCAGAAAGAAACTAGCACATTACTGTTCAACCAAGTTTCACCTACTATGTTGAAATCAGGGTACTCATCGGTCACGGCTTTACACCATTCTGACATCATGTCGAAATCTGCGTAAGGGTGTGTGTCTTGACGGATGCCGTTAATCCCTGCATATTCTATCCACCAGATACTGCTTTGGATCAAATAGCGGGCTACATGGCGGTTGCGTTGGTTTAAGTCGGGCATTGATTCTGTAAACCATCCGTCTACGGCTATCTTGCGTTCATAATCAGAAGCGTGGATATCCTGTACGCTCGCTGTTTTATAAGAAGTTTGTGTGTAGTTTCCTTTAAAATTGAACCAGTCTTTGGAAGGCATATCTTTGAAAAGATAGTTTTCGCTGCCACAATGGTTGAAAATCATATCCATAACAACTTTCATTCCTTTACTGTGTGCTTGTTCTACCAGCTTGCAGAATTCTTCATTGCTGCCTAATCTGCGGTCTACTTGATAATAATCGGTAATGGCATAGCCATGATAGGATCCTTCTTTCATGTTATTTTCCTGTATGGGATTCAGCCAGATTGCCGTAACTCCCAAGTTGGAGAGATAATCCAGATTATTTTCAATACCTGCGAGGTCGCCCCCGTGACGGGCGAACGGATCGTTGCGGTCTACCTTTGCTTCCAACATTTCCGGTACGACATCGTTCGAGGGATTTCCGTTGGCGAAGCGGTCTGGCATAATCAGATATAATACGTCACCCGAGTTGAAGCCTTCCACGTTGGAAGCATCTGCCTTACGCTGTTTTATTTCATATGGCACAACAGTTTGCTTTTTACCTTGTTTCAATGTAATATGAAAAGTCTGCGGAGTAGCTTCCGATAAATCCATATATAAGATTAGGTAATTGGGATTTTCTTGTTTCACAACATCTTTCAGAAGAATGTCTTTAGAAGAGATGCTTACATCACTGGAAGAAATATTGTCGCCATACAGTAGGATCTGTAGTTCGGGATTCTTCATATCCGCCCACCAGAAGGTTGGGGCTACTTTTTTAATTATGGCTGCGGACACTGTGTGTTGCAAACCGAATAATGCGAGTAATGCCATAAGTGCGAATGTTCTTTTCATAATATATAGAAATTAGTGTTTATATCTTCATTTCATTTGGATGTTGCAAATGTAGGAGTGGAATAGATGAGATTTGAGTACTAGAATAAAAATATAAATGTTTTATAGACTCAACTTATTGATAACTAGGTGTATTTATCTCTGCTGTATTGCTGAAAATATAAACGTCAATGAAAATATTTTCGTTGAAAAACTTTATTCTAATTACTTATATTTATATATTTGTGAATCTATAATAAGTATATAAGATGAAGAATGTAACCTATTTCTTTATATTGTTTTTGTTGATTTTGACACCTCCTTTGTTTGCTGATAAAAACAGCAATGAAGAAGTGTTGAAAAGGTTGGATCGGATCATTGATAATAAGACCGCTTATCATGTGCAGAAGGAAAAAGAGATTGTGGATTTAAAGCAACGTCTTCACCGTTCTAAAGATAATAGGGAGAAATATGAACTTTGCGGTTCTTTGTTTAACGCTTATCTGCATTATCAAGCTGATTCCGCATTGTATTATATTAATGGAAAAATGAATTTGTTGCCTCTGTTGAATCATCCGGAGTTAAAGAATGAGATTGTCATTAACCGTGCCGAGGTGATGGGGGTGATGGGAATGTATAACGAGGCTTTGGAACAATTGGAGCGGGTAGACCCGTTGGAATTGGAACGGGAAACTTTGGCTTATTATTACCGGACCTATCGGGCTTATTATGGTTGGGTGGCCGATTATACCACCAATGATGCCGAAAAAGTGAAATATTTGAAAAAGACCGATGCTTACAGGGATTCTATTCTTATTGCTACTGATCCTTGTGTAGACAGGAGCATTGTATGGGCCGAGAAAAAGATTATTAATGGCAGGGTGGATTCTGCTTTGGTTATATTGTCAGACCTATTGAAAGAAACGCCGGATGAACGGCAAAAAGGGTATATTTACTATACTTTATCCGAGGCTTACGATATGCGGGGAGATATTCAGAAAGAAATTTATTATCTGGCCTTGACCGCTATTACAGATTTGAAATCGTCTATTCGTGAATATGCATCCTTACAGAAATTGGCTCAACTGATGTATGAGGTAGGTGATTTGGACCGTGCCTATAAGTATTTGAATTGTTCAATGGAGGATGCGGTAGCTTGTAATGCCCGTTTGCGGTTTATTGAGGTAACGCAGTTCTTTCCTATTATTGATAAAGCATATAAATTGAAAGAAGAAAAAGAGAGGCAGATTTCCCGTACTCTTTTAATCAGTGTTAGTTTGCTTTCTTTATTTTTGCTTGCTGCTATTTTTTATCTGTACCGATGGATGAAGAAATTATCAGTGATGCGCCGTAATCTGAGTCTGGCTAATCAACAGATGCAGGAAGTAAATGCTGAGTTGGCACAGACGGGGAAGATCAAGGAAGTATACATTGCCCGTTATTTGGACAGATGTGTGATTTATCTGGACAAGTTGGAGTTTTATCGTCGTTCTTTGGCGAAACTGGCAATGGCTTCCCGTATAGACGATTTGTTTAAAGCGATTAAATCTGAGCAGTTTATACGAGATGAACGGAAGGATTTTTATAATGAGTTTGATAAGTCTTTCCTGGAGTTATTTCCTCATTTCATTACTTCTTTTAATGAGTTATTGGTAGAGGAAGGAAGAATATATCCAAAATCGGGCGAGTTGCTGACTACGGAATTGCGTATATTTGCTTTGATCCGTCTGGGAGTAACTGATAGTAATCGGATTGCCCATTTCTTGGGGTATTCTTTGGCAACGATTTATAATTATCGCAGCAAGATGCGTAATAAGGCGATAGGAAACAAGGAAACTTTTGAACAGGAAGTGATGAACTTATAGAGATAGGGGGGGGACTTTTAATTATAATTGTAATGTGGATTAGAGAAACAATGAGGCTTAAATCGATATAACCGAAGGTTTTTATCTTCATATGGAGTTTATACTGAATGGTGTGCTTTCAAAATCTGTATGGTCTTTTCAGAACTTCTTGTGGATGAAAAGAAATTCTTATATTTATTGTTGTCTTTACGGAATACAGAATTGAGCTGTTCTGCCTTTTCTCCATTATAATACCGAGGAACTGGCTTATTGAGTAGTTGCATTGTTAAGACATTATTAAATTCCTCATTTAGGAGAACGATAAATAAAGGGCATTGCAGCAGCCACTTCAGCATAGGAACTATTCAAAGCCCTTTCAATCCGTCTGTCTATCAGTTTACGTACTTTTTTAAGTTGTTTTTGATATATCATCTCATCTTTTTCGAAAGCTTTGGCATAGGTGCATTCGTCTACTATGATTTTAACTTTTTCATTTGGGGGATACAGGTTCTATGATATGCGATAGGGGTATAAGGTGGTTTTTCTACAAAATCAAAGCTTTATTTTTTTGAGAGCTTTTTTGATTCAAATAAATTAAAAGAAAGCGAGGAAAGAAGTATTCCGGTATGCGGAAACGTCTTTCCTCGCTTGGGAGAAGTTTATCTATATTCTAATATGAAGATATTACTATCTTTTTCATAGGATTAGATAAATTATTAAACTGCTGCATTTACTGTGATTTCTACAGGTACAGTTACATTCACAGTTTCACCCTTGGAATTCTTCACATTTGTGAATGTCAATTTAATGGTAACTTTTGTTGACTGAGAAATCATAGTATCCGCAGTTGTAATCTTGATATCATAACGTGTTACATTCTTCGGATTGTCTGCAGTTCCAATATTAACTGTACGTTCTACAAGTTCTGCACTCTTAATCAAGTTGTTCCCTTCTGTTATCGTTACAGTAGAATTGTTATCTACAGTGTAAGCATCTCCTGCGAAATCTACCAGTTTGTAAGTCAAAGCACCAGAAGCAGCGTTTCTGTAGTCATAAACAGTTACTGACTTGCCAGCACACATTACTGCTACATTACCGATAACGATGTCATCACCCTTAAGAGTAGCGAAGTTAACTTTCAAGTTTTCGATACCATAAGTACGGGATGTATTTTCTCCGCTTGCATTCTTAGCGTAAGAAGTATCAGTTCCCAAGAAGCTAATCTTCAGGTTTTTAATAGTATAAACTGTGTTCTTCTTACCGTCATCCTTTAAGGTTACAACACCATTTTCGATCTTAATCTTGTCATTACCTGTTGCCGGTGCGGCATTTTCTGTAACCAAAGTAGCGTTAGCACCTTTGAAGAAGGTATTCAATGTAATGCTATTTTGCTCTACAACTTTCAATACGCCATTGCTATAGTATTGAGCATCCCATGTAACGTGACTGTTAATTTCTTCTGCAGTCGGTTTCGCGATAGTAAACGGAATTTCGACAGTCTGACGCAGATTGCCCTTCTTGTCCTTCATTTCGATAACAGCTTTCAATGTACCATTGCCCAAAGTAATACCTGCATATTCTTCATTAAACTGAATCTTCACTTTAGAGAAGTTAGACATATTAACCTTACCATTGTCATTGCTGTTGTTAGCATTCAAAAGAATAGCGGTCTTAAACAATTTGGCTGTTACATCGATTCCGTCTTCTTTTACTGATTCGCCATATTCATTCAGCTCATCCCAAATCAGTTTCACATTGTTTGTGAAGTTTGCCATATCATCATTCCATACCAGACGGTCACCGGCTGTAGGAGCAACTTTTGCAAAGTAAGGAGCAAAGTCTGCAATGATGAATTGGTTAGCAATCTTTTGTCCGGCCGCGTTTGTGTAAGTAGCAACTGCGTTATGAGCTTGTTCTGCTAATATGATTTCAGTTGTTTCAGGAGCTTCTTTACCAAAGGTTACAGTTACAGGGTCACTAATCACAACCATAGCCGTGTTTGTTACCTGGCGAACAGTAAATTTCACTGCTTGACCTTTGATAGTTTCCTTGTATGAGAAAGTCATACCATCAATAGAAATACCATATCTTACAGAGTCAGCTTTGGCTTCATCGTCTGCCATGACCAAATATGAATCGTAGATGTCTCCGGCTTTTTCAGGAACAATTGTTACAGGTTCTCCTATAGATTCAACAGGAATAGTTCTGTCTTCGAATGTAGCACTGCTTTTATTATTAGCTTGCTTCAATTCTACACCATAATTATAAATTGAGCGTACATTTTCGCTAGCAACCAGTGATAGTGCTTTTCCTTTAATGTTTTTCTCATAGGTTTTCATTTCAGCAGGAGTCATATCCTTTAATGAATAAGGAATTGCAAAAACGCCACTTTCTGAAATAGCTCTGCTGTTGCTGATGGCATCATTGGTAGGAACAGGAGTACCGAATACAACCGGAGCTTCGTCACCTTTCGTGTTAACCAACTTAAAGTTCAGTTTAGAGATGTCGTAATTAGAAGGAACGACTTGTACATAAACATAGTCTTGGTTGGCAGTCAACATATATTGCCCCTTAGCTGGCATAGCCTTGCTTCCATCCCATGTAGCTTCTTTAACTTGACCCTCTTTATTTGTGTGCAGACCATTGAAACGATGGTAATTAATGTCTAAATTTTCACCAAGGACTACAATCTGACCTAGATCGGCAGCCATCGGCAGGCGAATCTCCAATGGTTCTTTACCATTTTCATCATAAATCACCAAGATGTTGTAGTTTGGATCTGTAGGATCAGTATAGTAGAAAGGAATATTTGCAGCAGGAGCGGTAGCGCCGGCAAATTCTTCAAATTCTGTACCGTTCCACAAATACCACTTGCCGTTTTCCTTTTTCACTTCAGGCTGAGCATCCTTGCCCGGTTCACCCTGTGCGCCGTCCTGGCCTACAGCTTTAACGGTAGTCTTCTCACCGTTGCATACCCAAAAACCATCTTCCGAGATAGTCCATTCTGTACCTGCAGCACCTGCTTCACCGTCCTTACCGTTGGTAATGGTGTAGCTGCTACCGTCATTGAAAGCAACAGTGTGCAGGCAGGCACCATCGACATTCTGAAATATTTAACCGCCGCACAGGCGGAGACACTGGGCGATGAAGATTACAACATCGTACAGGGAAGCATGAACCTCGTCCATGCGATGTACTTAAACGGCGCTTACGAGCCGCTTTCCAAGACAGAGGTGCGTCAGGCACTCTGCTATGCGGTAGACCGCGATGCGATCAACAACTTTATTTTCGGCGGAAAGAGCCACATCATCGGCTCCCATATGATCCCGGCAATGTCGAAATACTATGAGCCGGAAGCAGAGACCGTATACAGCTACGATCCGGAGAAGGCAAAAGAGCTTCTGGCAGATGCCGGATACGCAGATGGCTTTGATCTGGAAATCACCGTTCCGAGCTCATACAGCCAGCACGTAGACAGCGCGCAGATCATCGCGGATGAGCTGTCCCAGGTCGGCATCAATGTGACCTTAAATCAGGTTGAGTGGAGCACTTGGCTGCAGGATGTTGTCAGCGGTAAAGGTGGTGTAGGTAAATCACTTGTTAC
>OGXL01002780.1_pt1 | contig 12561 bp, 8 predicted proteins | sample 1576311 | NCBI WGS metagenome assembly OGXL01 (sample SAMEA3541564, study PRJEB24748) | human gut metagenome | biome: human gut; feature: human-associated habitat; material: faeces | place: China | collected 2012 | reverse complement strand
GCATGGTCTTGCCGGTGCCCGGAGGGCCCACCAGCAGGATGCCCTTGGGCATGGATGCGCCAATGCTCTCGTACTTGCCGGGGTCGTGCAGGTAATCCACGATCTCCTGCAGGTTTTCCTTGGCTTCATCCTCACCGGCCACATCCGCAAAGCGGATGCCGTGGGTGGACTGCACATAGACCTTGGCGTTGGACTTGCCCACGCCGCCGAACATCATGGACCCCGGGCCGCCGCCGGCCTTTTCCATCAGCTTTTTGTTCATCTGGTTGCCGATGAAGCTGAACAGCAGGATGGGCAGCACAAACCAGATCAGGAAATTGAGCATCGGCGACCCCTGCTCCACGATCTCGCTGGAAAACTGCGCTCCGGCATCATACAGGCGCTGGGTAAGCTCCGGGTCGTTCATCAGGCCGGTCTTGTAGACCTGCTTTTCCTCTTTATCGGTAAAAATGATCTGATTGGATTCGATATCCACACGGCCGATGTTCTTTTCCTCGGTCATGGTCATAAAGGTACCGTAGTCCACTTCCTCCACCTGACGCTCGCTCATCCACGGCAGCAGCACAAGGTTGAGCAGCAGCAGGACCGCCAGCACGATGGCGTAGTAGATCGCCAGCGGCTTTTTGGAAGGTTTGACTTCTTTCATGTGGCAATTCCTCCTTTGGTTCCGGATGCAAGTAGTATAGCACAGGAAAACCGGGCGCAACAGCAATTCGAGCAGAACTTTCCAAAAACTTAGCAGTTTGTTAACAAAGGTCCCCTCTGCATACAAAAAGAGAGCAGCCGAAGCTGCTCTCTTTGGTTCAGCATGGGTTTACTGTTTGGGGAATGCCTTTTCCCACACTTCAATGGTCTTGAACTTGGGCATCCAGCCTTCCGGCTTGAAGCTGCTCTCGCTCTTGGCATCCAGCAGGCCCTGCTCCACACACCACTGGGCTGCCTTGGCGGTGTCGGCATCTGCCACATCCGCAAAGGCCGGGGTGTTCACAGGTTCAGGTCTGCCTGCGGTGTTCCACACCAGCAGTGCCAGCTGGCCGCGGTTTGCGGGGATCTCTGCGCCCTCGGGCAGGATGTTGTGCAGGATCACCCGGGTAGTGATCTCGTAGCCGCCCCAGACTGCTGCACCGCCCACCAGAACGGCTGCAACAGCGCCGCCTGCGCCGGAATCGCCGCCGGTAAAGTCGTCATCGCCGGGCACGACAGGAGGAGTGCCCACAGCGGTAATGGAGATGTACGAAGGTACAGGATTCGTCTCAGGATTCGTCTCAGTGTTCGGCACAGTGTAAGAAGTTGTGCCTTCTTCGTCCGTATAAGCAACCGTTGCACTTTCAGCATTCTTGCCGGTCTTCACCTCATAACCCTTGGCAGGACTCTGAGTGTAGACCAGTTTGCTCTCCACTACAGCGCCAGTGCCCTTGTTTTCCAGCACCACATCACCAGAGCAGGTGATTTCAACATCACCGCCAATGGTTGCTCCTTCGTCTCGCTTACCAGAAATGGTCACGTCTGTTGCGCCAGTGATCGTCAGCTTGCCATCATGGAGTGCCGCAGCATTCTTACTTGTGATCTTCACTTCACCACTGCAATTGATGGACGAATCGAGGTAACTGCGCGAATCCCAGACAGCGCGCTGGTTTGCAGTGATCGTCACATTAGCCGCCTTGGTGATCACGACCGGGTCCCAAACTGCACCGCCATTCTGGCTGGTGATCTCCACATTACCGCTGCACTCAATCTCGGCTCTGCCATAGATGGTATAGTTGTTTCCATCTTCATCGGTGCCTGTACGGCCCTCACCATGGATGGTCACATTCTGTGCGCTCTGAACATCGAGATTGCCGTGGTCACCATAACCCAGCACATTGCCAGAACCGGTATTATCCATCAGGATGTCACCGGCGCAGGTAATAGTAGCGTCCCCCGTGATAAGGGCGGTGGAGGATACGCCCGTTACCTTCACATCCTGTGCGCCGGTAACGGTCAGGCTGCCATTTACCACAGCACCGTTCGCATTGCTCAGTACCACATCCACCTTATCCTCGAGATCGTCAGTGCTGTGCCGCCGTAACTGAAGAACGGCAGCGCAATACCCGTGTTGGGAATGGTATCTGTGACCACCATAATGTTCAGCACCACCTGAAACCCGATCTGAGCCATAATACCCAGCACCAGCAGGGAGCCGAACCGATTGGGGCACTTTTTGGCAATATCAACACCACGCCACACCAAAAGCCCAAACAGAAGAATAATAAACGCAGCGCCTACAAAGCCAAGTTCCTCACATACAATAGAAAAGATAAAGTCGTTTTGCGGCTCAGACACATACAGGTACTTCTGCTTGGAATTGCCCAGCCCGGTGCCAAACAGACCGCCGGAGCCAATGGCATACAGGGAGTTGTTGGTCTGCCAGCGCAGATCATCCGGCGAGTAGCTTTTATCCAGCCAGGCGCGTATGCGCTCGCCGGCGTAATTCTCCAGCAACTCCGGATTGACCACCACCAGCACTGCCACTGCTGCCACGATACCAACGCCGATGGCAAACAACTTCCAGTTGCTGCCCCCGGCCCACATCAGCGACGCACCGATGAGAAAGATCAAAATGGTGCAGGACATGTGATGCTCTAAGTAGATCAGCCCGCAAAACACAGCTATGACCAAAATGGGATACACAAAGCCGTACTTAAACTTGCGCATTTGGTGGTAGTACCGACTGATATAATTGGCCAGCACCACCGAGATGGTGAACTTGGCCAGATCCGACGGCTGAAAAGTAATGGGACCAAGGGGGATCCAACGGCGAAAGCCCCGCAGATTTGTGTGGTACACCAGCACCAAACACAGCAGCGCCAATGTGACCAGCAGCAGCGGCACAGTAGCCGCCTGGATCACCTTATAATTCAACTTGGATAGAATAAACATCGCCACCAGGCCCACAACTGCAAATATCAGCTGGCGGCTGATATAAGCATAGCTGTTGCCATCATCATTATAAAAAGCATAGGCATAGGAGGCGGAAAAAAGCATCACAAGCCCGATGGTGAGCAGCAGCAAAGACAGTGCCAAAAAAGGCACATCAAAGGAGCCGGTGACCCAAATATCACTTTTTTTCAGTCGCTGTTTGCCGCCTTTTTGCATCGGCAGCACCCGTTCCCCTTCGCCGTGGGAAGGCAATGCGTTATCTGCGTGGTAAGCCACAGAATGCTCCTTTCTGTTCTTTCTTCAAATCTTATTTTCCGAAGGTGCCCTTAATCAGCAGCACCAAAGCGAGAATACATCCGGCGGCATTTACCAGTGAAAACACAACGCAAATCTTCTTTTCTTTCCAGCCGCACATCTCAAAGTGATGGTGAATGGGCGCCATTTTGAAAATACGCTTGCCGTGGGTGATCTTAAAGTAACCGATCTGGATAATATCGCTCATGGTCTCGCACACATAAACGATACCGAAAAGCAGCAGCAAAATCGGGCACTTGATACAGTAGCCTAAAGCTGCAACCAAACCTCCCAGGAACAGGCTGCCGGTGTCGCCCATAAAGGTCTTGGCCGGGTTCCAGTTCCAGCACAGGAAGCCCAACACGCCGCCCAAAATAGCTGCAGCCAAAATGGACATACCTGTGTAGCCGCAGTACATACCAAAATAGATAAAGGCAATGGCTACGGTGGCGGTCACCGAGGAACAAAGGCCGTCGATGCCGTCGGTTAAATTCACGGAATTTACCGTGCCGTAAATGATAAAGATGGACAGCACCCAAAACAGCAGTCCGGTGCCGAAATTGCGCTCAAAATTCACGGAACCGGCAAAAGGCAAGTACCACACCGTATTGTGGGAGAACCACAGGGTCGCCACATATCCCACTGCCACAATCAGCTGACCCAAAGACTTCTGCTTAGCAGACAGACCCTCGTTGCGCTTCAGCTTGATTTTGATAAAATCGTCGGTAAAGCCTACAATCCCGTTGCCGAGGGCCAGGCACAGGCCCGCCACCAGCAGAATGATCTCCCGCCCGGGGAGCAGTTCGGAGTAGGCGCTCTCCAGCGACTCGCCGGAAAAGTGCAGGGTCAAGGCGCCTACAATAAAGGCTACAATGATCCCGATAATAAACATCAACCCGCCCATATTGGGCGTGCCCTGCTTTTTCTTATGCCACACGGGGCCAATGTCCAAAATGGTTTGACCGAAGTGCAGCTTGCGCAACCATGGAATGATCACAAATCCCAGCCCTGCGGTGACGGCAAAGGCCACCACCAAACTGATCAGAACAGATACAATAGACATTACGCCTTCTCCCACCTTTCATACACCGTGTGCATTACATCCTCCAGGTGCATCCCACGGCTGCCCTTAAAGAGCACACCGTCACCGGGTTGTACCTGCTGCGCCAGCGACTGCGCCAGCGACTCTTTTGTGTCAAACAGTCGGGCGTTTTCCAGCCCCGCCTGCTTGGCCGCTTCTACAATATAGGCAGCGTCTGCCCCATAGGCCAGCACGCCGTCTATGCCATTCTCTGCCGCCATCTTGCCCACTTGGGTGTGCGCATCCTTGGCGTAATCTCCCAGCTCCAGCATGGCTCCCAGCACCGCATAGCGGCGGTGCACCGGCAGCTTGCCCAAGGTTTGCAGTGCCGCGCGCATGGAGTCCGGGCTGGCATTATAGCAGTCCTCAATCACCTGCACGCCACCCACCTGCACCAAATTTTGGCGCATACCGGCAGGCACATAGTTTGCCAGGGCTGCCGCAGCAGCCGCCGGATTCACCCCGGTCACATAGCCCACAGCCATAGCCGCCAGGGCGTTATAAACATTATGTATACCCACAGTGGGAATGGTTACCGGCCGGGTAAAGGTGCTATGATGCACCGTAAAAGTGGTGGTGCTCCCCTGCTCTGCAATATCCGTGGCAGTAAAATCTGCGCTTTGATCGTCAATGGCAAAGGTCAAAAGCGGACGGTCCCCCAGCTTGACCGTGCGCAGCATATCATTATCCATATTCACAATCAGGGGCGCATCAGGTGCCATCCCCTCCAGTATTTCCAGTTTTGCCTGCAAAATTCCCGCCCGGGAACCCAGGTTCTCAATGTGGGACACGCCAATGTTGGTGATCAGTCCCACAGTGGGCGCCACCGCCCGGGTCAAACGGCTGATCTCGCCAAAATGGTTCATGCCCATTTCAATGACCGCCGCCGTGTGGCTGTCCTCCAAGCGGAACAGCATTTGAGGCACGCCAATCTCGTTGTTCAGGTTGCCCTGTGTCTTTAAGGTATTATACTTGGCGCCCAACACCAGAGCGATGAACTCCTTTGTGGTGGTTTTGCCCACGGAACCGGTCAGACCCACCACCGGCAGCTGAAACCGCCGCCGATACCAACCGGCCAACTGGAGCAGCGCCTTGCCGGTATCCGTTACCACCAGCTGGGGCACATCCGCGTCTACCGGGTGATCCACCAGGAGCGCCGACGCACCTAACTTTGCCGCCTGAGATGCAAAGGAATGGCCGTCAAACCGTTCCCCCCGCAAGCAGACAAACAGGCTGCCGGGCTGTATTTTTCTTGTATCCGTGCAAACATCGGCCAATGTGGCCTGGGCTTGCATTTGGGGCAAGCCTAAAGCTGCCGCCGCTTCCTGTAAAGTAAATGCTTTCATTCTTTCTCGGCGCCGAGGATCTCTGCCACGACTTCTCTTTCGTCAAAATGAATGGTGCCCGTAGGCAGAATTTGGTAGGTTTCGTGCCCTTTGCCCGCCAACAGCACAATGTCTCCCGGCTCCGCGTGATGCAGTGCCCAGGCAATGGCCTCCTTGCGGTTTTCTACAACCACATAGGGCGTGGAGATGCCTTGCATACCCACTAAAATATCTTCAATAATGGCATGGGGATTCTCGCTACGAGGATTATCCGAAGTAACCACACAAAAATCGGACAACTCTGCCGCAATCCGTCCCATCTTGGGACGCTTGGTCTTATCCCGATCACCGCCGCAACCAAACAGGGTCATAATGCGACCGGTTGCGATCTCCCGCAGAGAAGAAATGATATTCTCCAGTCCGTCCGGTGAGTGGGCGTAGTCGATGATCACCGTAAAGTCCGTGTCGGTAGGTACCACTTCAATGCGGCCCTTTACCCCTTTTGATTTGCTGATGGAGGTGAGCACATCGCCAAACGGCACGCCCAGTTCCAGCGCACAAGTAGCAGCGCACAGCGAATTATAAACGGAAAACCGGCCGGGAATGGGGCAGTGACAGCGACCGATATTTTCCGGCGCCACCAACTCATATTCCACACCGCTGGGCTTAAAGTTCAGGTTCTTTGCTACATAGTCGGCGCTGTTGGTATCCACCGCATAAGTGGTCACCTGACAGGGCAGACCCTCCACAATCTTCAAGCCGTTTTGATCGTCTGCATTTGTGACGGCTTTGTCGCAATTCTCAAACAAAATACGCTTGGAATTAAAGTAATTTTCCCAAGTCTTATGATAATCCAAATGATCCTGGGTCAGATTGCTAAAGGCGGCAAGCGCAAAGTGAAGTCCCTTTACACGACCCTGTGCCAGCGCTTGGGAGGACACCTCCATTACACAATACTGACAACCGGCCTGTACCATCAAAGAAAACAGCTTTTGCAGCTCGTGTGCCTCCGGTGTGGTGTACTTGGCCGGGTAAACCTCGCTGCCCACCATATTCTGCACCGTGCCAATGAGGCCCACCTTTTTGCCGGCATTCTCCAAAATTTGCTTAATGAGGAATGTGGTGGTGGTTTTGCCGTTGGTGCCGGTAAGGCCGATCAGCTGCAACTTCTCTGCCGGGTTGCCGTAATAATTGGCACAAATGGTTGCATAGGCATCCCGGGTATTGGGGGTAATCACCTGGCTGGGCAGCCCCATGTCGTGGTCACAAACCACGGCAACGGCGCCCTTTTCCAGCATTTCTGCCGCCACGGCGTGGCCGTCAAAACTGGCGCCCTTGATGCACACAAACAGATACCCCGGCTCCACCAGCCGAGAGTCCTGGGTCACATCCAGCACCTCCACATCGTTGTAGGTGCCGGTGCAGGGGATCCCCTGCAGCAATTCGGATACTTTCATTGCGATCTTCCCTTCTGTCAGTCTAAAACGGACTCTGTATTTTTGAACGATACAACGACCACTTTCCCCTGGGCAACCATAGAGCCTTGCTTCTCGCTTTGGCGATAGGCTTTTACATTGCCGGAGGACAAATCGTTGCCGGTGATCTCTATATTCAGGTTGTGAGCCTGCGCCAATGCCTTGGCCTCACTCACGGAGCAGCCTGTAAAGTTAGGCACCTTTACCTTCTTTTCCTTACCGCTCTCCGTGTACAGCCACACCGTGCCACCGGCCGGAATCACATCATTGCCGGAGGGACTCTGTGCCACCACGGTTTTGCCGCTGCCCACCACCTTGTACTTGTACTTTTGCTCAGAAAGAGCGGACTTTGCGTTCTCCACCGTTTTGCCCGTAACGGACGGTACGGCGGTAGACAATGCAGACAGTTCGCTGTCGGTATAAACCGGCTCTACGCCCAGTTCCGTCATGGCCTGTTCCACTACCTGAGAAGCGATAGGCGCGCACAGTGCGCCGCCGCCCAGATCCTCATTCGGCTCATCCACAATAATCAGCATGGCAATTTGCGGGTCATCGGAGGGGGCGATAGCGGCAAAGGAGACAATATATTTGTCTTTCTCCCCTGCGGCGGACTCGCCCAGCTTGGTGGAAGTACCGGTTTTGCCGCCTACACGGTAACCGGCCACATAGCCATTCTTGCCGGTGCCCTCATCCACTACGGCCTTCATCATCTTACAGACCTTTTTGGAGGTATCCTCACTGATCACCTGGCGCACAGCGGTACGGCTGTTCTTTTGTACCACTTTACCGTCTGCGTCCCGCACCTCAGACACCACATAAGGCTTCAGCAGCGTACCGCCGTTGGCAATGGCGCACAGCCCGGTGCATACCTGAATGGGGGTCAGGCTGTTGGTCTGGCCAAAGGAAGCGGAGGACAATTCCACAATGCCATACTGCTTCTCTTTATAATACTGGGGGCTGGCCTCGCCGGGCAGGTCGATGCCGGTAATATCCGTAAAGCCGAAGCCCTGGAAATATTTGAAATAATTGTGTACACCCAGCCGCTGGCCGATGGTGATAAAGAACGGATTACAGGAGTTCTCCAGTCCTTGGGTCAGATTCTGTGTGCCGTGACCGGCGTGGTAGTGGCAGTTCATTTTGTAATCTTCTACCTGAATGGAGCCGGTACAGGTGTAGCTGGTGTTCAAATTCACCACCTTTTCCTCCAGCGCAGCGCTGGCAATAAAGGTTTTGAACACGGAGCCGGGCACATAGGTGTCAGACACGGTAAAATTGCGCCACTGATTTTGTACGGCAGCGCTCTCTGCCTCACTCTTTTTGGTCTTATCCTTAATTTTCTTAATGGCTTTTTTGTTCTTATCGTAAGTGAGTTTGTACGGCTCGTTGCAGTCATAATCCGGCATAGAGCTCATTGCCAGCACCGCGCCGGTGTTGCAGTCCATCACCACACCGTAGGCACCCTTGCTCCGATACTGCTCCATGGTCTCCCGCAGCCCCTTTTCCAGATAATACTGAATGGTCTGGTTAATGGTCAATACCAGAGAGTCGCCGTCCTGCGCAGCAATAGAGGTGGAATAATCGTCGGAAATACTATTGGACTTGGCGTCCTTAGCAGTGATCAGCCGTCCCGGCGTACCGGTGAGCAGATCATTATAGTTCTGCTCCAAACCGGACAAGCCCTGATCGTCTGCGCCGGTAAAGCCGATCACACTGGAGGCCAGCGAGCCGTACGGATAATATCGCTTGGTGGACTGCTCCATCCCAATGCAGTTGGCCATTGCCTGCTTGTCAATAAAATCCGCCAGCTGCTTTTTAATATTATTCTCCACTTGCTCCCGCACGATCACATAATGATTTTTTTGTCGGGTTTTTTCTTCCAACGCCTTGGCTTCTTCTTCGTCCAAGTCAAAGAGCTTGGTCAGCTCCGCAATCAGTACCGGACGCTGTTTGTCCTTAATGTTCAGCGGATCCAAATACACGGTCCACACCGTAGCGGACTGGGCCAAAATATTACCGTCGCTGTCATAAATGGTACCGCGCATGGCCGGTATCTCCGTATCGGACAGCTGCTGACTCTCCGCCTTGGCGGCGTATTCGTCACCCTTTAGCACTTGCAGATAAAAAATACGGGCCACATCGAGAGAAAGCAAAAACAGCACAACGATCCCCAGGATCGTAATGCGATTGTACATCACTTTTCTTCCGAAAATGGCCACAGTTTTATGCTCCTTTCTGCACAATAAGCGCAGATTTATGCCCATTCGACAGGCCGAATAAAATACTTATGAGAGTTGAAGCCAATGCTGCCAACTCTCAATCATACGTTTATGCTTCTTTCCTTATTCCCGCACCACATGGGCATAGGCGCCGGGGGACGGCTGGGTCTTTTGCGCCTTGGCGCGAGCCTGCATATAGGCGTCCACATCCACATAGCGCATTTGACCGGATTGCATTTTGCTCATACCCAGTTTTTCTACGGCGTATTGGTCAATCATCTCCACAGAGACCAAGGCGTCCAGCTGACTGTTCAGCCGTGTGCTCTCGCTCTGTGCTTCGCTGATCTGACGATTGATGCTTGCCACTTCATGATTGAGTTTATTCTTCTGTGCAAAGGTAAAGAGCACGCCGCCCAGCATACCCAGGGTCACCAGCACGCTGACCACCAGGATTGCCGCCTGCTTGGCAGCCATACGCCCTTCGGCGTGCAGCTGCTGCTCGCTTTTCAGGCGGGTGTTCTCGTGCACCCGCAGTTCCCGCTTTCTTTGCCGCCGAGGCGGCTGATAGGCAGGTGCCGCCGCAGTTCTGTGGGCGTTAAACGCCTCCAGCGCATAGGAAGCGTCCGCAGAATACGCATACCGTCTGAAATCGCTGCTGTTTGTCATTTCGGCTCACCGACCTTTCCACATCTTTTATTTTTACAATCTTCTTTAGTATTTTTCAAATACCCGCAACCGCGCGGAACGGGCGCGGGGATTTTCCTCCAGCTCCGCCGCCGAGGGGGCAACAGACTTCAGCGCCTTGCCCTTGGGCTTATTACCGCACACGCACACCGGGAATTCCTTGGGGCAGGTGCAGCCCTTGCTCCACTGGGCAAAAGCGTTCTTCACCATTCGATCCTCTAAGGAATGAAAGGTGATGATTACCAGCCGGCCACCGGGGTTCAGGCAGTCAAAGGCGTCGTGCAGCGCCTGCTGCAACACATCCAGTTCACCGTTCACCTCAATGCGAATAGCCTGAAAGGAGCGCCGAGCCGGGTGGCCGTCGCGCATGGCTCGCTGGGGCATACTGGCTTTAATAATATCCACCAGCTGGAATGTAGTCTCAATAGGCTTTTCCTGCCGGGCTTTTACAATATTGGCGGCAATGCGGCGGCTGAATTTTTCCTCCCCATAGCGGTAGAGAATATCCGCCAGCGCAGCCTCGTCATAAGTATTGACCACATCCGCGGCGCTGCGGCCGGTCTTACTCATACGCATATCCAGCGGCGCGTCTTGATGGAAGGAGAAGCCCCGCTCCGCCGTATCCAGCTGAAAAGAGCTGACTCCCAGGTCCAGCAGCATACCATCTATGCCGCTCAGACCCCTGTCAATCAATATGTTTTTAATATTCGCAAAATTGTCGTGTACAATGGTCACATTAGGCAGATCGTCCAGCCGTCGGTGCAACACCGCAATGGCGTCCGGGTCCTGATCCACTGCCAGCAAGTGGCAGCCGCTTTCTGCAATAGCGCGCGCGTGACCGCCGCCCCCTGCCGTACCGTCTACCAGCCATTTACCCGGGGTCGCCTGCATGGCTGCCACCGTCTCTGCAAACAGCACACTCTTGTGCACAAATTCCATCTTATACACCTGCCGTCTGCTCTTCCGAAGCCGGCTTCGCTTTTTTACCGGCATCCATCAGATCCAGGAAGTTGGTATCCGTCCGCAGGCCGTTGAACATGGTGTTGAAGCCCTCATTGGTCCAAATCTCAATGGTGCGCTTGTGGCCTTGCATAATCACGGTAGAGCCGTTTTCCATACCGGCATAGTCTTTCAGCCGGGCATTCAGCGTAAAGCGACCCTGTGCGTCCAGCGTACACTCCTCTGCGTTGGAGAAGAAAATTTTGTTTTTCTCATACACTTCGTTAGCGGTACCGTCGTCCAGCGCCTCCACGCAGTGCATAAACTCATCTTGCGGATACAATTTGATACAGGTGCTGCCCCGCAGGTTCATACAAACCATAAAAAATTCCGTTCCGGAAGTAAGCACATGCATGGGCGCAATTCGCTTTCTCATAAAAAAATATCAATTAGAAACTCAGCAAAGTATATCTCTAAATGATATTTCGACCGAATTACGAAAATTGCAAAAAACTTTATCGTACGCAGAACGTAATACAGAAGTTAGTGTAGATGCTCTGAACACGTTACTCATGCTTAATAATCCAGATGCATGTTACTTAACAGACGTATATAAACATCCAGCGATTCAATATGCGGAAGACAATATAAAAGATAAAATTGCTCATAACAAGCAAAGAAAAGATTTTAGAAAGCAAAAAGGTAAAGGTAATAGGACATGAGTATTAATGCAGGGGTAGTTGTTGTCAATCAATTTTGTAACAGTACTTCAAAATTATTTACTGGCTACATAAACTATATGGATCGGGAAGAAGCCAGTCGTTCTGAAAATACCGTTAAATATAATCTCTATAATGACTATATGGGAAACCCGGAAAAAACTTCCGGATTATTTACAAACATGAAAAAGACACTTTCTGATCAGGACATTTCCGCGCTAAAACAAAAATTTGAAACAGCTCAGAATAATGGCTCCTTAATGTGGCAAACCGTCATTTCATTTGATAACCGATGGCTAGAAGAGTTTGGATTATATTCTTCCGATACAAAAACACTCAATGAAAAAAAATTAAAAGAACTTGCCACAAATGGAATTAACAAAATGTTGCGAAATGAAAATTTGGAACATGCGGTTTGGTCTGGAGCTATTCATTATAACACTGATAATATTCATATCCATGTGGCCACAGTAGAAGAATACCCGAAAAGAGAAACCCGGATGTATACTCAATATGATTATTCTCTCAATGATAAAAATCGTCTGAGAGCTGATGGAATCATTCTCAACCTGGATGGAAAACCATTAATGAAAGAAGAGGTCAAAGGAAAGTTCAAATTAAAATCCATAGAACTTTGTAAGCAATCTATTACAAATGAAATCATAAAAGAGAAAGATTTAAACGTACAAATAAATCAAGTGATTCGAGAACGTATTAATGGATCTTTGAGAACAAAACTTTTTCAAGACAAAGAGTTGCTCTCAAAGATGAATCAACTATATGAGACACTACCCGATTGTAATCGTTCCCTTTGGAATTATAACAATAGTATAATGAAACCTTATCAGCAAAAAATTGATGATATATCTCATAGTTATATTGAGAATTATCATTCTGAAGATTTTAAGC
>OGXL01002779.1_pt1 | contig 12564 bp, 10 predicted proteins | sample 1576311 | NCBI WGS metagenome assembly OGXL01 (sample SAMEA3541564, study PRJEB24748) | human gut metagenome | biome: human gut; feature: human-associated habitat; material: faeces | place: China | collected 2012 | reverse complement strand
TCTCTACCGGGCTTCTTCTTCCGGATGCATCCGGTTCACCGAGTTCCATCTTAATGACTTTCGCGCCTTTTACCCAGCCATTCTCATCTACAAGAATTTCTGTCGGGTTCTGGAGCAGATCAAAGATCACGCCCTCTTCTTTTGCATGATGTACTTCCTCCACACGCGCCGGAAGCTCTTCCTCGCCACGGCGGTATACGATATGTACCTCCGCGCCAAGTCTCTTTGCAGTTCTCGCAGCATCCATAGCAACGTTACCGCCGCCGACAACAATAACTTTCTTGCCTGCTTTGATCGGTGTATCATACTCATCTTTAAATGCCTTCATCAGGTTGTTTCTGGTCAGGAACTCATTTGCAGAAAATACACCCATTGCCTGCTCGCCAGGAATACCCATAAATCTTGGAAGTCCGGCACCGGAACCGATAAATACGGCCTCAAATCCCTCGTTTTCCATTAATTCATCGATTGTAACAGATTTTCCGATAACAACGTTTGTCTCGATCTTAACACCGAGTGCTTTTACATTTTCCACCTCAGCAGCAACAACCTTCTGTTTCGGAAGACGGAACTCCGGGATACCGTAAATCAGTACACCGCCTGCCTCATGAAGTGCCTCAAAGATTGTCACATCATAGCCAAGTTTTGCCAGATCTCCGGCACAGGTTAAACCTGCAGGGCCGGAACCGATGACTGCAACCTTATGTCCGTTTAATTTCTCTGCTTTTTTCGGTTTAATACCATTTTCTCTTGCCCAGTCGGCAACAAAACGCTCTAATTTACCGATTGCAACCGGTTCACCCTTGATTCCGCGGATACATTTTCCTTCACACTGGCTCTCCTGTGGGCAGACACGTCCGCAGACTGCCGGAAGTGCGGAAGACTGGCTGATGATGTGATATGCCTCCTCAAAGTTTCCTTCCTTTACCTGTGCGATAAATGCCGGGATATTGATAGATACCGGACAGCCCTTCATACACTGCGCATTTTTACAGTTTAAGCAGCGTGCTGCCTCAGCTTTTGCCTCTTCCTCGTTATATCCTAAACATACCTCTTCAAAGTTAGCCGCACGAACCTGTGGTTCCTGCTCGCGAACCGGTACTCTATTTAATACGTCCATTCTCTCTATCTCCTTTTCAAACGCTCAACCCTACTGACAGTTGCCACAGCCGCCGTGATGTGTATCACCTTCCTGCAGCTTTAACATCGCTCTTCCCTCTTCTGTCTTGTACTGTGCCTGACGTTTCATCGCCTGGTCAAAATCAACCTGATGCCCGTCAAACTCCGGTCCGTCCACGCAGGCAAATTTTACTTCCCCGCCTACTATCAGACGACATGCACCGCACATTCCGGTTCCGTCTACCATGATCGGGTTCATGGAAACAACGGTCGGGATTCCAAGCTCTTTTGTCAGCTTACATACGAATTTCATCATGATCATCGGTCCGATCGCTACACAGTGATCATAGCGTTTTCCTGCATCCCAGAGTTCCTGTAACTGATTAGTTCCCATACCGTGGAATCCATAAGAACCATCATCGGTCGTCACATAGAGATTTGTCGCAACTTCTTTCATCTGGTCTACTAAGATCAACAGATCTTTTGTCTTAGATCCCATGATCACATCACAGTCCACACCGTGCTCATGCAGCCATTTTACCTGCGGATATACCGGTGCTGTACCAACACCTCCGGCAACGAAAAGGATCCTCTTTTTCTTTAATTCTTCAATATCTTCGTCAATCAGGTCAGACGCACATCCAAGCGGGCCTACAAAATCCTGGAATGCATCTCCTTCCTGTAAATATGCCATACGCTCTGTAGATGCTCCGACAGTCTGGAATACGATCGTGATCGTACCTGCTTCCCTGTCATAATCACAAATGGTAAGCGGAATACGCTCGCCCTCCTCATCAATCTTTACAATTACAAACTGCCCCGGCTCACAGTACTGTGCCACACGAGGTGCTTTGACATCCATAAGATAAATCTTATCTGCCAGTTTTTCTCTTCTTACGATTGGATACATGGTCTCCTCCTAACATTTTTATATACATCAACATGCCCGTCAAAGTATTTATTTTCATACTTTAACATAATAAAGGAAAACACGTTAAATTTCAACGGCTTTCCTCTATTTTTTCTCAATTAGTTCTGTTTTTTCTCAAATTATTACTGCCAGATCCTGCAAAAAATCCTATTTTTCCCTTATTCTGCCTGTGAAAACAGGATCCTGTCGTTTACTAACCATCATTCCGCCTGCGAAAACAGGATCCTGTCATTGTCCAAACGCTTTCCGGCACAGACCGCAAACTGCTCTAACAGATCCTCCACCGTCATGCCCGCACGTTTTTCTCCGCTCACATCTAAGATGATATTTCCGGAATCCATCATCAGGGTACGGTTTCCAAGTTCTAATGCCTGGTGCATATTGTGGGTTACCATAAGGCAGGTGATCTTTCTCTCTGCAACGATCTGTCTGGTCAGGTCGAGCACTTTTTTTGCGGTTGCCGGATCCAATGCCGCCGTATGCTCATCTAACAGCAGGATCTTTGGTGTGACCATCGTCGCCATAAGAAGCGTCAGTGCCTGGCGCTGTCCTCCGGAAAGGAGTCCTACCGGCTGCTTCATACGATCCTCTAATCCCATATCAAGCAGTGCAAGGTGCTCCCTGAATTTTGCTTTATCCGCCGCATTGATACGGCTGAAATATGCATTTTTTGAGGTTTTGGCGCGAAGATAGGCAAGTGCCATATTTTCCTCGATCGTCATATGCGGCGCGGTTCCCTTTAAAGGATCCTGAAACAAATGACCAATCACCTTGCTCCGCACATGTTCTTTCTGGTAAGTGATATCCTCCCCATCTAACACAATAAGTCCCCGGTCGATAAAAAATGCTCCGGTGATTGCATTAAATAATGTAGATTTACCTGCTCCATTGCTTCCGATAATTGTTGCAAAGTCGCCATCCTTCAATTCCAGATTCAGATTTTTTAATGCGCATTTTTCATTGACAGTTCCCGGATTGAAGGTCTTGCTGACATTTTTCATAATTAACATCACGCTTCCTCCTTCTTCTGGTTCTGTTTCTGGATCTGTTCCATATATAACTGGTTTTCTGCCTTTGCAAGGCGGCGCTGTTTCATAAACGCTGCCTGCTTTTTCAGATAAGGCAGTGCGATCGCAAATGCAACGATAAGTGATGATACCAGTTTTAAACATTCTGCCGGAACATTTAATCTTAAAGCAATCGCTACGATAAAGCGATACAGGCAGCTTCCTAATACCACGCCGATCACACGCTTTAACACACCGCCTTTTCCGATGATCGACTCCCCGATGATCAGACTCGCAAGTGCGATCGTTACCATTCCCGTTCCAAGATTGATATCACAGGATTTCTGATACTGTGCGAGCAGTCCGCCGGAAAGTCCGGTCATGGCATTCGCAACACAAAGTCCGATCGTGATCATAAGTCCGGTATTGATACTTGATGCCCTTACCATATCCGGGTTATCGCCGGTCGCACGGATGGAAAGTCCCAGTCTCGTATTTAAAAACCATGCCAGTATCACACCGACAATCACAACAAATACAGCTGCAACGATCAGTTTATACCAGGTTCCCCCGATATGATCTTTCGCCCATGAAAAAACCGTGTCACAGGAAAAAAGATTGATATTGGATGCAAAACCCATCACCGCAATGTTGATCGTGTATAATCCTGTATTTACGATGATTCCAGCTAAGATGGACTGAATACCCATTCTGGTCTGTAAAAATGCAGTAACGAATCCCGATACAACTCCTGCTGCCGCCGCCGCAAACAGTCCTAACACCGGATGTCCGGCAAGCGTCACCGTCGCACAGACTGCACAGCCTAATGTAAAGCAGCCGTCTGTTGACAGATCCGCAATATCTAATATGGAAAATGATACAAATAATGCCAGCGCAACAAGTGCATAAATAAATCCAAGTTCTAACGCGCTCTGTACAATGGAAAGTGTAATGATCGAACCCATAATCCCCTCCGGTTCCGTTTTTCTTCTATTCCGCTTTTATTCAAATTCTTCTGCGGTTGTAACTTCTTTTAATTCTTCACACATATCTTTAAATACACTGTCATCAATGCCAACGGCTGCAGCTGTCTCCGTGTTGACAGTCACGATACCACTGTCTAATGTGCGGACTGCTGTTGCTGCAGGATCAGCACCATTTACAAGGATGTCTGCTGCCATATCTGCCGTTGCAGTTCCAAGCTCTGTATAATTGACGCCATATCCTAAGAATGCTCCGTTTAACGCGAAGGAATCAGCTCCTGTATAGTGCGGGATCTTTGCATCTGCAAACTTTTCAAAGATTGCAAGCTCGGCTGTCATGATTGTGTTATCGGTCGGTGTGAATACTGCATCTACCCCTTCTGCTACAAGCGCATCTGCTGCTGCAGATACCTCTGCATTGGTGGTTCCTGTCTTTTCAATATATTCAATACCGTTTTCCTCACAGTAAGCGATTGCATCTGCAACCGGCACTTTTGAGGAATCCTGGCTCTTATCATATAACAGTCCGATTTTCTTTACATCCGGGTTGGCTGCCGTGATCAGTTTCATAACAGCCGTGGTGTCAAGTGCATCGGATGTACCTGTGATATTTGCACCAGGTGCATTTAAATCTGCGACAAGTCCTGCGCTGACCGGATCTGATACTGCGGAGAATACAACCGGGATCTGATTGTCCTCTGTCGCATTCTGCATGATCATGGCTGCCGGTGTTGCGATCGGGATGATCACATCCACTTTTTCTGCAACCAGATCCGTTGCGATCTGATTTAAGGTAGAGGAATCTGCCTGACCATTATAGGTATAATCTGCATAATCGAATGTCACACCAAGTTCTACACCTTTTGCATCAAGCTCTGCCTCGATCGCCTTCTCGATCTGGTTTAAGGAAGCATCATCTACATACTGGACGATACCAACTTTATATACCGTGCCATCTGCATTGGCGATCTCTGTCACATCCGCATTGGCATTCTCTTTTATTTCTGCGGTATTTGCATTATTCTGTGCATTTGTGTCTGTTTTCGCATTATTTCCCGTGCTGTTTCCACATCCACCAAGCACACCTGCTGTCATTGCCATCATTAATACTGCTGCCATCATTTTTCTTTTCATTTCTTTCCCCTTTCTGCGCCGTTCTCTGCGCATTACAGGTTTGTGCATAAGCACAAATCCTGTGTGCGAAAAATTCTATTTTTCGCACTTGTTCCCTCCAGATTTTAAATTTGGAAAAAGCCGTTTCGAGAGGTGGAATTCGTCATCATGCAAACTTTCGTTTACAATGTAAATGAATTTTACATTAAAAAACCGCCTCAGGTTCTTGCCTGAGACGGTAATAGTATCTATTATCGCGGTACCACTCATATTGACTGAAAAGTCCACTCACTTCATGTACAACCATACATGCCGGATGGGTAACGGGTCCGGTTCCCGGCGGCGCCTACTAAATCCTGTTCAGGCCGCCCTCAAAAGTCCATTCAGCAAATCCATCCATACTGCAATCCCACCACCTGCAGCTCTCTGTAATATCAAAAAATGCTTACTACTCTTTCTCAACGGTTTTTCTTTATGGGTATACTTTAATATATTAAAGTGATTTTGTCAACACGTTTTTTATTTTCTTTTTTATTTACTTTTTTCTCACACGGATTCATGTTATAATGTTGATGTATTATCCCATATAACTCCATAAATATAATTATGGGCTGGGAAATCCATATTTTTATTCAAAAGAAAAGTGGTATTTACCACGGAAGGGAGGATTTTATAATGTATAAATTTACAGACGACTATTTAATTGGAATTGACGAGATTGATAATGAGCATCGTCGGTTATTTCAGATGATAAATGAAGCGATTGACCTTTCAAAAGAAAGTTCAGATACCTCTGTTATCTCCAAGAATCTGGTTTCCGGATTGAAAAATTACGCTGCAACACATTTCGCCCATGAGGAAGCTTACATGGAGCATATTCATGATCCTGAGCTTCCGATCCAAAAAAAAGAACATGAAGCATTTACAAAAAAAATCAACACTTTTGCTCTGGATACTTCTTCCCCGGAAGCAGCAAGGCAATCCCTAAACGACCTGCTGGCTTATCTGGCTCGCTGGTTATACCGGCATATCTTAAGCAGTGATACGATGATCGGAAAAATGTCTTCTATTTCTGCTGATGAAGAAGATCCATTTGCATTTTGCGAAAAATACAAAACCGGCGTTGAGTTAATTGATACTGAGCACCGACGGCTGTTTGAGATCATTCACGATACCAACGATCTGATTCACGCAGAACTTCTGCATGACAAATATGATGAGATCATGCACCTGCTTGTAGAATTAAAAGACTATACAGAATTTCATTTCCGTGATGAAGAAAATCTCATGGAACGCATCCATTATCCGGAAATCAGTGCTCAGAAACGTGCACATACTGCCTTCGTGGAACGTCTTGTTGAGGTTGATTTAACAGATTTGGACGAAATGGATGACAATCAGCAGGAATATCTGATTGACCTGATCAATTTTTTGTCCGGCTGGCTGATCAATCATATCTTAGGTTCCGATAAAAAGATTGGTGAGTATATGCGTGAACATGGAATCAAGGAAGAATAGGCTCAAAGAAAAACAAGAACACAAAAAATAATATCTGATTACTAAAAATTTTAAAAGGACAGAAACTGGAATCTTCGGATTTCCAACTTCTGTCCTTTTCCTATGCATCTATTTGTTGCTGTTCACATCTCCAAGTGTGACCAGCAGCGATTATTCTTCCCAGCTTACACATGCAGAACATATCCGGTTTACGAGAAATATACCAGCTCATCTTCCGGTTTTTCTGCCGGTTCGATGGATACCGGATAAAGTACCGGTCCTTTTCCCTTATACTCTCTCGCAAATTCCACATGCACTTCCGCAGTGATATTGATCCAGGATTTGTGCGGGATCTTGTCCTCATCCGCATATTTACACTTAAATCCGATAAATGTCACATCCTCGATGCAGCATGTCATCGCAAAACGTCCCGGCACAAACACTCCTTTTTTAAGTTTTTCCGGATTGTATACCAATGCCAGGAAAGATACTTTTTTGCCCTCATATTTTTTCGGATTATCCATACAGTCCATGTACCAGATTGCATAGTCTGCATCGGTGATCTCGATCACATCCGCAGAAAGATCAAACGGAAGTTCCTCCGGACGTTCATCCAAGCTGCCGTCCTCACGCTCGAAGACGAGCTGTGCCTTGCGGTTCTGTGCCTTGACATTACGGCGGCATTTGCCTTTGTCCGTGCTGTCATCACAGCGGTTAAAGATCACGACATCTGCCTGAAATAACTGCTCCATTACCATGGTACGCATATTTGCAAGATACATGTCAAACGTTGTCGCATCCACAGTCGCTAACTGCTGTACGATCACCCAGTGTTTCGGGAGTTCCATATCCATCAGTGTTCCCATTCCCCAGGTACCATTGTATTCGATAAACACCTGCTCCGGCAGATATTCCGCCTGCACTTTGTTTAAAAACTCTTCGGTAAAATCCTCTTCATTTTCTACCATGACAAGTCTGGCGTTGATTTTTTTTAACTCCTCCTCGTCATATTCGACATCTCCGTCCTCACAGCAGATCACAACACTTCTTCCACCCTCAGTGAAACCATCATCAAATAACGTCTCCTTCACCAGAGTCGTCTTGCCGCTGTCCATAAAACCGGTAAATAAATATACTGGTATTTCGTTCATATAAATCTCCATTCCTGAGTAACTTTTTCCCGCTTTTACGCGATTCCAAACAGTTCCTCTAATCTGTGTTCGTCAATATGTGTACCAATCACACAGAGTCTTCCGGTATAATCTGGCTCTCCTTCACGGATCTCGTACTCACCCGGAACCATGTCAAAGTAGATCCAGGAACCATTCACATCGGCTACCATACCTTTTGCACGAAGGATCTCGCCGTAGTCGTCTGTCTCGCAGAGTGTCTTTAACACTTCCTCAATCTGCTCTTTTGTAAACTTATGAGGTGTCTCCTTGCCCCAGCTTGTAAATACCTCATCTGCATGATGATGGTGATGATGATCATGGCAGCCGCAGGTGCAGTTCTCGTCATGCTCCTCATGATCGTGGTCATGATCATGGCAGCCACAGGTGCAGTTCTCGTCATGCTCCTCGTGGTCGTGGTCATGATGATGCTCATGCTCATGTTCTAAAGCTTCCTCTTTTGCATGCTGCTCTGCGAGAAGTTTTACTTCCAGAGAGTCCTGTCCCTCCACTACTTTTAAGATCTGTTCGCCTTTGATCTCATCCCATGGAGTTGTGATAACAGCAGCTTTCGGATTTAATGCCTGGATCTGTTTTACACACAGCTCTAACTGCTCCGGTGTTGCCTTCTGGCTTCTGCTTAATACAACCGTTGTCGCATATTCGATCTGGTTGTTGAAAAATTCACCAAATGCTTTCATCTGTTTGCTTGCCTTTAATGCATTTACAACCGTGATCAGTCCGTTTAATTTGACATCCTCGTCTTTTTCCACGTCGATGACAGATTTCATAACATCGGATAATTTACCAACACCGGACGGCTCGATCAAAATACGGTCCGGATGGAACTTCTCGATGACTTCATGTAAGTTTTTACCAAAATCGCCTACTAAGGAACAGCAGATGCATCCGGAATTCATCTCTGTGATCTCAATTCCTGCATCCTTTAAAAATCCTCCGTCAATGCCGACTTCACCAAATTCGTTCTCAATCAGAACGATCTTCTCGCCCTTAAAAACTTCCTCGATCATTTTTTTAATAAATGTTGTTTTTCCAGCTCCAAGGAAACCAGATATAATATCAATTTTTGTCATTGTCTTATCTCTCCCTTCACAAACACTACTATTTTACTCTAGTTTTTCCTCTTTTGCAAATTTTTGCATGGATTTCATGAAACTTTTATATTTTACGCTATACACTTCTCTTCTACACAGCACTCTTATTTATGAAACTGCATCTGATACAGTTTTTCATACACACCGCCTTTTTCTAACAGTTCCTCATGCGTTCCTTCCTCCGCAATGCCCTCCTCCGTCAAAACCAGGATTCGCTGTGCATTTTTGATTGTGGAAAGCCGGTGTGCGATCACAAATGTTGTACGATTCTTTGCCAGTTTTTCCAGAGAATCCTGCACGACTTTCTCACTTTCATTGTCAAGTGCACTCGTCGCCTCATCAAAGATCAGGATCGGTGGATTCTTTAAAAATACCCTTGCAATGGACAAACGCTGTTTCTGCCCGCCGGAAAGTTTGATTCCCCGCTGTCCGATATCTGTTTCATACCCATTTGGCAGCGACATGATAAAATCGTGTGCATTGGCATTTTTCGCCGCTTCAATCACTTCCTCACGTGTTGCATCCGGTTTTCCATAACGGATATTATCAAAAACGGTTCCGACAAACAGATACACATCCTGCTGTACGATACCTATATGGTCGCGCAGGCTCTTTAACCTGATATCCCGGACATCGCAGCCATCAATCTTAACTGCTCCTGCCGTCACATCATAAAACCTCGGAATCAGTGAACACAGTGTACTCTTTCCGGCTCCTGACGACCCCACAAGTGCCATATAAGCCCCCGCCGGAACGTTCAGGTTAATATGATTTAACACACATTCCGTATTTTCCTCATACTGGAAAGATACATCCTCAAAGCTGATATCGCCTTTGACATTGACCAGCTCTTTTGCATCCTCTTTATCTGCAATATCCGGTTCGATCGCCATGATCTCCTGAAAACGTTCAAACCCGGTATATCCGTTCTGAAACTGTTCCGTAAAATCAATTAGTGTCCGCACCGGCTCTGTAAACACGCTGATATAAAGCAAAAATGTGACCAGATCACTGATATCCACACTTCCCTTTGCGATCAGAATGACACCCGCAAGTATGACATTTACCTGGATCAGGGTCGTAAAAGTACCAAGTCCTGCCGAGAAACTTCCCATATAATAATAACTGTTCTTTTTTGCGCGCAGAAAGCCTTCGTTTCCCTGACGGAATTTTTCTTTTTCGATATCCTCATTCGCAAATGACTTTACCACACGGATCCCGGACAAATTATCCTCGATCTGTGCATTGATATCGGCGATCCGCTCGCGGTTGCTGCGAAACGCACGTCGCATTTTTCCGTTCATGTAATAGGCAAACAGAAACATGAACGGCAGCACTGCAAATGCGGCAAGTGCAAGTGCCGGTTTAATACTCATTAAGATCACGAACGCACCAATAATTTTGATCAGGGAAAGGATAATGTTTTCCGGTCCATGGTGCATCAGTTCTGTGATATCAAATAAATCCGTCGTAATACGGGACATCAGCTGCCCAACCTTCTGATCATCATAAAAGGAAAATGACAGCTTCTGAAAATGTGCAAAAATCTCCGCACGCATGTCATACTCGATTTTAGCGCCCATCACATGCCCCTGATTTGCAATAAAAAAACGGCTGTAACAGTCTACCGCCACCAGTGCGAATAACATAAGCGCAATCCAACGGATCTGTCCTAAAATCGCCTGCGGTTCCATATAGATTAATGTAGATGTCACATAACGGATCACAAGCGGGATCACAAGCGCGACCGCCGCAGATACCGTTGCAAAAAACATATCTGCCCAGAACACTCCCAGATACGACTTATAATATGAAATCATCTTTTTCAGGTTTTTACTCATAGTATTCCTCCATTTCCAACTCTTTTATTTTATCTATCCTGTCCCAAAAGTCAAGAATATGTGCTATACTAAAAGAAGCACACAGTGACATTGAGACTGCCAAAGTGCGATCCAATGTCAAATACGATAAAAAGGAGTACATGTATGGATACAATCAAAAGCAAATACCATGAAACACTTGCTGCAACAGTGATCAAAAACCTTGAAAAACGCCAGATGGAAGGCTACTACTGCCCGACCGTAGAAGACGCAGAAAAACTTGCATTTTCATTCTTAAAAGATGGGCAGACCGTATCTTTCGGCGGCTCCATGACCTTAGAGGAGACCGGCATGCTGACAGCGCTCCGCCATGATCCTTCCATCCATCTGATCGACCGCTCAACCGCAAAAACACCAGATGAAACAAAAAAAATGTATCACGACGCTCTTTCCAGCGACGTATATTTTATGAGTACCAATGCAATCACAACCGGTGGCGAGCTTGTCAACATCGATGGAACCGGAAACCGTGTTGCCGCACTGATCTATGGTCCGGAAACTGTTGTTATTTTAGCTGGAATGAATAAAATTGCCGCAAATGTAGACGAGGCCCTGAGCCGTGTACATAATGTTGCCACAGCACAAAACTGTATCCGTCTTGACAAAAAAACACCTTGTGCCATAACCGGTGCCTGCGCAGACTGTCTTTCTCCGGACTGTATCTGTAATCAGGTTGTCATCACCAGAAGAAGTGGAATCAAAGGACGTATCAAAGTACTTTTGATTGGAGAATCTTTCGGTTATTAATTAAAAAAGAACCGTGAAAATATGAATTTTTCAGTTTGTTAACTGTTTTTCATATTTTACGGTTCCTTTTTTCGTATCTTTTCAAAATAATTTCCCATGGCTGCTATTTCTTTTTTGCAACCATTTTACAACCATACTCTTCGGTCTCCGGATTGCTGTTCTGCTTACGAACCACTTTATACTCATAACGCATTCCTGAATCAGTTACATCCATATAAAGCTGTAGCTGCATTCCAACGTCCAGACAGCCGGAAATTCCTTTAAACAGTACACCATTTGCGCTCATATTTTTGATGGTAACCGGTATCGGCTTATGGAGCGTTATCATGTTATTTTTTATCCTGACACCTTCGATCTTGCCAGATGCTTCAATCTCATAACGCTCAAATTTTCTGCCTTTTTTCTGTTCTTCATCGTATAGCGCAATCGACATTTCGTTTGCGATCACCGCCCCCTGTACGGTACCTAAATAAGAATATATTTTGCTCTCCAGAAAAACAAGCAGTCCCACTGGTTCTTTCGGCCGATATGCCATCGCACTCGCCCGCACTTTGATGATATTTGTCAGCAGATTATGACCAAGAATTACCGTGTCTGCAAGTACACTGTTTTTTTTCTGTTCACGGATAATTACCCGGCAGTTTTTTAAATTAATCATAAAATATCATCTCCATTCTACTCATTTCGTATATTCTGTCTCTATCTTAAATTCGTATTTCATACATCTTTTCTCATATTATAAACATATTTATGCATTTCTGCAATACTATGCCCTTTGCTCCACGATATTTCTAAAGATTATCCACCTTACGAATAGACTTATTATCGCAATAAAATATATCTGGTAAATAACCTCACTCAGAGAAAAAAAAGACTACCACACATGCGGTAGTCTTTTTGCACTACAACTAATTATTAGTTGTATTTTCTTTTTCTAGCTGCTTCAGATTTTTTCTTACGTCTTACGCTTGGTTTCTCGTAGTGTTCTCTTTTACGAATCTCC
>OGXL01002775.1_pt1 | contig 12578 bp, 11 predicted proteins | sample 1576311 | NCBI WGS metagenome assembly OGXL01 (sample SAMEA3541564, study PRJEB24748) | human gut metagenome | biome: human gut; feature: human-associated habitat; material: faeces | place: China | collected 2012 | reverse complement strand
CGTGTCGACCGGCACCTACGACGACAACCTCGCCGCATTCGGTGTGGTGATGCAACAAAGGACGGGTCTCGTCGGCGAAGACCTTGAAACCATAGCCTCTCTCCTGCCCCAGATAAATCGGCGCCAAGGCGGTGCCATACTCCGAGACCGCCAGATGTCCGGCGTTGCAATGCGTAAGGATTCCCATCCCGGGACGGAGTAGCTCCAGACAGTTCTCGCCGATCTGCCGGCAAGCGGCGGCGTCTTCCTCCCGGATCGCGATCGCTTCCTTATATAATAGCTCTTTCCATTCCGGGACAGACAAGGTTGGATGAGCGACCAATACCCGCTCCATCCGGTTCAGCGCCGCCACCAGATTCACCGCCGTCGGACGGGAACCGGCCAAATACTCCTTGATCTTCCGAAACTCATTCACGAAAACGGATTTCTCCGCCGTATCAATCCGACGGGCGCAGACATAGACACCATAAGCGGCCGCTATCCCGATAGCAGGTGCTCCACGTACCTTTAATTTATAGATGGCATCCCATATCTCCTCGGCAGTGGTAAGGGTCAGATACGCTTCCTTACCCGGCAGCAGAGTTTGGTCCAAAATGATCACACCGTCCGCTTGCTCGTTGAAACGCACGGTCTTTAAATCAGATAGAGTTTGTATCATTCGATATGAATATATTAATAGTTCACGGGACCCAGCGTAGCTTCTATCGCCACCCCTGCGGCGGTAACCGCTATCGCTCCTACGACAAGGCCTGCCGTAGCTCCATGAGTCTCTTTCACGTAAAAGAAATCGCCGGATTGCTGCTGTCCCTCATCGAAATACTGGGGAGCCACGTCGCCGACCTTGATCAATTTCGCCAGATAGAAGTTTCGCTCAAAAGAGGAATGCTTCAAGGGCTTCCCATTGGTCCCTCCGGCGAACAACGTCAGGTAGCTACGGAATCTCAGCGGAGAATCTTCCTCCGTAAAATCCTTCACTCGGATATTTACGGTGGTGTTTGCTTTCGTTGTCATTTGCTCCTTTACATACTCTTCCTTCGGGATCTCGTTAAACGGGAAGTTGGCTAATTGCAAAGGCGTATTGACTAATTTGGAATGCGGAGGGATAAACTCAACGCCCTTCGGCAAACTCACATCACCGGAGAAGGAACCTTCCGAGTATGAATTATTCAAATGATCCATCTCCGGGAAGCAGAGATTTTGCAATCCATGGTTTTCAGACAAAAACAGGAGATTGTTATGTGATGGCAGCTACATTTTATTATATGGCAAAAGCGTTGGGATATGATGCGCATCAGATTGCAGGATACGTTCCGCTGCGCGGAGGCGGACAGGGAGTACATTCCTGGGTGGAGATAGACATGGATGGATCGACATACGTGTTTGACCCGGATTTTACTCATGAAACAAAAAGAAATGGTTATCAGATTACATATGGTATGTCCGGAACATGGAGATATTCAAATTATTACAGAATGAATTAGTGAGAAAAAGGGAGAAATGATGAAAAGAAAAGTACTTATTGCATTATGTGTTTGTATGATTGGTGTGGCCGGTATGACATCAGGATGTGGAGATAAGAAGGAAGAAACACCGGTTGTTGAAGAAAAAGAACCAGAATTGAAGACGATTGGCAAGGAAGATAAAGAAGCATTTAAGGTAGAAATCAAGAATGCCACAGGAAAAACTATTAAAGGAATAGCAATTAAGCAGACGGATGAAGAATCTTATCCTGAGAATATGCTGGAAGATGGAGATGTCTTTACTGATCAGGAAAGTAGAAATCTTTATTATAAAGCACCTGAAGATACAACAAAAGAGACAGAAGAAAACACAGAAGATATGGCTGCAGAAAGTGAAAAAGCACAGGAGAAAGAGCTGGAGCAGGGATATGACATTCAACTTACTTTTGAAGATGACAGCACGGCAGAGCTACATGCTTTTCCATTTGAAGACATTGAAAAGGGCGAAATTTGTTATGAGGATGATGTAGCATATCTTACATATACGAGTGTTGCATCAAAAGAAGAGCTAAACACGAAAGAAGCTGAACTTGCAGTAAAGGTAGCAGAGCAGAAAGCAGCAGAAGAAGCAGCGGCTCAGGCAGCAGCGGAGCAGAAAGCAGCGGAGCAGAAAGCAGCAGAAGAAGCAGCCGCAGCTGCAGCAGCACAGAAAAGTAGAAGTTCTTCAAGTAATAGTTATTCCAGCAACAATTCTTCTAATGAAAGTGGCAGTTCATCAGAAAGCAGTTCGTCTGCAAGTGAACCAAGCAGTGATGCGGGGGCAGGTTCTTCCGATTCATCAGGAGATGACGCATGTTTGGATGATGGATTGTTATACTAGAACAGTAAGAATGCAGAAAGTATTCTTGAATAATTAATTAAGAAAGAGAAAAAGAGATGGGGGCCGTGTGTTCCCATCCCTTTTAAGGTATAAGAAGAAATATGTCATTAGTATCAAATTTATTTATTATATTTGTAGCCGGGGCTGTGCTTTTGTATTACCTGCTTCCAAAAAAGATGCGATGGTGGGGGCTTCTTTTAACAAGCTACATTTATTATCTTGCTGCAGGGACAAAGTACTTTCCATTTTTACTTTTCTCAACGATAATCACTTATCTCTGTGGATTGGCGATAGAACATGAAGTGAATCAAGATAAAAAGAAAGCAAAACGATATCTGATCATAGGGCTGATTCTTAATTTTGGAATGCTTGGTGTTATCAAATATACAAATTTTATTTTGGAAAATATAAACCTTGCATTTCATCTTGAATTACCTGGAATGCAGATTTTATTGCCGTTAGGTATTTCATTTTACACGTTTCAAACATCAGGATATTTGCTTGACATATATTGGAAAAGAGATCATGCAGAGAAAAATATTTTCCGTTATGCATTGTTCGTATCCTATTTCCCACAAATTTTACAGGGACCGATTGGGCGACATAGTAGATTAGCAGAACAATTATACGAAGGACATTCCTTTGATCTACAGAGAATTTGCAGAGGAATTCAGCGTATTTTGTGGGGATTTTTTAAGAAGATGATTCTTGCAGACTGGTCAGCGGTGTTTGTGGATGCGATATTTGGAAATCCAGATCAATATAACGGATTGGCAATTTTTGGAGTGCTGTTTTATTCTATTCAGTTATATGCCGATTTTTCTGGTGGTATGGATGTTGTTATCGGTATTTCTGAAATGTTTGGGATTGTGTTGGATGAGAACTTTAAAAGACCTTATTTTTCTACATCGATTACTGATTTCTGGCATAGATGGCATATTACGCTTGGAACATGGATGAAAGATTATGTGTTTTATCCACTAACACTTTCCAAAGGTATGGTAAAATTTAGAAAAGCGGCTAAGAAAAAACTTGGTAAGAAAATATCAGTAAAACTTCCAATTTGCGTATCGAATCTAATTGTATTTTTTCTGGTCGGAGTATGGCATGGTGCTGCATGGAAATACATTGCATATGGAATGTTTAATGGAATCATTATTGCATTCAGTGGAATGATGGGGGACCAATATAAAAAGTGGAAGAAATCTCTGCATGTTACAGGAAAAGAAAAATGGTATCATATTTTTATGATCGTAAGAACATTTATTTTAGTAAATATTAGCTGGTTTTTTGATTGTTCAGATACCGTTGGACAGGCTATCAGAATGATGAAAAATGCAGTAACTTCTTTTTCACCGGGACAACTTCTTCTGATACCAGCAGGAAGAGAGGGAGTAGCATTTACACCGTATGCACTTGTCATTCTTTTTGTAGGAAGCATGATTTTATTTACAGTGAGTTTATTACAGGAACGTGGAGTGAAAATACGAGAAGCAATTGCAAAGAGAAACTTTGCAGTTCAGTTTCTTATTTATGCAGGGCTGGTGCTTTGTATTGGATTTTTTGGTTCCACCGCAGCAGTGAGAGGGTTTATCTATGCACAGTTCTAAAAGAATAAGAAGATTGATTATAGCAATTATTTTAATGTTGGTCATTATATTAGGGTTGGACTTTGTTTTATATCCATGTACTTTTATGAGAAACGATATTCATAAAGTAACTACACAGGCACATCAGGATATATTTCTAGGAACATCGCATGGAAAGATGAATTTGGATCCAAATTCGATTTCTTCTATAACAGGAAGAAGTGGACATAATCTATGTGTCGGAGGGGAATATGGAATTGATGCATATTACCTTGCAAAATTATTGATAGAAAAACAAAAACCGGAGCGTATTATCTATGAAATTGATCCTGGATATTTTGCAACACAAAAAGAAGAGGGAAATAATTATTTGCTGTTTTATCATCAATTTCCAATGTCAATAGCGAAAGCAGAATATTTTTCATCCTTACTATTAGATTGCGATTTTAGAACAGTACTGTTTCCGTGGTATGAATATTCTTTATCTTATGAAGTTGAAGCAATACCGAAGACGGTTTCTTTGAAATGGAATAAGGATTATGATATTTCTAATCTAAAAAGTGAATCGCAAGAGTATCATGAAAATGGGTTTATTGAAAGATATGCAGTAGATACGTCAAAACTGAAAATGACACAGCCAAAGCTCTTCGCAAAAGAAACTGCAAATAAACAGAGTATAGAGTACTTGCAGAAATTAATCGAACTTTGTAAACAAGAGAATATTGAGTTTGTAGCTGTAACAACACCTATTCCGGAAGAAACACTGAACGAATATCAGGAAAGCTACAAGGAAGCATGGGAGTATTTTGGAGAGCTTTTTGAAAAGGAAGAGGTAGAATATCTGAATTTTAATACGGAATACTATGATTTGTTTTCACATGATATTACAAAATATACAGATTATGATGGTCATATGAATGGAGAGTCAGCGAGGAATTATTCAACTATTTTGGGGTATTTTTTGAGAAAATAAGAGTATAATAAGAAAAAATCATCAAAAGTCATAAAAAAGAGATAAGATGATGTATTGTAAAATGATACAAAATTTGTTATTATATAACCGTATGTAAAAAAATCGTAACAATTTATAAAAGAGGATATAAAGATGAAAAAGATACTTAATTTGCATAATTCCAGAAATCGAATGATTTTACTATGCGGAGTAGATATATTAACAATTATTATTCATTCATATTTGTCATTAATACTTCGATATGAATTACATTATTCGTGGATTCCAAAAGAATATATTCATAGTATGAAATCCTATTTGCCTATTGGAATAATTTCAACACTTGTAATATTTATGATTTTAAATTTGTATAATAGTGTTTGGTCTTTTGCAGGATTAAGAGAATTGACGATGATAGGCGTTGCTTGCTTCTTGTCAACAGTATGCCAAGGGTTTGGAATGCAACTTTTAGTTCTTCCTGTTCCGAGAAGCTTTCATGTATTTTACTTTTTTTTGTTACTCAGCACTACAGTTTTAACAAGATTTTCATATAGAATTTATTGGGTATTGAAAAGTGGACTAAGAAAACCTCAAGGTCACGTATATCATACATTAGTGATCGGAGCTGGTGAAGCCGGAAGTATGATCATTCAGGAACTGAAGTACAGTGCACATTTGAACAGTAAGGTAGTAGGCGTTATTGATGATAATCCACACAAGAAAGGAAAACTGATTCACGGTGTTCGTATTCTTGGTGGCAGAGAGTGCATTTTAGATGTAGCAAAGAAATATGAAGTTGATGAGATTATTCTTGCAATCCCTTCTGCATCTCCGAAAGTAACAAGAGACATCCTTCGCATCTGTAATCAGACAACTTGTAAGCTGAAAATCCTTCCGGGTATGTACCAGTTGATCACAGAGGATGTGAGTGTTTCAAAACTAAGAGATGTTTCTATCGAAGATTTACTTGGGAGAGATCCGATTAAAGTAGATCTGGAAAGTGTGCGCGGATTTATTGAAGGTAGATGCATCATGGTAACTGGTGGTGGCGGTTCTATCGGTAGTGAACTTTGCCGTCAGATAGCAAAATATAAACCATCAAGATTGATCATTTTTGATATTTATGAAAATAATGCGTATGATATTCAGCAGGAGTTGAAATTAAACCATCCAGAGTTGAATTTGACCGTGTTGATTGGATCTGTAAGAAACACAAGCCGTATTGAATCCGTTATAGGAACATACAGACCGGATGTGATTTATCATGCGGCTGCACATAAACATGTTCCGCTGATGGAGGATAGTCCGAACGAGGCAATTAAGAACAATGTATTTGGAACTTATAAGACAGCGAGAGCTGCAGATAAGTTCGGAGTAAAGAGATTTGTTCTTATTTCAACGGACAAAGCAGTTAATCCGACAAACATTATGGGTGCATCTAAGAGAATGTGTGAGATGATCATTCAGACATTCAATAGGTATTCCAAGACAGAATATGTAGCAGTACGTTTTGGAAATGTTCTTGGAAGTAACGGAAGTGTTATTCCATTGTTTAAGCGCCAGATGGCTGCAGGCGGTCCACTTACAGTTACACATCCTGACATCATTCGTTATTTTATGACAATTCCGGAGGCAGTATCGCTTGTACTCGAAGCAGGTGCGTTTGCTAAGGGAGGAGAAATCTTCGTATTAGATATGGGAGAGCCCGTAAAGATTGCAGATCTTGCGAAAAACTTGATCCGTCTTTCAGGATATACACTTGGTGTAGATATGGATATTAAATATACAGGATTGCGTCCAGGAGAAAAATTGTACGAGGAACTTCTGGTAAAAGAGGAAGGAATTCAGAAGACTGATAATAATCTGATCTATATTGGAAAACCACTTGAGTTTAATGAAGTGCATTTCCTGAGTGGATTACGCGAACTGGAAGAGGCAGCAATGAATGAAAGCTTGAATGTAAAGCAGATCGTATCTGAAATCGTTCCAACTTATCATATCAGACAGGAAGACTTGAAACGAGATGAAGAAGTGAATAAGGAATTACGTGAACTTGGAAAAATCAGTCATGAAAAACCTGTAATGGAGGATTAATACAATGGAAAACAGACATATAGCATTTTCACCACCGGATATAACAGAAGAGGAAATAGCAGAAGTTGTAGATGCGCTGAAAAGTGGCTGGATCACAACTGGACCGAAGACAAAGCGATTTGAGAATGAATTGGCAGAATATATGGGAACAAGCAAGGTGGCTTGTCTGAATTCAGCGACAGCTGCAGCAGAATTGATTCTTCGTGTGCTTGGAATTGGAGAAGGCGATGAAGTAATCACAACTGCATATACATACACTGCAACTGCAAGTGTGATCGCTCATGTCGGAGCAAAAATTGTCATGGTTGATGTGGATAAAGATTCTTATCAGATGAATATGGATCAGGTAGAAGCAGCGGTGACGGATAAGACAAAAGCAATTATTATGGTAGATTTGGGTGGAAGAATCTGTGATTATACAAGAGTATTTGAAATTGCAGAAGAAAAGAAACATCTCTTTCAGCCGAAAACTGAGATTCAGAAGAAGATGGGACGTATTGCAATTCTTTCAGATGCTGCACATGCAATGGGGGCAAAGCAGAATAGCAAGATGTGCGGAAGTATTGCTGACTTCACAAGCTTTTCTTTCCATGCAGTGAAGAACCTTACAACAGCTGAAGGTGGTGCGGCAACATGGAGAGACATTGATGGTGTAGATAACGAAGAGTTATACAAGCAGTTTATGCTTCTTTCACTTCATGGTCAGTCTAAGGATGCTTTGGCAAAGACACAGCTTGGAGCTTGGGAATACGACATTGTAGCACCTTATTTTAAATGTAATATGACTGATATCATGGCATCACTCGGACTTGCGCAGTTGAGAAGATATCCGGCACTCCTTGAGAGAAGAAGAGAAATCATTGAGAAATACAACGAAGCTTTGAAGGATGAAGATGTTACAGTTCTTGAGCATTATACAGAGAATAGTCAGTCAAGCGGTCATTTATATCTTGTTCGTGTGAATGGAAAGACAAGAGAAGAGTGCAACAAGATTATTGAGAAGATGGCAGAAAAGGGAATTGCGACGAATGTACATTATAAACCACTGCCACTTCTGACAGCGTATAAGAATCTTGGCTTTGATATTAAAGATTACCCGAACGCTTATGCAATGTTTGAAAATGAAATTACACTTCCACTTCACACGAAGTTATCAGATGAAGATGTGGAGTATATTATTAAATCATTTAAAGAATGTCTGTAGTTTTGAGTGAGAGTTACGGATACTTATAAGGATAGTATATATGAAAAAATGGAATGAATTGCCAAAAGTAATGCAGAATGATAAAGTGAAATACTATTATGATATTTTACTGAAGCACGAAAAAGAATTAAAATTAAAGAGAGCATTTGATATTATTTGTTCTTTGAGTATGATTATTATTTTATCACCGGTTCTTATTGTGCTCAGCGTCATGATTAAATTGGATTCTAAAGGACCTGTTTTATTTAAACAGGTTCGTGTGACAACCTACGGAAGAAAATTTAAAATTTGGAAATTCAGAACAATGGTTAATAATGCGGACAAGCTTGGAACACAGGTTACAACAAAAGGTGATGGTCGCATCACAAGAATGGGACATCTGCTTAGAAAGGTACGTCTGGATGAGTTACCGCAGTTGTTTAATGTCTTAAAAGGAGATATGACTTTTGTTGGTACAAGACCGGAAGTGCCAAAGTATACAGCTCACTATACAGAAGAAATGATGGCAACATTCCTTCTGCCGGCAGGAGTAACATCTCGTACAAGTATTGAATACAAAGATGAAGAAAAACTTCTTGAAAATGCAGAGAATGCAGATGAAGTATATATAAATGAAGTATTACCGGCAAAGATGGTATATAATTTGAGAGAGATTGAAAAGTTCAGTTTCTTACGAGATATCAGTACAATGATTAAAACCGTGATTGCTGTGATCAAGTAATGAAGTAGGGGAAATGTAAGATGATAGTATCTGTTTGCGTTGTTGCTTATAACGAAGAAAAAGTTTTAGGAAAACTCTTGGAAGATATCCAAGCTCAGGATTATGATCATGAGAAGATGGAAATCTTGTTAATTGATAGTATGTCCACAGATCATACAAGAGACATTATGGAAAAATTTCGAGAAACAGAAAAAAGTTTTTTGAAAATAAGTGTTTTTTCAAATGAAAAGAAAAAGCTTGCGCCTGGATGGAATGTTGCATTGAAGAATTATATTGGTGATGCAATTATAAGAATTGATGCACATGCGACAATTCCAAATAATTTTATAAGAAAAAATGTGGAAATTTTGGAAAGCGGTGAAAGTGTATGTGGTGGAATTAGACCAAATATAATTGATGAGCATACACCATGGAAAGATACATTGCTATTAGCTGAACAATCAATGTTTGGTAGTAGTATAGCACCATATAGATCAGGAAAGAAAAAAACTTATGTCAAGTCATTGTTTCATGGTGCATATAGAAGAGAAGTATTTGATAAAATCGGTTTTTATAATGAAGAGTTAGGTAGAACAGAAGACAATGAGATTCATTATAGAATGAGAAAAGCAGGATTTAAATTATGTTATTGTCCTGAAATTGTTTCATATCAACATACACGTAATACATTAAAAGGAATGTTAAAACAGAAATATGGAAATGGATATTGGGTTGCACTGACATTAAAGGCGTGCCCAGAGTGTTTAGCAATTTATCATTTTGTGCCTTTTGCATTTGTAGGAGGCATTGTTGTGACATCTGCGCTTGCAGTCTGTCACCATTCTTTGTTAGCTAAACTCATGTGGGGAGCATATAGTTGTCTGGCAATCCTTATGTCATTTATGGCAGTGAAGGGGCAGAAGAAATATTGGCAGCAATTGTTGTTACCGATTCTATTTTTCTTGTTACATGTAAGTTATGGAATTGGAAGTGTTGTAGGATTTTTGAAACTTCCATTTTGGAAATATGAAAAAAGAACAGGGGTTTAAATAGGAGAGACTCTATGAAAGATATAAGGCTTAATGCGTTAGCCAATACACTTGTAAGACTTTTAAATATATTTTTTCCACTTATAACTACTGCTTATTTATCACGTATTTTAAGTAAACAGTTATATGGTGAATTTAACATAGCTAATACATACCTTAACTGGTTTATACCATTTGCAACACTTGGTGTTTATAACTATGGTATAAGGGAGATAAGTAAGGTTAAAGATAACGCAGAAAAACTTAATACAATGTTTTCTACATTGTTTTATATATCTCTTTTCTGTACAGCTGTAACAACAGTTTTTTATATTATTATAATGCCGATTTACAGCAAGAGTCCAAGTGTGCATTTACTTATGCTTATTCTTGGTGTTCAGCTTATTGCCCAGATTTTCTATATTGAATGGATAAATGAAGCTTTCGAAAATTATACGTTTTTATTCTATAAGACACTTTTTATACGTATTCTTATGTTAGTATCTATATTTGCATTCGTTAAAGAAGCAGATGATATTGTTCAGTATGCGATAATTATGTCAGCAAGCCAGTTTCTTAACTATTTTCTTAGTTATTTATGGATAAAGAAGGATGTTAAGTTTGTTAAGGTTCCTCTTGAGAAATTTAAACATCTTATTAAACCACTTATTGGCCTTTTCCTTCTTGCCAATGCTGGAATGCTCTACACTAACCTTGATCTTACTTTTGTATCTAAGATAGGTGCGCCTGAGCAGGTTTCATACTATGCCAATGGTCAGAGAATGATCATGCTTATATCGGGTGTTATTAGTGGTGCCATAAGTGTCAGTGTTCCACGTTTGAGTTACTATATAGGTCTTGAAGATGAGAAATCTTACCAGGATCTTATAAATAAGAGCAGTAGTATTTTCAGTTTCTTTATGGCTCCTATTGGTATGGGACTTGTTGCTCTTGGTGTTCACGCAACTGTTATAATGTATGGAACACGTTATATGGCTGGTGGTATCGTAACACAGGTATTTGCTTTTAGAGCTATATCATGGGCTCTTGAAATTGTCATGGGTACACAGGTAATCCTTATAAGGGGATTTGAGAATAAGTTGTCTATATTCTATATTATTGGTGGTATATGTAATTTTATATTTGATAGTATATTATTTGCATTTGGCGTATCATCACCACAGTATTACATTATGACAACTTTACTATCTGAATATATATTATTATTTATTGAATACAGCTTCATTAAAAAGAATAATCTTGTTGATTTGAAAATAGTTATACATTCATTTAGAAAATATACTTTTATAACTGTAGGATTTTTACCTTTATCATTTTTGGTAAATCATTTAATACCTACAGATATGAATATGGGTATTCCATTTATACTTAATATTGCAGTTGCTATTATTGTATGCTGTGTATATTACGGTATAGCTCTTATTGTTACTAAAGATGAAGTGTTCATGGAAATGTTTAATAAAGTAAAGGGTAGATTACATGGATAAGATAAGTGTTGTTGTTCCGGTATATAACGTTAAAAAATATTTGGAAAAATCATTTGAATCTATAATAGAGCAAAAGTATGAAAATCTTGAAATTATATTAGTTGATGATGAATCAACAGATGGAAGTGGTAAGCTTTGTGATGAACTAGCTAAAAAAGATAACAGAGTGAAAGTCTGCCATAAAGTTAATGGAGGACTTTCATCAGCACGTAATCACGGCCTTTTAAATGCCACTGGTGATTATATTATATTTATAGACAGCGATGATTATATTCATCCTGACATGATAAGTTCCCTTTACAGTGAGATAAAAAGAACTGATTCTGATGTTGCAGTATGCGGAATCATGAATGTTTACAATACAAAGGAAGTTCCACAGTGCAGTGACACAGAAATTGTTTTTGAGTGTGACAGAGAGAAGTTTTTAAAGGAACTTCTTATAGGTGAAAAGATTCCGGGATCTGTTTGTAATAAGCTTATTAAAAAGGAGATTGCAGATAAATTACAGTTTCCTGTCGGCAAGATATATGAGGATGCTTTTTATCACCTTGACCTTGTTAAGGCAGCTAAATCATATGTTGTTATTACAAAGCCTTATTACTATTATTTCCACAGAGGGGATAGTATAACAACTCAGAAATACAACCCTAGAAAACTTCATATGATAGAAGCTTATACAGGATATATTGATTATATCAATAATGAATTTCCATCTCTTAAGGATGAAGCTTTCTTCAGATTAGCATATGCTCATTTTGTAGTTCTTGACAGTATGCTTCTTGTAGATGATTATAAGAAACTTCCTGACTATAAAGATGTTGTTGGATTTTTAAAGAAGAATGCTTTTAAAATTGCACACAACCATATTTTTAGAAAGGGCAGACGTATTGCAGCTCTTGCCTTAAAAGTAAATGTTGGTATATACAGAGCTCTTATGTTACAGGATTTAAAGAAGAATAAAGGGATTAATTAAATGAAAAAACTTACTGATAAAGAAGTAAAACAGATTGAACTTGATATATTAGAGTATGTTCACAACTTTTGTGAAGAAAACGGCCTTAAATATATTATGAACTACGGCACACTTATTGGTGCTGTTCGTCATAAGGGATTTATTCCATGGGATGATGATATTGATATTTCAATGCCAAGAGCTGACTATG
>OGXL01002772.1_pt1 | contig 12596 bp, 9 predicted proteins | sample 1576311 | NCBI WGS metagenome assembly OGXL01 (sample SAMEA3541564, study PRJEB24748) | human gut metagenome | biome: human gut; feature: human-associated habitat; material: faeces | place: China | collected 2012 | reverse complement strand
ACAGCTGTCTTTTTGAGAATAATTCAGATATGATGTTTGATTCAACTAATTTTTCCCCAGAACAGGCCGCTTCTGACATGGAGGGCCCACGGGAACAATCTGTACACAAACTGGCTGAATTACTACGTGTACCAGGTGACGCCCTACAATATGATCGGGACACCCTTCTAAAAGACCGGATTTTCGAGGATGTAAAAGGATAGAGCAATATTCAAAACATACGGGGCCGGACAGCGGTAAAAAGCTGTCCGGCCCCGTTCTATATCGTCCGGTGTCCGTCAGGCAAGCAACTCTGCCAGGCACTTCATCAGCCGGTCATTGTCCTTTGGCAGCATGACGCAGAAGCGGATGTACTCTCCTGGCAGGCTCTCGAAGGAGGAGCAGTCCCGGATCATCATGCCCTGGCGGATGGCCGCCTCGAAGACCTGGAAGGAGGAGAGTCCCTCTTTCAGGATCCGCACCAGGATAAAGTTGGCGTAGGGGGCGTAGACCCGGGCATGACGGAAACCGGAGAGGATCTCAGTCAGGCGGGTGCGCTCAGAGTCTATGAGCTGCCAGGTCTTCTCAATGTAGCCGGCATCCTGCAGCATCAGCTCTCCCGCCAGAGCAGCAATGCTGCTGACGCTCCATGGGTTCTGGTGGATCTTGAGTGACGCGAGAAAGTCCTGGTTTCCAGTGACCCCGTAGCCCAGGCGAAGCCCCGGAGCCGCAAAGAACTTGGACACGCCCCGGATGACCATGAGATTGTCAAAGCGAAGAGTCAGAGGGATGGCCGTGACCAGGCGCGGATCCGGGGCGAACTCGGCGTAAGTCTCATCCACCATGACGAAGATGTCCCGCTCCCGGCAGGCGCTGACAAGAGATGTGAGATCGTCCCGGCTGATGGCGGAGGAGGTGGGATTGTTGGGGTTGCACAGGATGACAAGATCTGTGTCTTCCGGGAGAAAGCGCAGCAGATCCGCGGTGTCCAGCAAAAAGCCGTCCTCCTCCTTCAGGTTGTAGGCGGTGACCAGCCCTCCGGTCAGGGCCAGTTCCCGCTGGTATTCTGAGTAGGTGGGGCCGATGACCACGGCATGGCGGGCCCGGCGCTGGCTGATGAGCAGAGAGATCAGCTCTGTGGAGCCGTTTCCCACGGCAACAAAGGAGGCGGGGATCTGACAGTAGTCAGAGATGGCGGCTTTCAGGGAAACATAGTCCCGGTCAGGATAGCGGCTGATGACATCCAGATTCTCTGCCAGAGCTTTTTTGACAGAGGGGGACAGCCCCAGAGGATTGACATTGGCTCCAAAGCTTATGATGTCCTCCTTTTTGATATGGTAATATGCCTCGATCTGTTCCAGATCACTGCCGTGGAAGGCGGGGCGGTTCGTGTTTTTCATACGTATTCCTCCATATTTCTCGTATATTCTTCTACATTTTCAGATTACGGCATTGCTATTATGATTGCAGTAATGATATAATCTATTATAGTATGTCTAATAAAAGCGATGCAAGAAGAGGTGGAAGGCTTGAAGAATAAAATTAAAAAATTTTCAAAAGGGGACTTTCAGACAGCAGGCCCGGAGATCGTGTTCGACGAGACCTGCCTGATCCTTACCATCGGTGAGGGGGAAGTGTACCGTGGAAGTTTTACGATCAGAAGCCAGACAGACGGGGCGATCCGGGGGATCGTATATCCGTCTTCTTTTCGTATGCGCTGTGTGGAACAGGGCTTTGAAGGAAACCCTGTCACGGTGAAGTTTGAGTACGATGGAAGAAATCTGCGTCCCGGTCATGTGGAGCAGGGAAAGTTTTCTGTCGTCTGCAACGGGGGCGAGTACGAGGTGGCTTTCACGGCTATCATCGAGAAGCCCTATGTTATGACAGCTTACGGGAAAGTCCAGAGCACGGATGATTTCAAGCGACTTGCCATCAAAGATTTCTCTGAGGCACAGAGGCTGTTCCGCTCCCGGGAGTTCTACGAGGTGCTCAAATACGAAAATCCCAGGACCTTCCATCTCTATGACAATATGCGTAAGTGGGCCCTGGATGAGCAGGCTATGGAGGAGTTCCTTGTGGGGATCAAGCAGAAAGAGTGCATCTTCCTCACCCTGCAGGGAGAGGGTATGCTCTTTGAGGACCTGAAGGAAGCCACCAAGGGAAGCTTCACTGTCATCAAGAACACTTGGGGCTTTATGCCCGTGCACATCCAGACAGAGGGCGGATTTATCACAGTTCCCAGACCGGAGATCACCACGGATGATTTTGTGGGAAATGTGTATGAGCTGGAGTTTGTGGTGAACACGGACCACCTCCACGCAGGGCGGAATTTTGGCAAGATCTATCTTGTCACCCCCTATGAGACCCTCTCCTACGATGTGGAAGTGTTTCAGAATGGAAATTATGATGAGAACCGCCGGGAGATCGAGTTCCTGGCGGCCCAGATCCTGAAAGAATACATTGCCTGTGAGGCGGGGCGGATCGATCTGAACACCTGGACAAACAGCGCTGTGGAGAAGTCAAAGAGGATGCGCCAGTATGCGCCTCTGGATGACGGGCTGCAGCTTTTTCAGGCCCATGTCTATATAAGAGGGGAGCGGATCGAGGAGGCAAAGTGGATACTGGAGAACTATAATTACAACCGTTTTGCCATCGGCAAAGACCCTGTCACTAATGCTTACTACCTGTACCTGACAGCCCTCATAAGGAAGAACGGAAGCCATGTGGAGAGAGTGCTGGACGAGATCGGGAAGACTTACCTCCGTCATCAGGATTCCAGTGAGCTGCTTCTCATGCTCCTGACGCTGGACCCCCAGTATCGGGATGCCTACCGCAGGCTCCGGGTTCTGGAGCAGCAGTTTTACGGGTATGAGACGAACCAGGTGCTCTTTTATCAGATTGCCTACCAGTGCTTTGTGGAGAGGACCAATCTCCTGAAGAAGCTGGGAAAATTTGAGCTCCACGTGCTGAATTTCGCCGTAAAATACCGGCTGCTGACAAAGGAGCTGGCTCTCTATGCGGCGAACCTTGCCAGCCAGCAGAAAAACTATGACGATCTTCTGTTCCACATACTGGAGCAGATTTACGATATGTACAAGGAACCCATGATCCTGAACACCATCTGTACCCTTCTCATCAAGGGAAATAAGATGCAGCAGAGATATTTTGTGTGGTACCAGAGAGCGGTGGACGCGGAGCTGAAGATTGCCCAGCTCTATGAGTACTATATGGAGACCATAGAGGAGGACAGAGTCAGGGAGGCCCTGCCCAGATCCATCTTCCTGTATTTTATGCACGGGAACAATCTGGACTACAAAAAGGCGGCCCTCCTCTACGCCAATCTGATCACCTATGAGCAGTATGCAAGCGATCTGTATATCAGCTACCGGGAGCAGATGGTGGAGTTCGCCTGGGATCAGCTAGTGAAGAGGCACATCAACGAGTCCCTGAAGATCATTTACAAGCGCTTCTGCACCGAGGAGGAGATGACCGGGGAGAGGCTGGAGGCTATGCGGGATATCTGCTATGCCTATGAAGTGACGACAAAAGTCAGAGGCCTCAAGTGTGTGCTTGTCATCGAGAAGGACGGCACGATCAAGCAGAGAGTGCCCTACCGCGAGGAGGGAGCGGTCGTCTACCTGTACGACAAGGAAGCCAGGATCATCTGGGAGGGGATGGACGGACGCCATTACACGGATTCCATTGCCTTCGAGACAAGGCGGATGTTCTACGAGCCCAGATATCTGGAAATGTGCAAAAAGTACATGTCCCACATGAACAGCTGGGGCGGTGACGGCGCCAAAGAGGAAGTGACATTCGACAATCTTCATATAAAGGATATCGATGATTTCGACGAGAAGGAAGTGTTCCAGCTGTGCAGCAGGAGGATCCGGGAGGACAACTACGAGGAGGATGACTTCCTGCTCTACCTGTGTTTTGAGATGTTCAAGCGGCAGCAGTACGACAGGGTGACACTGACCTATCTGTCTAACTTCTACTGCGGCGCCACAAAGGATATGAAGCAGCTGTGGAAGACGGCCAAAGAATATGGCGTCCAGACCGGGAAGCTGGGAGAGAGGATCATCACCCAGATGCTGTTCTCGGAAGATATGTTTGACGAAGAGGAGATCTTTATCGAGTACTATCTGGGAGGAAACGCTTACTTCCGGCTGAAGCAGGCTTATCTGGCCTACGTCTCCAGAGAGTACATGGTGAGAGGACGCAGGACGGGCCATACCATTTTTGAGATCATTGTCAACGAGCGCCGCCAGGAGGAGGATCTGGCAGATATATGCAAGATCGCCCTGCTGCGGTATTACTCCGACAGGGAGTACGGCCACGAGGTGGAGGAAGTGCTCCACGGCGTGCTGGGAGAACTCTGCGAGAAGCAGATCATCTTCCCCTTCTACCTGAAATACCCGGAGAGCTGGCTGCGCGAGGCGCAGCTCTACGACAGGACGATGGTGGAATACCGGGCCTCCAGAGGAGGAAAGGTGCGCATTGTATATAAGATGCGCCAGGACGGAGTGGATGATCTGGGATACCAGAGCGAGAGCCTGACTCCCATGTATGAAAACATTTACGTGAAAGATTTTATTCTCTATAAGGGAGACCTGGTGCGCTACTACTTCCAGGAGTCCCAGGGGAAGAAGACAGCCAGCCAGGAGGAACATGTGCTGGAACAGACAAGGGATGTGCCTCCTATCGGCCGGTATGGCAGGCTGAACGCCATGTCATCCATGAAGCCGGAGGAGCGTGAGGCTGCCATGAGGGCCTACCAGCAGGAACTTTATCTGGCTGAGCAGATCTTTGAGAAGTATTAAGGAGGAATTTTTCTGTGAGAGGCGGAAGCATATTAGGAATTGAACTGAATGACCAGTACTGCCAGATCAGCTTTTACGATGAGGAAAAGAGTGAGCCGGAGACACTGGAGACGGCAGTGGACAATTACCAGATACCGCTGATCCTCGGATATTACAGAGAACAGTGGGTGTATGGGCGAGAGGCGAAACGCCTGGCCACGGTCAATGAGGGCTGCACAGTGACAGATCTGTTTGAGCGGGCAAAACGGCAGGAGAAGGTGCGTGTGGGGGCAAAGAACCACGACGCGGTGTGGCTGCTGGCCAAATTCTTCCAGCTGGCCCTGGCCCAGTTCCGTCATATAGAGTATCTGACCTTCTCCGTCCCCTACACGGACATTGATATCAGCAAGATGCTCAAGGGCGTGGGACAGTTTGTGGGCGTGCCTAAGGAGTCTGTCTACGTGCAGGACTACAAGGAGAGTTTCTGTCACTACATGTTCTACCAGCCCAAAGAGCTGTGGCAGTACGAGGCGGCTCTCTTTTACTGCGACAGAAACGAGATCAGGGCCTACATGCTGCGGCGCCTGCGGAAACTGCGGGGCAGGGGCGACGAGCTCTTTGTGGCTGTGGATGAGGTGGCAAATGCTCATATGAAGGAGCTGGCGGCTGTCTACCCCGTGCTGAATGTAGATAAGGCGAAAGACGCGGACGAGAGATTTAAGTCTTTTATCCAGAGTGTGTTTGACAAGAAGGTGGTCTCCTCTGTCTATCTGACAGGGGAAGGATTTGAGAACAACTGGTACCCCGCCTCCCTGAAGGTGCTCTGCAATGGCCGCAGGGCTTTCCTCGGAAACAATCTGTACAGCCGGGGAGCCTGCTATACAGCCTACAGAAAATGCAGGGATTACGAGGACAGCCCCATTTATCTGGACAATACAAAGATGACAGACCAGATCTGTCTGCGTATGCGTGTGGGCGGCAAAGAAGGCTGGTATCCCATCGTCCAGTGGGGATCTCACTGGTATGAGGCGGACGGACAGTGGGATGTGCTTCTGGAGGATACCTCTGATATTGAGATACATATTGAGTCTCTGGGGAGCGGCGAGCTCCAGGCCGAGACGGTCTCTCTTGCCGGACTTCCGGAGAGGAAGGACTATGCCCTGCGGCTCACCATAGAGGTCATGTTCCTGGATGAGTACACCTGTAAGATCAGCTTCAGGGATGCGGGCTTTGGGGAGTTTTTCCCGGCCACGGATTTCCACGTAGAAAAGACGATTCACTTAGGAGGAAGCAATGGGCAGTTTAATTCTCTGTCATAAGAAGAAGGCAAAACATCCATATGAGATATCCAGGATCCATATGCGGATCTATACCATAGAAGAGCTGTGCTATTATTTCTGCAACAACCTTTATCTTGTGGATTACACCATCATTAACAGGCAGCTCTGCGACTGGCTGGAGGAGGAGCTGGAACTGTACGATCTGGCGGATGAGCTGAGGGGCATCCTGGATCAGAACGGGCCGGTGGAGCAGTTCCTTCTGGCAGTGCTGAGCCACGCCTCCATCTACTCTTCCTCGGAGATCACCCGGATCCACAATGTGCTGGAGCACCTGAAGAACCAGAACGAGGTGGAGAGGGAGAAGTACAAGGCCGACAACCTGTTCAAAGCCGGCGAGGTGGCCTCGGCTATCCTCGTATATCAGTCCATTGTAAGTAAAGAGTGGGATGATTCCGTGGGCAGGGATTTCTACGGGCAGGTGTACGGATGCCTGGGCTCGGCCTACGGCAGGCTTCTTCTCTACGAGGAGGCGGCCGCCATGTACGAGAAGGGCTTCAATGTCTGCCAGGACACGAAAATGCTGAAAGCCTACCTCTACTGTTGTTACAGGTATCTGCCCGAGGAGCAGTACGTGAAGATGCTCTCCAACGAGCCGGTCTACCTGAGTATTGGGTCTGTGCTGAAAGAAGAGATCCGAAAGGCAGCTGAAAATGTGAAGGTGGACGCCACAGATGAGCAGCTTGGCAGATGGAAAAAGGAATACCAGAGAGGAAATATCTGACAGAAAGGACACTTATCTGCGGTTGACAGGCTGTGGATAAGTGTGTTATTATAACAGAGCAATTTAGCGTGGTAGAGTAATCAATTGATAAATTGCTAATATAATAAAGTTGTATACGGGAGGAAATGAGAGATGAAGAAGAGATTGGCACTTATGATGGCACTGACGGTGACAGCGGCATCCCTGCTGGCCGGCTGCGGCGGCAGCTCTGATGGATCCTCGGATGAGGGATCAGACAGCCAGGACACATCCACGGCAGAATTTACGGAAAAGACAGAGGGAGATACGTTTACCGTTGGATTTGACCAGGATTTCCCGCCTATGGGATTTGTGGGCGAGGACGGAGAGTACACAGGATTTGACCTGGAGCTTGCCCAAGCTGTCTGTGATAAGATGGGATGGAAGTTTGTCCCGGAACCGATTGCCTGGGACGCAAAGGACGCCATGCTCGAGTCCGGAGCCATCGACTGCATCTGGAACGGGTTCACCATCAATGGAAGAGAGGACGAGTACACATGGTCCGATCCCTATCTGGACAACAGCCAGGTGTTTGTCGTGAGAGCGGATTCCGGCATCGAGTCTGCGGAAGATCTGGCAGGAAAGACGGTGGATGTACAGACAGACTCCTCCGCCCAGGCGGCGCTGGAGGACAACCAGGAGCTTTCCAGCACCTTCGGCAACCTGCAGGTGATCGCGGATTACAATACAGGATTTATGGAGCTTGAGTCCGGAGTCGTGGACGCTGTTGCCATGGATATCGTGGTAGCGAGCTACCAGATCGAGTCCAGGGATGCGGACTTTGTGATCCTGGACGATGTGATCTCCACAGAGGAGTACGGCGTGGGCTTTGCAAAGGGCAACGAGGCCGTGAGAGATCAGGTGCAGACAGCGCTGGAGGAGCTGGCCGCAGATGGGACTATGGCGGAGATCTCCACGAAATGGTTCGGTGAGGACATTACGACCATAGGAAAGTAAAATAAGTAGAATATACAAAAAGGGCTGTCCTTTTGGGCAGCCCGTTTTGCCGGACTGGCGGAGAGGAGTTTTGGTATGGAGTTTTCAGTTATGCTGAACCTTCTGATCGAGGGAACCGTGATGACGGCGGAGATCTTTTTCGTGACACTGGTGCTGTCACTGCCTTTGGGGATGCTTGTGTGCTTTGGCAGGATGTCGAAAAATATCATTGTCCGCTCGTTTTTTAAATTTTACATATCTGTTATGAGGGGAACTCCCTTGATGCTGCAGCTCATGGTCTTCTACTTCGGACCCTTCTATCTGTTTGGACTGCAGATCACAGACACCTGGAAGCAGCTGGCCTGGATACTTGGATTTTCTCTCAACTATGCGGCCTATTTTGCGGAGATATACAGAGGCGGGATCGAGTCCATGCCCCAGGGACAGTATGAGGCGGCCAAGATCCTGGGCTACAGCAAGTCCCAGACTTTTATGAGGATCATCCTGCCCCAGGTCATCAAGAGGGTGATGCCCTCCATCACGAACGAGGCCATCACGCTTGTGAAGGACACATCTCTTGCCTTCACCCTGTCTATCATGGAGCTGTTCAACCAGGCCAAGGCCCTTGCGGCCCGGGAGACCAACATGATCCCCTACGCCATAGCGGCCCTGATCTACTATGTGTTCTGTCTCCTTGTGGCCTTTGTCATGGAGCAGGCGGAGAAAAAGATGAGTTATTACCGGTAGGGAGAAGGAGGCAGTTATGAGTCTGTTGGAAATTAACAATTTAAAGAAGAGTTTTGACGGCCTGGAGGTGCTGAAAGACATCTCGCTCCAGGTCAGACAGGGGGAAGTGCTGGGCATTATCGGCCCCTCCGGGTCGGGAAAGTCTACCCTCCTTCGGTGCGCCACCGGCCTGGAGATACCGGACAGCGGCGAGATACACTATGAGGGGACCTTTGGGCTTGTCTTTCAGAACTTTAATCTGTTTCCGCACTATTCTGTTATAAAAAATATCACGGACGCTCCCATCAAGGTCCAGAAGAGGGATAAGGAGGAGGTCTTTGCGGAGGCCAGGGCCCTCCTTGCGAAGATGGGGCTCTCGGACAAGGAGAAAGCCTATCCTTACCAGCTCTCCGGCGGGCAGCAGCAGAGGATCTCCATCGCCAGGGCGCTGGCCATGAATCCGGATATCCTCTTCTTTGATGAGCCCACCTCGGCCCTGGATCCGGAGCTGACAGGGGAGATCCTGAAGGTCATCCGGGATCTGGCAGCGGAGCACATGACCATGGTCATTGTCACACATGAGATGAATTTTGCCAGGAACGTGGCGGATCAGATCATTTTCATGGACAAGGGGGTCATTGCCCAGCAGGGGACGCCGGAGGAAGTTTTTGGTTCTTCTAACGAAAGAATGCAGGAATTCCTTGGAAAATTAGGAGAAAACTTATAAATCACGGCTTATTGTTTAGTAATACTAATAAATATGCCGGAAAATAAATAATGAGTGCTTATCTTTGACGGGCGGGGAGGAATGTTGCTTTTCTCCCCGCCTTGTATTATACTTTTATGGGTAAATCAGCGGGATTTCCCGGAAACTTGACAATGTAAAACAACAGGCAGCGCCCGCCTGCGGTGCATGGCGCTGTGAGGATAAGGAGCGAGAGAAACATACATGGATAACTTTGAAAAAGTGACAACAGGTCTTGGAGAAGAATGTGGTGTTTTCGGTGCTTATGATATGGATGGGGGCGATGTAGCCCCCACTGTCTATTATGGGCTTTTTGCACTGCAGCACAGAGGACAGGAGAGCTGCGGCATCGCAGTGACAGACACCTGCGGAGAGCGGAAGATGCGGTCAAAGAAAGGGCTGGGGCTTGTCAATGAAGTGTTTGACGAGGAAGCCCTCCATGCCCTTCACGGCAATCTGGGCGTGGGCCATGTCCGCTACTCCACGGCAGGGGGATCCAGGGCGGAGAACGCCATGCCTCTGGTCATCAACTATGTGAAAGGCGTCCTGGCCATCGCCCACAATGGAAACCTGACCAATGCGGTGGAGCTGCGGCATGAGCTGGAGCACACCGGGGCCATCTTCCAGACCACCATCGACTCGGAGGTGATCGCCTACCACATTGCCAGAGAGCGCCTGCAGGCGCCCAATGTGGAGGGGGCAGTGAAAAATGCCATGAAGAAGATCAGGGGAGCCTACGCGCTGGTGGTCATCTCGCCCAGAAAGATGATCGGGGCAAGAGATCCCTTCGGCCTGAAGCCTCTGTGCATTGGAAAGAGGGACAACACCTATATCCTGGCTTCCGAGAGCTGCGCCCTGGCTGCCGTTGACGCGGAGTTTGTGCGGGACGTGGAGCCGGGCGAGATCGTGTCCATCACAAAGGACGGCATCTCCTCCGACAAGAGTATGGCCATCGATCCGGCCAGGCACGCCAGATGCATTTTCGAATATATTTATTTTGCCAGAATGGACAGCACCCTGGACGGTGTGAACGTGTACCATGCCAGGATCACAGCCGGCAGGGCGCTGGCCCAGTCCTACCCGGTGGAGGCGGATCTTGTGGTGGGGGTTCCGGATTCGGGACTTGTGGCCGCAAGGGGCTACTCAGAGCAGTCCGGCATTCCGGTGGGGATGGCCTTCCACAAGAACAGCTACGTGGGGCGGACTTTTATCAAGCCAAAACAGAGCGAGCGGGAGTCCAGCGTGCGCATCAAGCTGAACGTGATCCCGGAAGTAGTACGCGGGAAAAGGATCGTCATGGTGGACGACTCCATCGTCCGGGGCACCACCTGCGCCAACATCATCCGCATGCTGAAAAAGGCGGGGGCCACGGAGGTACATGTGAGGATCAGCTCACCCCCCTTCCTGTATCCCTGTTACTTTGGAACGGATGTGCCCTCCAATGAACAGCTGATCGCGCACTCCCACACGACAGAGCAGATCCGGGAGATGATCGGAGCAGACTCCCTCGGCTACATGGAGATCGAAAAGCTGAAGGACATGGTGGGAGAGCTGGGATACTGTGATGCCTGCTTTACAGGAAATTATCCCATGGAAGTGCCCGGGCGGGATGTCTCCCTGGCATTTGAATAGAAGCTGTGCTAGAATGAGAGAAAGAGAACAGAAACTATTTTTATGAGCAGAGAAAGGAAAGAGAATCTATGAGTCACGACAGATATGTAAGCCCGCTCTCCGAGCGGTATGCCAGCAGGGAGATGCAGTACATTTTTTCTCCTGATATGAAATTCCGCACCTGGAGGCGCCTGTGGATCGCCCTGGCGGAGACGGAGAAGGAACTGGGACTTCCTATCACAGATGAGCAGATCGAGGAACTGAGGAGCCACGCGGACGATATCAATTACGATGTGGCAAAAGAGAGAGAAAAACTGGTGCGCCACGATGTTATGTCCCATGTCTATGCCTACGGCCAGCAGTGCCCCAAGGCAAAGGGCATCATCCACCTGGGAGCCACATCCTGCTACGTGGGGGACAATACGGACATCATCATCATGTCCGAGGCCCTGAAACTGGTCCGCACAAAGATCGTGAACGTGATAGCAGAGCTGGCTGATTTTGCTGAACAGTACAAAGATCTGCCCACTCTCGCCTTCACGCACTTCCAGCCGGCCCAGCCTACTACCGTTGGAAAGAGGGCAACGCTCTGGCTCCAGGAGTTTATGATGGATCTGGAGGATCTGGAGTATGTGCTGGGAAGCCTGAAGCTTCTGGGGTCCAAGGGAACTACGGGAACACAGGCCAGCTTCCTGGAGCTCTTTGACGGGGACCAGGAGACCATCGACAAGATCGATCCCATGATTGCAAAGAAGATGGGCTTTGAGGCCTGCTATCCGGTATCCGGCCAGACCTATTCAAGGAAAGTGGACACAAGAGTGCTGAACGTGCTGGCGGGGATCGCTGCCAGCGCCCACAAGATGTCCAACGACATCCGGCTTCTGCAGCACTTAAAAGAAGTGGAAGAGCCCTTTGAGAAGAACCAGATCGGCTCCTCTGCCATGGCCTACAAGAGAAACCCCATGCGCAGCGAGCGGATCGCTTCCCTCTCCAGGTACGTCATGGTGGACGCGCTGAATCCGGCTGTCACCTCTGCCACCCAGTGGTTCGAGCGGACGCTGGACGACTCGGCCAACAAGCGGCTGAGCGTGCCGGAGGGATTCCTGGCCATCGACGGCATCCTGGACCTGTGCCTGAACGTGGTGGACGGTCTGGTGGTGTATCCGAAGGTGATCGAGAAGCACCTGCTCTCTGAGCTCCCCTTCATGGCCACGGAGAACATCATGATGGACGCCGTGAAGGCCGGCGGGGACCGGCAGGAACTTCACGAGCGCATCCGGGAACTCTCCATGGAGGCCGGGAAGAACGTGAAGGAGAAGGGCCTGGAGAACAACCTCCTGGAGTTGATCGCCGCAGATCCCGCCTTCGGCCTCAGCCTGGAGGACTTAAAGAAGACCATGGACCCGGCCAGGTATACCGGCAGGGCCGCCGTGCAGGTGGACCGGTTCCTCGGCGATGTGGTGCAGCCTGTGCTGGAGGAGAACAGGGAGATCCTCGGCGAGAAGGCAGAGATCAACGTATAAAAAATACAGCAGGGAAGCAGGGCGCCGGGGGTGGCAATGTCATTTAGTTAAGGCATTAGCAGAGCGGTTCTTACAGAGCAAGGTATATAGAGATATGTACCCTGCTCTTTTTTACGTATATTTCAAAAAATACTTGACAAACATAGAAAAATTTGCGGCGAAGCCCCTTAAATGTATTACATTTTTGGAGGTAAC
>OGXL01002765.1_pt1 | contig 12607 bp, 12 predicted proteins | sample 1576311 | NCBI WGS metagenome assembly OGXL01 (sample SAMEA3541564, study PRJEB24748) | human gut metagenome | biome: human gut; feature: human-associated habitat; material: faeces | place: China | collected 2012 | reverse complement strand
GTATTTTCATTCAGTTCATTTATGCGCGACACCGGATTGGTGTGGCAGCCCCGCATTTGTCTTAATTCCAGATTTCGTCCTTAAATACAATCTTTCTGTATGTCTCGAATGTAATCCATTTATTAAAGAATTCACTGCTTATATTACCATTCTGTGCATTAAGCTCAGAAAGAAAAGCTTTCAAATCTTTCTCATCCGCAATCTTAACAGCAAAACCGCGTCCGTTGATTACAGGAACATCTGAATATCCATACTCGTCAAGGCTTCCGATTCCGACAACCATACGGTCGCGAACCTTAACTGCAACTTTATCACGAAGAACCACAATATCAAAATCATCAGGATAACTGTAGCTTTCACCATTTACAGGAATCTCGTCACCGACTGTATATGTCTTTCCTGAAGGTCTTACCTTGTTAATTGTCATACTGTCGAGATTATAATAGAACTCCTCAAAAATATCACCGTTTGCCTTATATGAACCATATACAAACGCAGCCTTTAAATCCTTGCTGTCATCAACCTTTGATGTCTCTACAACACCGCACGCAGATGTCATGTTTGTAATTCTGTCGATAAGAATAAGCTCGCCGAGTGTCTTATGTTTCTTGAACTCATCAATAACAATTTCTTCCTGAAGTGCAATATCACATACGGCAATCTCATTTTTCTTCAATACATTAGCAGCAATATACTCACCTGTATTAACATCAATCTTATACTGTATATTTTTAAGGATGGCTGGCATCTGCTTTGTTCCGAGTTTTACAATATAATCAGTTCCCGGCGTAAGCTCGTTATCGTCCATCCACAGAATTGTTGCAGTAAATGACTTGCTTATAGGAAGATTGTTTCCTGCCGCAAGAACACAGCCTCTTGAAACATCAACTTCCTTATCAAGCTGGATTGTAACAGGCTGACCCATAAATGCACTCTGTGAATCCTTGTCACCGACAAGAATACTCTTAACATGTGCATGTTCTTTGCTTGGAAGTGTTACAATGTCATCACCGACTTTGATTTCACCTGATTCAATCTGACCCTGGAATCCTCTGTATGTATGGTCAGGACGGCATACACGCTGTACAGGCATATAGAAGCCCTCTTCCTGCTTCTTTTCAGTAACATCTACATTTTCAAGATATGTAAGAAGTGCTTCACCCTTATACCAAGGAATATTGTCTGATTTCTTAGTTACATTATCGCCCTCTGTAGCTGATACAGGAATAATGTATACACTCTCAAGCGAAAGTTCTTTTGAAAGCTCATCTATCTGTGATTTAATCTCATTAAATCTGTTCTCGTCATAACCGACTAAGTCCATTTTATTTACTGCAAATACAAAATACTTAATTCCCATAAGTGCACAGATTCTTGCATGTCTTCTTGTCTGGACAAGAACACCCTGCTTTGCATCGATAAGAATTACGGCAAGGTCTGCAAATGAAGCACCGACCGCCATGTTTCTTGTATATTCCTCATGTCCCGGCGTATCGGCAACGATAAAGCTTCTGTTATCTGTTGTAAAATATCTGTATGCAACATCAATAGTAATTCCCTGTTCTCTTTCTGCCATAAGACCGTCAAGAAGAAGTGAATAATCAATAGCACCGCCGCGGCTTCCGACTTTACTGTCAAGTTCAAGTGCCTTTTCCTGGTCGGCATATAAAAGTTTTGAATCATATAAAATATGACCTATAAGAGTTGATTTTCCGTCATCAACGCTTCCGCATGTAATAAATTTTAATAAACTTCTCATCCTAGAAATAACCCTCCCTTTTTCTTCTTTCCATGCTTCCTGCCGCCTCGTTATCAATAACCCGGGTTGTTCTCTCGGAAGATACGGCTGAAAGTGTCTCATCAATAATTTCATCAAGTGTCTTTGCTGTAGATTCTACACCGCCTGTAAGAGGATAGCATCCAAGTGTACGGAATCTTACGCTCTTCATCTCTACCTTCTCGTCCGGTCTTAATTTCATTCTGTCATCATCAACCATGATAATATTGCCGTCACGGTATACAACAGGTCTTACATCTGCAAAATAAAGAGGCACAATCTCAATCTTTTCTCTCTTTATATACTGCCATATATCTGCCTCTGTCCAGTTTGAAATAGGGAAAACTCTTATACTCTCGCCCTTGTGGATTTTTGAGTTATATAACTTCCACATTTCAGGACGCTGGTTCTTCGGATCCCATGCATGGTTTTCATTTCTGAATGAAAAAATTCTTTCCTTTGCTCTTGATTTTTCCTCATCTCTTCTACCACCGCCGAAAGCCGCTGTAAAACCGTATTTGTTTAACGCCTGCTTTAAAGCCTGTGTCTTCATGATATCTGTATATGCAGAACCGTGGTCAAATGGGTTGATTCCCTGCTTTACGCCATCTTCATTGATATATTCAAGCATTTCTATGCCAAGCTTTTTAGCCTGCTCATCCCTGAACTTAATCATTTCTTTGAATTTCCATGTTGTATTTACATGTAAAAATGGAAATGGTGGTTTTTCCGGATAAAATGCCTTCATTGCAAGATGGAGCATTACCGAACTGTCCTTTCCTATTGAGTAAAGCATTACCGGCTTTTCGCACTCAGCTGCAACTTCACGGATTATGTAAATTGCTTCTGCTTCAAGTGCATCAAGATGTGATAATTTTTCCATTACATTTTTCCTCCATTCACTTAATATTTGTTAGATTCTTTTTTATCTATAATTATTGTTTCTATGCTTCCGTCTGTTTTGTGGATATTCCAGTCAAGAAAATGGTCTCTTGACTTTACTGTCATGCTGCTTCCCATTCCTCCTATATCCGCTCCGAGATAAAGTCCTATGGCATCAAACTGACACTCCTTTATACATGAGCAGCACCCCCAGCAATCCTTAGGATACTTAATAAATGCCTTTCCATCCTCATCTTTTTTGATAAGGCTTCCAGGACAGACCTGCGTACATTTGCCGCATTTTCTGCATTTTTCTTTATCAATTATTATGCTCATAGCTCTCACCCCTTCCCACAAGCTGTCTTGTGATTATCTTTATTTCTCCGTCAACTTTCTTTGAATTGACGTATTTGAGCCATTCATCACTCTTTTCAGGGTAATCAAGATTCTCATCAAAACTGTGCCAGCGTGTCTCTTTTCTCGCTTTAAGATGCTCTATAAGTGTAAGGCATACTGTAAGTCTTTCCTTTAACTCATATGCAAACATAAGCTCATGGCAGTCATCAGCACTGACATTTTCAGCAAGTTCCTGCAATTTCTTTATCTTTTCTTTTGCAAGTTCAAGCTGTTTTTCATTGAACTGATAATGGCTTCCGATACCTCCTGCATAAGCATCCATAACCTTCTGCATGGCATCTTCAAGCTGTTCTGTCGTGTATACACAATCTTTATTATTTAAAATTCTGTTATACTCGTTTACTTTTTCATCAAAAGCTTTATCAATGCCAGATTCATTTACAGGAGCATCTGTTTCCTCATCTAGTTCCTTACACATTGTATTAGCAGCAATCTCACCTTCAACCATTGCACCTGTAACATATTTCTGAGGACATCCGCCTGCCACATCACCTGCCGCAAAAAGATTATGAATAGTAGTTCTTCTTTCTGTATCAACCCAGTAACCGCTTGCTGTATGTCCACCAACTACATAAGGTTCCGTTCCTTCTATCTCTACATTCTGCTCACTCGGATTCTTTCCAGACTCAATCCACTTCAATGTCTGGCTTGGTGCCATATTAAGATATGCTTTCTTTAATGACTCATCCTGTGCTTTGCTTATTCCTTCCGTTCTCAGATAACAAGGGCCTCTCCCCTCAATATTTTCCATGACAGTTCCGTATACTCTCTGTGAAGTTGTAAGACCATATTTTGTCTCGTATATCTCGCCCTTTGAATTAACCTGCTTTGCACCGACTCCCTGTGCTATCGTTCCTGTCGGAGCTATCGTATCTTTACATCTGAGTGCTATAAAACGCATCTCAAATGTTGTCATCTCAGCTCCCGCATTTATTCCCATTGCGTATCCCGCTCCCGTATTAAACGGCGGATACCACATTTTGTGTCTTGAAAATCCCGGATTGTTTGGTCTGTAAAGACCTGCCGCACCGCCTGTCGCACAGAGAACTTTCTTAGCCTTTATAAGATATGCCGTTCCACATTTTTCTCCGTTTTCTTCCGTTTCATCTATACTGAATCCGTATGCTCCACAGATTGTATTATTTTCAACATAAAAATCCGTAATATTAACTCTGTTAATAATCTTGCAATTTGGAAGTGCTTTTACCGCATCTGCAAGAATCGGCTTGATATTCTCGCCGTTAATTTTTATGTTTCTGTTGCCTCTTGCTACATATTTACCGTTCTCGTCCTTTAAAATGACCAGTCCAAGTTTTTCCATCTTTTCCGTGACACGGTTAAGTCCCTCAGACATTGTAAGAAGCAAATCTTCTCTTACAATTCCGTCTGCGTCTTTCTTTGCGTAATCAACATAATCTTCAGGCTTTCTGCCCTCAACGATGTATGCGTTGATTGCATTTACTCCAGCTGCAAGACAGCCGCTTCTTTTTATATTGGCTTTCTCTGCAATAATCACCGAATATCCCGATTTTTCTGCAATCGTCAACGCAGCATAACAGCCTGCTGTTCCGCCGCCAATGATAAGTATGTCTGTATTAAGTGTCTCTCTTTTTTTAATCTGCATAACACATTTCTCCAATCCCTAGATATAGAATACGTCATCTTCCTGCATTTCTTTATTTTCACACAAATATGCTTTCGTATCGTCCATTACATAGATTCTGTATATTAAAAGATTAACTTTTTCGCCAATCTCAAGTGAATCTTTCTCAAGCGACCACTCGCCTGTAATTTTTATTCCATGGACATCAATCGTAACGTCAAGCCTATTGCCACGGAAAACAACGTCCTCGACAATTCCTGTCTCTGCCGCACTCATGTATCTGTCGAGCTTTCCAAACTTTGAAATTTTGACAAATTCAGGTCTTATAACCGCCTTGTCCGCTCCCTCTATCTTGTCAAAGCCGTTCAATGTATCATAATTATGTACTTCTGACGGCCTTCCGATAAATTGTGCAACAAATGGTGTATCAGGTGATTTGTAAATCTGTGACGGCGTTCCCATCTGCTCGATTTTACCGTGGTTCGTAATGATAATCTCATCGGCAACCTCAACGGCTTCGTCCTGGTCGTGCGTTACAAATATACTCGTAATTCCAAGCTGTGTAACCATACTTCTAAGCCACAGTCTCAATTCAGAACGAACCTTTGCATCAATGGCGGCAAATGGTTCATCAAGCAGAAGCACCTGCGGATTCGGAGCTAATGCTCTTGCGAAAGCAACTCTTTGTCTCTGTCCGCCTGAAAGCTGGTTCGGATACCTTTTTTCCATTCCCGAAAGCCCTGTTATCTCAAGAAGTTTCATAACACGTTCTTTTATTTCGGCTTTCGGAACCTTCTGTAATTCAAGTCCAAATGCCACATTATCGTATACCGTCATATATCTGAATAATGCGTAACTTTGAAATACAAAGCCGATTCCTCTCTTTGATGCAGGAATATCATTAACACGTTTTCCATCTATAAAAATATCTCCCGCATTAGGAGTCTCAAGCCCTGCAATCATTCTAAGAAGCGTTGTCTTTCCGCTTCCCGATGGTCCGAGAAGTGCGACAAGCTTACCTTTTTCAATTCCGAAACTCACATTGTCAGAAGCCCTGAAATCGCCATATTGTTTATAAATATTTTTCATTTCAACATACATATTTCACACCACTCTCAAGAAGCTGCCTGCTCCTGACCTTTCTTTTTCGCCCTGTATTCAAGTATATTTCTAAGCACAAGCACAACAACCGCAATAATAACAAGTATTGAAGATGCTGCAAATGCCGCCGTAATCGAGCTTTCCGTTCCAGACATATACAATGCGTCTATTTCAATAGGAAGTGTAAATGTCTCGCCTCTCGTCTTTGATAATGCATTTACCGCACCAAACTCGCCGAGTGCTCTCGATGTACAAAGAATAATTCCATATATTAAAGCCCATTTTATCTGAGGAAACGTAATCTTAAAAAAGATTTTAAATCCGCCCGCTCCCATAAGAGCCGCCGCTTCCTCCTCGTCTTTTCCCTGTGCATTAAGCACCGGAATAATCTCTCTTGATACAAACGGAAATGTTACAAATATTGTCGCAAGCACAACTCCGGGAATTGCAAATGCGATTCTTACATTCGCTCCGAATACCGAATTAAACCATCTTATAACAGGATAAAACCAGCCGAGACGCCCAAATGTCATAAGAAACGCAAGTCCAACGATAACGGGTGATATTGAGAACGGAATATCAATAAGTGTCGCAAGCACCTGTTTTCCCTTAAATGAAAACTTTGTCGTAACCCATGCCGCACACAATCCAAAAAATGTATTGATAACAACCGCAATAACAGTTGCAAACAAAGTAACCTTCAAAGCACTGACAACATATTTTGACGATACCGATTTAAAATAAAATCCAAGTCCCTGCTTGAGCGAGCTGGATACAATACAAAACAGCGGCATCACAAGCATAAAAAATACAAATAAAACGCTTATTGTTATAAGAACATATTTAGTTATCTTTTTTCTCTTTTCAAATTTTTCCTGTTCATTCATAACTTTTCCCTTCCTGTTTTTATCATCCGCCGTTTTAACATTGTATGATTATATATTATTGGTTCTTTTTGCCTGCTTCATCTGGATAACATTTATCGCAAATAAAAGCAGAAATGATATTACAAGCATCACAAGTGCTATAGCTGTTGCCGACGCATAATCAATATAACTTAACTTCTGCATTATTACATACGATACAACCTGTGTATGCTCTTTGGCACTGTTGCCCGAAATGTAAATAACGCTTCCATACTCACCGATTCCCCTTGCAAATGCAAGCCCAAAACCTGTAAGTATCGCAGGTCTCAATTCAGGAAGTATTACCTTAAAAAATGTCTTTGACGGCGACGCACCAAGTATGTAAGCTGCTTCCTCATACTGTCCGTCAAGTTTTTCAAGCACCGGCTGCACATTTCTTACTACAAACGGAATTCCGATAAATATAAGTGCAACTATAATTCCAAGATGTGTGTAACTTACCTTAATTCCTATTGCGGCAAGCGGTTTTCCAAGTATTCCCGTATCCGAATACATCTTTGAGAGCGTTATGCCCGCAACTGCTGTCGGAAGTGCAAAAGGAAGCTCTATAAATCCGTCAAGAATACGCTTTCCGGGAAAATCATATTTTACAAGTGTCCATGCAAGAATTACTCCAAATATTACATTTATCACCGCCGCTATAAAAGAACAGACAATACTCGTCGTAAATGCGTAAACTACATTCTGCTTTGTAATCAGTTTTATAAATTCCGACGGTGGCAGTTTCAGCGAATATACCATAACCGATGCAAGCGGAATCAATACAATAAGTGAAAGCATCGTCACCGTAATTCCCATTGTAAGCTTAAAGCCCGGAATCACTCTGGTTGTCTTTGCTTTTTTTAATTTTACGGTTTCTTCCATACTTATTTTTCCTTTCCGCTTTTATTTCTGTGTATATATAAATATAATTTCCGCACAACTTCATACCCTATATAAATACAACTTCGTATCTGCACTTAGTTACACAGCTTGTCAAACAATGCACCGTCATCAAAATACCGTTTATACGTATTGTCCCAGCCGCCGAAATCATTAATTGTTGTACATTTTACATTCAGATTAAATTTATCCGAATATTCATTAAGGATTTTTTCATCACTTGGGCGATATCCGTAATCAGCCACAAGTCTCTGGGCATTTTCCGAATACAGATAAGAAAGATATTCTCCTGCTGCCTGCCCTGATTTATTAACTTTTACATTATCATCAACAACCGCCACGCTCGGCTGTGCAAGAATACTTACTGACGGCGTTACAATCTCATATTGTCCCGGATAATTGGCGACTGTCATCATTGCTTCATTTTCCCATGCAATAAGAACATCGCCTTTCTGATTCTCAACGAATGTTGTCGCTGAACCTCTCGCTCCCGAATCAAGAACTGATACATTACCGGGACGCCGGATGATAGATGCCGGTTGCGCGGTGGCTTTAGCTTCCGATCTAAATCCGGGAAGTTGTTTCTCTGCCTCGATCCCGATGATGATAGCTTTGGCCTGTATCTATATGAAAATGACTCCTGAAGAAGCGGTAACGGCATTGACCATTAATGGAGCCGCAGCCGTGGGACGTGCCTCCGAGATTGGAAGTATCAGCGTGGGAAAACGTGCGGACGTGATCTTGCTGAAATACCCGTCTTATAAGTTTCTACCTTATCATGTGGGAATGAATCTCGTGGATACCGTAATTAAGGACGGGGAACTTTATATGATGTAAGATAAGAATTGTTGAATCATTTAAATCAAAATACTATGTTAGCAGACTTGACAATTAAAGATTTTTTGGCGGAAACGGCGGGTAGTGCTCCCGTTCCCGGTGGTGGAAGTATATCAGCCTTGAATGGCGCTATAGCGGCAGCTTTGACAGAGATGGTGGCCCATCTGACTGTTGGCAAAAAGAAATATGCGGAAGTGGAAGGACAAATGAAGACGATCGCTACCGAGGCGGCTATGATCCGTGAACGTCTTACTGAATATATTGATAAGGACAGCGAGGCTTATGATCGTGTATTCTCCGCTTTTAAGTTACCGAAAGAAACGCCTGACGAACAGGTGATCCGTACGAATGCGATACAGAGCGCAACGAAGGAGGCGGCTATTGTTCCGATGAGGGTGGCGGAGGAGATCGGTTCCGTAATGGAGACGATTATCTATGTGGCTCACAAAGGTAATCAGAATGCCGTCACGGATGCTTGCGTGGCGATGATGGCTGCCCGTACTTGTGTATTGGGGGCTTTATTGAATGTCCGAATTAACTTAACGTCCATCCAAGACGAGGTGTTCGTCGGAATGATGCGGAAGAAAGCGGATGAACTGGAGGCGAACGCTATCCGTGTAGAGCAAAAGTTATTGGATTGGGTGAAGACTAAATTATAGCATATGAGCAATGTCTATTATGTGGGTTCCGAGCCTCTCTCTTTTGAGGGAATCGAACGGATACTTACTCAAAATATGAAGTTGGAGCTTTCACCCGAGGTGAAGGAGCGCATCCAGCGTTGCCGGGATTACTTGGATCATAAGATCGAGCAGCAGGAGGGGCCTTTGTATGGGATTACTACCGGTTTCGGGTCCTTATGCAATAAGAATATCTCTCCGGACGAATTGAGCACCTTGCAAGAGAACTTGGTGAAAAGTCATGCCTGTAGCGTAGGAGATGAGGTAAGTCCGGTGATCGTCCGTTTGATGATGTTATTGAAGGCGCATGCCCTTTCGTTGGGGCATAGTGGCGTACAGGTGATCACTGTACAACGTATTCTGGACTTTTTCAATAATGACGTACTTCCGATCGTGTATGATCGTGGCTCTTTAGGCGCTTCCGGTGATTTGGCGCCTCTGGCGAATTTGTTCCTGCCTCTGATCGGCGTGGGTGACGTTTATTATAAGGGCCGCAAACGGGAAGCGATCAGCGTATTGGACGAGTTCGCTTGGAAGCCTGTGAAGCTGAAAAGCAAGGAGGGGTTAGCTTTATTGAACGGTACGCAATTTATGAGCGCCAATGGCGTATTCGCCTTGATGCGTGCGTTTAGCCTGTCCAAGAAAGCGGATCTGATCGCCGCTTTATCTTTGGAGGCTTTCGATGGGCGTATCGATCCTTTCATGGATTGTATCCAGCAGATGCGTCCGCATCCCGGACAAATCGAGACTGGGGCCGCTTTTCGACGGCTATTGGAGGGAAGTGAGTTAATCGCCCGGAAAAAGGAACATGTTCAGGACCCGTATTCATTCCGTTGTATCCCTCAAGTGCATGGGGCTACGAAAGACGCTATCAATTATGTGGCGAATGTCCTGCTTACCGAAGTAAATTCCGTGACGGATAACCCGACGATCTTCCCGGAGGAGGATAAGATTATTTCCGGCGGTAATTTCCACGGTCAGCCCTTGGCGATTTCTTATGATTTCTTGGCGATTGCCTTGGCTGAGTTAGGAAATATATCGGAACGTCGTGTCGCTCAATTGATCATGGGTTTGCGGGGATTGCCTGAGTTCTTGGTCGCTAATTCCGGCCTAAACTCCGGTTTCATGATCCCTCAATATGCGGCTGCCAGTATGGTAAGCCAGAATAAGATGTATTGCTATGCGGCGAGCAGCGATTCTATCGTGTCCAGTAATGGACAAGAGGATCATGTGAGTATGGGGGCGAATGCGGCGACGAAGTTGTTTAAGATCATGGACAATTTGGATCATATCTTGGCGATCGAGCTGATGAATGCGGCACAAGGAATTGAGTTCCGTCGTCCGGCTAGGACCTCCCCTGTGTTGGAGAAGTTCTTGAAGGATTACCGGAAAGAGGTGCCATTTATCGATGAGGATATTATTATGTACACGGAAATACATCGTACGGTGGCGTTTATTCGTAGGAAAGACTTTGTATATTAATTTTAGGAACACGGAGCACACGGAGCACACGGAATACACGGATTTGTTTTGCGATATGTAATATTGATCTGTGCGATGCCGTGTATCCTGTGTGCTCCGTGTTCTTTTTGTATATTCGCCAACTATTACGAATGAAACTAAATGAGCGGATTTAATAATTGAGCCCGAACTGCCACAAAGGGATTACATTCATGTATCCTTGTTCGATATTGTCCTTTACAACGAAGCCGTTCTCTATTCCTTGCAGTTGCTTTTGCTTTTTATTTTTCCCTCCAACTTCGAAAGTATAGTCGGCTATTTGAAAATCCGATATAGGGGAGGTGATGACTTCTTGCTCCACACGTGTTTGATTCAAGAAGAATGTTTCTCTGATGTTCCCGATGTTGGATATTTCCTTCCCCAAATTGTACATAAGAGTAGGATTATCCAGATAAACTTTATCTACTTTGCCTAGCCCTCTGATGCCACCGACTCCATCGCGTAGTTGGGAGATTAATCCGGATTCCTCGAGATAAAGAAAGTAATCGGATAAATTGTTGCGACTCACTCCTAGCATAATCGCTATGCTACTCATATTCGGTTTGAATGGTACGCTTTGGGCAATGATGGTGAGCAATTGCTTTAGTTTTCGTGCTGTTGATATGCTCATTTCTGAATACTGCGGTATATCAACTTCCAACGTCGTGTTTATTACTTGTTGTAAGCGTATATGAAATTGGTCTTCTTTCGAGAACGGATAATACCCTTTCTCTAGATAGGATTGGAAATAGGCATAAGGACGGAATTTCTCGGGGAGTTCTATGCGGTGCTCTACGATATCGGCTAGTGTATGGGTCTGGATCTCTATGTTGTGAAACATATTAAGATATTCGCGAAATGAAAGCCCTTGCATAGAATAGACGATAGCCCGTCGGCTCAGGTCTGCCGATCCCTTGTTGATATCAAGGATGGAGGAACCTGTGAAGAATATCTTTAGATCTGCGTGATAGTCATACATCAGTTTTAGCTCGCGGGCCCAGTCCTTGTATTTATGGATTTCGTCTATAAGAAGATGGGTCCCTCCTCGCTTGACGAAGTCATCAGCTAAATCCACTAAGTGGTGGCTGGAAAAGTACAAATCATCAGCGTTGACGAACAAGGTCGTATTTCTGTTCAGTTTTTCTTTGGCATATTGCAACATCAAAGTAGTTTTCCCAACGCCACGCGGACCTACTAAGCCCAATAGCCGGTTGTTCCAATTAATGCGGTCGAACATATATCGATGGAATGAGGTAGGTGTAGTACGTAACATCGCATCGAAACTTGTTTGTAACTTATCCATATATTATAATGTTTTCGCAAATATACTAATTTGCACTGTGAATAGTGCATTTTTCGTAAAGAATTGCACTACTTGCGGTGCAATTTATGTTATCTTTTCTTGATTCTTGGTTGCGATCACCCGTTCTGTCGGGTGAAGAGCGAGAGCCGGAGCTATATAGCCGTGGATACGATGTATGACTATTCCTTTTTTTGTATATTCGCCAACTATTACGAATGAAACAGTTATTTATATGGAACAAAAGCAAATCTCTACCGTGAAAACTCATGTCGTATGGTTGGACGTTGTTCGCCTGATCGCGATGTTTACTGTTGTTTGCTGTCATTGTACAGACCCGTTTAATTTCTATCCCGGAGATTCTCCGATTATTGGGGATATTAAGTTTTGGGGAGCTGCCTATGGGGCTTTTCTTCGTCCTTGTGTACCTCTGTTCGTTATGATTACGGGAGCCTTGTTGCTACCGGTCCGGGAAGAGACTTCTATTTTCTATAAGAAAAGGATATTGCGTGTATTCTGGCCTTTCTTGATTTGGTCTGTTATTTATAATTTATTTCCTTGGTTTACGGGACTGCTTGGTTTGAGGCCGGAACTTATTCTTGATTTCTTCCCTTATTCGGGAGAAGAGGTGACTCGTCAATCGTTGAGTGTGTCTTTAGGCTATATCGCCCAGATACCGTTCAATTTCTCATTGTTGGATGTACA
>OGXL01002744.1_pt1 | contig 12674 bp, 10 predicted proteins | sample 1576311 | NCBI WGS metagenome assembly OGXL01 (sample SAMEA3541564, study PRJEB24748) | human gut metagenome | biome: human gut; feature: human-associated habitat; material: faeces | place: China | collected 2012 | reverse complement strand
GCAACACCCCGGTCATGATGCTGACGGCCAAGGGCGAGACCTTCGACAAGGTGCTGGGCCTCGAGCTGGGCGCAGACGACTACATGGTCAAGCCCTTCGACACCAAAGAGGTCGTGGCCCGCATCAAGGCGGTGCTGCGCCGCTGCACCGTCACCACGTCCCAGACCGAGAGCTCCGAGGGCGTCATTGAGTTCGACAACCTCCGTCTCGACATGAACAGCTACGAGCTGCGGGTCAAGGGAAAGGTGGTGGAAGCTCCCCCGAAGGAGCTGGAACTGCTGAACTGCCTCGCCTCTCACCCCAACCGGGTCTACACCCGCGACCAGCTGCTGGACGAGGTGTGGGGCTTCGAATACTACGGCGACAGCCGCACCATCGACGTCCATGTCAAGCGCCTGCGCGAGAAGCTGGCCGGTGCTTCCGATAAATGGGAACTGAAGACCGTCTGGGGCGTGGGCTATAAATTCGAGGTGCGTCAGTAATGCGCAAAAGTGTTTCCGTTGCGTTCTTCTCGCTCATGAGCACCCTGCTCATCTTCGGTACGGTGATCATGGGCGGCTCGGAGCTGGTGCTGTTCAGCAACTACTTCGCCCAGGAGCGGTACGACGTGCTGGACGAAGTGGTCAATGTGGCCCAGCGCACGGCGTCCCATCTGGTGCAGGAAGCCGCTCTGCCGGAAGGCGAAGAACTGGAAGCCCTGAACACCAAGCTCGAGCTCATCGGCGAGAGCGCGGAAGTGTACCTGTTCTTCACCGACTGCGACGGCAACGTGGTGCTGGCCTCAGACCCGGACGATCTGGCCGGGGATGTGGTGGAGGCGTCCGTGCTGGAAAAGTCGGCCAAGGCCAAGGAGAATTATCACATCTTCGGTACGCTGGACGGCGTACTGACCGAGAAGAGCTACATCTCGGTGCATGAGATGCGCAGCGAGAGCGGCGAGTGTACCGGCTACCTCTTCCTCTGCTCGTCGGGCGACCGGCTGGTGGAGTTCCGCAATGAGTTCTTCTCGAACTTCTTCCTCTCGGCCTGTCTGATGCTGCTGGTGGCCAGCGTCCTCACCAAGGTGATGATGCATAAGCTCACCGACCCCATCCAGAAGGTGACGGACGCGGCCCAGCGCTTCGGCGGCGGCGACCTGTCCGTCCGGGTCGAGGGCGTGGACGGCGAAGGCGAAGTGGCCGATCTGGCCCGCACCTTCAACAAGATGGCGGACAATATCCAGTCCAACGACAACTCCCGGGGCCAGTTCATGGGCAACATCGCCCACGAGCTGCGCACCCCCATGACCACCATCAAGGGCTTCATCGACGGCATTCTGGACGGCACCATCCCGCCCGATATGCAGAACCACTACTTACAGCTGGTCAGCGAGGAGACGGGCCGTCTGGCGCGCCTCATCCAGAATATGCTGGACCTCTCGAAGCTGGAGAGCGGCGAATATCAGGTGAACGCCCGGATGTTCAACATCTGGGAGACGCTGACCGGCGTGGCCCTCTCGGCAGAGCAGCGCATCAACGACGGCATGATCGACATTGACGGCCTGACCATGGATGAGAAAGTCCTGGTCTATGCCGACCCCGACCTCATCCATCAGGTGGCCTACAATCTGCTGGACAACGCCATCAAGTTCACCCCGGCAGGCGGCACCATCCGCTTCGGGGTGGAGAGGCTGGGCCCGGAGGTGGAAGTCTCCATCTGGAATTCCGGTCAGGGCATCAGCCCCGAGGCGCTGCCCTACGTCTTCCAGCGCTTTTACAAAGAAGACCAGTCCCGGGGTCTCCACGCCCGGGGCGCAGGTCTCGGCCTCAACATCTGCAAGGTGCTGGTCAACCTCTCCGGCGGCCAGATACGGGTGGAGAGCAAGCAGGGCGAGTGGTGCAGGTTCGTCTTCACTCTGCCCGTCCAGCCCCCCAACCCCGGCGGCATGAAGCGTCTGCCCGACGAGAGCGGCCGCCCCGGTGCGGTGGAAGACCCGGCCAGTATGAAGCCGGTAGACTAACTTCACAGCGGTCAGACTGCCCCTCAAGGGAGCGGTCTGGCTGCTTTTTGCATTGTGAAAGAGGGGAGATACGCAGAACTTTACGTCTTTTCCGTGAAAAACACGGCGGCGGGTTTGATTTTTTCGCTGTTTTCATGTAAACTATAATCGACTATGCCGACTGCTCCTGTGGGAGATGCCGCAGGGACGGCGGCAGAGCAAAGTTACAAAAATTCTCTAAAAAATAACGGGGAGTAAAATAAAATGACAACGATCAGTCCTTCTATCCTTTCGGCTGACTTCAGCCATCTCGGCGCAGACTGCCGCATGGTGCTGGATGCCGGTGCGCAGATGCTGCATTATGACGTGATGGACGGCCACTTCGTGCCGAACATCAGCTTTGGCGTCCCGGTGCTCAAGAGCCTGCACAAGGCCCTGCCGGACGCTTTCTATGACGTCCACCTGATGATCACCCACCCCCAGCAGTATGCCGAGGCTTTTGCCAAAGCCGGTGCCAGCCTGCTCAACTTCCACCTCGAGTGCGACGACGACATCCAGGAGACCATCGACGCCATCAAGGCCCAGGGCTGCAAGGTGGGCATGACCATCAAGCCCGGCACCCCGGTGGAAGAGCTGGGCTACTACCTCGACCAGCTGGACCTCGTGCTGGTCATGAGCGTGGAGCCGGGCTTCGGCGGCCAGAAGTTCATGCCCTCGGCCCTCGACAAGCTCCGCTGGCTCAAGGCGGAAAAAGACCGCCGTGGCCTGAAATTCCTGCTGGAAGTGGACGGCGGCGTGGATGCCGCCACCGCTCCGCAGTGCGTTGCCGCCGGTGCGGACGTGCTGGTGGCGGGCAGCGCCATCTTTGGCGCCGCCGACCCCGCCGCGGCCGTCCGTGCGATGGCAGCTCTCTGAGAGGGGACTGCCCATGGATGAAGCATTGATCCGGCTGCAGGAGGAAGAACTCCAGCGCACCGGCAGATACTATAAGCACATTTGCTTTCTCTGTGTGCCGCTGCTCTGCGTCTCCTGCTACCTCTACGGCCTGCGCCCACTGCTGCTCTGCGGCTTTGCGGTGCTGATGGGCAACCTGTGCGACCGGCTCATCTCTCTGCTGCGCCGCCGCGTCTATCAGGCCGGGGATTATTCCAACGAGAGCTTTGCCCTCGTCATCACCCTGCTGATGCCCGCGACGGTGGACTGGTATGTCCTCGCCGCCGCCATTCTGGCCGGTGCTCTCATCGGCAAAGAGGTCTTCGGCGGCTATGGCAGCTACCCCTTCCACCCCGCCGCCGTGGGCTACGCGGTGGCGGCGGTGTCCTGGCCGGAGCAGGTCTTCCGCTATCCGGCCCCATACGCCAATATCCCGCTCTGGGACGCCTCCGGCGTGGCAACATCCAGCACCATCTCGGACACCCTGCGCAGCGGCGGCCTCATCAACATCAGCGCCCTGTCGCTGGTGCTGGGCGAGTATGCCGCTCCGATGGGGACCGGTGCAGCCATCGTGCTGGCGGCCTGCGGCCTCTTCCTCTGGATGCAGAAGGATGTGCGGCTGAGCGCCTCCCTGAGCTTCCTCATCACGGCGGGCCTCATCGTCTTCTTCTTCCCGCGCCAGCTGGGTCTGACGGAGGGGACCGCCTTTACGGCGGGCCTTGTGTTCCGCCTGCGCTGTGTGCGCGACGAGATGCTGACGGGCGCGATGCTCTTCAGCGCCGTCTTCCTGCTCAATGAGCCTTACACCTGCGCCCACCACCGGCGGGGCCGCATCCTCTACGGCGTCATGGTGGGAGCCTTTACGATGGGCTTCCGCTACTTCGGCGTCTACGAGACGGGTGTCTGCTTCGCCATTCTGGCGGTCAACAGCATCTCCGGCTGGCTCGACCGCACCGAAGTCCGCCTCCATGAGCTGATAAAGAGCGGCAGATACTTCAAAGAGAAGAAGACCGGAAAGGGGGGTGCGGAATGAAACGTCATGCTGCAGAACTCATCACCCGGGACCCGGAAAGATTCTTCCACCATGACCGCGTCTTTCTGAATAACCCCGTGGTCATGCAGGGCATGGGCCTTGCGCCGCTGGTCGTCCTTGCGACGAGCGGCCAGAACGCCCTGATGCTGGCTGTGGCCGTGGCGCTGCTGCTGACGCCCTCCCGGATGCTGGCCTGCCTGCTGAGCCGCCTGTTCCCCCTGCGGGAGGAGCATCCGGCCAACGCAGAGCTGGAAAAGAAGCTGCTGCCCCGCAGCATCCTCTATTCGGGCAGCGCGGCGGTGGTCTATCTGGCGGCATACCCTATCCTGAACCAGTTGTTCGGCGTGAGCCTGCTGGTGCTGGGCATCTATCTGCCCATGCTGGTGGTGGAGCCGCTGCTGACCTATCGCTTCGGCCGCGTGCAGGAGACGATGAAAAAGGCCGTCTCCAAGGGCATCCGCATCACCGTCGGCTACGGCCTGCTGCTGCTTTTGCTGGGCTGTGTGCGCGAGTGGCTGAGCGCCGGCACGGTGTTCGGCCATGTGCTGAGCCGTCCCGTCCTGCCCATGGCCAGTATGCCGGCAGGCGGCTTCATCGTGCTGGGCGTGCTGTGTGCCGTCTGGCGCACGCTGGCCAGGAAGTACAAAAACTATCTGACATCGGAGGCCCGCGGCCTCATGGCGGTCTACCGCCAGAAAGAGGGGGAGCCTGAGGATGAATGATGTGATGCAGGCCGTCGGCGTATTTTTCAGCTACGCCGTGCTGGCCGTCTTTGCACAGAACGCGGTGTTCACCCGGGGCCTCGGCGTGTCCCGCCTCGTCCAGCTGGTGGGCGATGAGCGCACCAGCAGCGGGTGGTTCGCTCTGCTGCTCTGTGTTACGCAGGTGCTGGTGGCTCCGCTGGCGTTCTATGCGGGCGGCTTCATCGCCGCCCAGTCCAACCCCGCCCAGCTCCGTCCGCTGGTCTATCTGGCCTGCGTGGCGGTGGTGAGCCTGTTTGAATTTATCGTGCTCTGGGCCGCACGGGGCAAGCGCCACGGCGGCCAGCTGCTCCGTATCCTGCCGCTGGCGGCGGTCAACAGCGGCGTGCTGGGTACAGTGCTGGTGGAGCGCACCCAGAGCTTTACGCTGGAGCAGAGCATGGGCTTCGGCCTCGGCAGCGGCCTGGGCTATCTGCTGGCCGTCATGCTGGTGACGGAGGCTGACCGCCGTCTGCGCAGCGAGGCCATCCCGGAGGCGTTCCGGGGCCTGCCCATCACGCTCATCTACATCGGCGTGCTGGCGCTGGCCATCTATGGTTTTACGGGCCACTCGGTGATCCTGTGAGGAGTGCAGGAGAAAGGGACGATCATGGCAAAGTATAAAAAGGTCAAGCGGTATCACCGCAGTTTTTACAGCCCCGGCATGTGGGTGAAGAAGGCCGTTGGCATCATCGTGCTGGTGGCCGTGGTGCTGGTCGTGGGCTGGCTGGCCGCGCCCCATGTGCTGGACTGGGCCACCCACACCTGGTACACCGTGGTGCGCAACCGTGACCTCTCGGCTTCGTCTGAGACGACAGCCTCCAGTGCGGCCGCTTCGTCGGAAGCGACGGCAGAGCCTGCCGCTTCCTCGGAGGTGCGGGCGGACTCGGAGCCGGGACCTGAACCGGCTGCACCCGCAGGCGTCATCATCGAGGGCAGCTGGGGCGTTCTGGACACGGCTGCGGCAAAGGACGAAGCTTCCCTGCGTGCCGCTGCCCGGCAGCTGGCCCAGCAGGGCATGGCCTACGCCGTCGTTACCCTGAAGGACAGCGCCGGAAACATCCTGTATCCCTCTCAGGTGGCTGCTGCAGCAGGCAGTGTCGAGGGGGCGTCCCTTGACCCGGCTCTCATCGCCTCGGTGCTCAAGGAGAACGGCCTTGTGCCGGTGGCAAAGCTGGCGGCCTTCCGCGACCCCATCGCGGCCCGCACCGACCGCAATATGGCCATCGGCTACACCGGGCAGGCTTACCTCTGGCTGGATAATAAGGCGTCTGCCGGCGGCAACCCCTGGCTCAACCCCTATTCCGACGAGGCCGTCCGGTTCATCGGCGACCTCATCGGCGAGGTGCAGAGCATGGGCTTTGACCATGTGCTGCTGGAGAACGTCCAGTTCCCCTCTGCCCAGAACGGCAAGCAGGACTTCGGCTCCACCGACGGGCGCGACCGCAGCGCCCAGCTGGCTGCGGACATCGCCGCATGGGATGCCCGCTTTGAGGGCAGTGTGACCCTGTGGTACGGTTACTCGCTGGGTCAGGTGACGGAGGGCGCTTCCACCGTGGGCGGCTCCGCGGCGGCACTGGGCGTCAGGAACCTCGTGGTCGAAGTCCCCGCAAAGCAGACCATGGACGACACCGCCCGCAACGAGCTGCGGAACACCCTGTCGGCTTCCGGCGTGGAGCATGCCGTGTTCTGGGACGATGCAGCGGGCATTTTCCAGTGAGAGCGCTCCATTTGCTGTTGGTGATTTATGTGAGAGTGAGGAATGTGTTATGAAAACTGCATCCTGCTTTGGTCCGGCCCACATCCTGCTGCCCGGGGAGAATATCCCTCTGGAAAAGTGGGGCTGCGTGGCCTGTGACCAGTTTACCAGCGACCGCGCCTACTGGGAGCAGGCAGACGCCGCTGTGGGCGACTGCCCCAGCACCCTGCGGCTCATCCTGCCGGAAGTCTACCTCGAGGATGAAGACGCGGCCCGGCGGGTGGAGAACATCCACGCCGCGATGGACGAGTACAGCCGCGACGTGCTGACCCGCGCTGTGGACGGCTTTGTCTACGTCGAGCGCACCGAGCAGAGCGGCCGGGTGCGTCAGGGCCTCGTGGGCAAGATAGACCTCGAGGCTTACAGCTACGAGAAGGGCGCCCGCCCGGCCATTCGGCCCAGTGAGCGCACCGTCACCGAGCGCATCCCGCCCCGCATGGCCGTGCGCCGGGGTGCGGCGCTGGAAACGCCTCATGTTATGATGCTGGCCGACGACCCCGGCTGCACCCTCGTCGAGCCCATCGGCGCGCGAAAGAGCGAGCTGAAAAAGCTGTACGAGGGCGAGCTGATGCAGGGCGGCGGCCACATTGCAGGCTGGGCCGTGGAAGATCCTGCGATGCTGGCGCAGATCGATGCTGCACTGGCTGCACTGGGCAGTCAGGAGGCTTTCGACGCCAAGTATCCCCAGGCCAGGGGCGCAAAGCCCCTGACACTGGCTGTGGGCGACGGCAACCATTCGCTGGCCGCAGCCAAAGCCTGCTGGGAGGAGCTGAAAGCCACCCTGACCCCTGAGGAGCGGGAAAAACATCCCGCCCGCTGGTGCCTGGCTGAGGTGTGCAACGTCCATTCGCCTGCGATCGAGATCGAGCCCATCCACCGCGTCCTCTTCAATGTGGACTGCGGCGCGGTGCTGCTGGCCCTCATCGCGTGGAGCGACTCCAACATGGCCGGCATCTGCTTCGGCGACTCGAAGCAGCAGGCCTTCACGCTGGCCGGCCCCCATGTGTCCAACGTCCTCAGCTTCGAGGACCCCGTCGCCCCGCTGACCGTCGGCACGGTGGACGAATTTATCGAATACTTTATGGCCCGCCACAGCGAGGCCCGGGTGGATTACGTCCACGACGAGCCCGCCGTCCGCGCCCTGACCAGGAAGGGCGGCGTGGCCTTCCTGCTGCCGCCCTTCGAGAAGAGCGATCTGTTCAAAGGCATCGTGATGGGCGGCGTGCTGCCCCGCAAGACCTTCAGCATGGGCCATGCGGAGGAAAAGCGGTATTACATCGAGTGCCGCAGAATCAAAGAATGACCAAGGAGAACCATGACTTTTAACGATTTGAAACTGTCCGCCCCCCTGCTCAAGGCTGTAAGCGAGGCAGGCTATGAGACCCCCTCGCCCATCCAGGCTTCGGCCATCCCGCCGGTGCTGGAAGGGCGCGATCTGATGGGCTGCGCCCAGACCGGCACCGGCAAGACTGCTGCCTTTGCGCTGCCCATGCTCGACCGGCTGAGCGCCGCCGCCCCCCGCAAGAAGGGCGCTGTCCGCGCCCTCATCCTCACCCCCACCCGTGAGCTGGCTCTCCAGATCGGCGAGAGCTTCGACGCCTACGGCAAGTACCTCAAACTGCGCAGCACCGTCATCTTCGGCGGCGTGGGTCAGGCCCCGCAGGTGGAGGCCATCCGAAAGGGCGTGGACATCCTCATCGCCTGCCCGGGCCGTCTGAACGACCTCATCGGACAGGGCCATATCGACCTGTCGGACCTCGAGGTCTTTGTGCTGGACGAGGCCGACCGGATGCTGGACATGGGCTTTGTGCATGACGTGAAGAAGGTCATCGCAAAGCTGCCCGCAAAGCGCCAGAACCTGATGTTCAGCGCCACCATGCCCAAAGAGATCGAGCAGCTGGCCGCAGGCATCCTGCATGACCCCGCCTTCGTGAAGGTGGACCCCGTGTCCAGCACGGTGGAGCGCATCGACCAGAGCCTGTATTTCGTCGAGAAGGGCAACAAGAAGTTCCTGCTGCCCTGGCTCATCAAGAACCTGACCCCGCCGGTGCAGAATGCACTGGTGTTCAGCCGCACCAAGCACGGCGCGGATAAGATCGCCCGCGATCTGACCAAGCAGGGCATCACCGCCGCTGCGATCCACGGCAACAAGAGCCAGACCGCCCGTGTGGCGGCGCTGGAAGGCTTCAAGGAGGGCAAGACCAGAGTGCTGGTGGCCACGGACATCGCCGCCCGCGGCATCGACATCAGCGAGCTCTCCCATGTGTTCAACTACGACCTGCCCGAGGTGCCGGAGACCTACGTCCACCGCATCGGCCGCACCGCCCGCGCGGGCGCAGACGGCACGGCAGTGAGCTTCTGCGCACCCGAGGAGATGGAATATCTGGCCGGCATCGAAAAGCTCAACCGCCGGAAGATACCGGTGGTGTCCGGCCACCCGTGGGATGGCGTACCCGCCCCCGTAAAAGCAGCCCCGCCGGTGCGGGGCCGCAAGCCCAAGGCCGAACAGCCTGCCCCCGAAAAGGCCGAAACTCCCAAGGCGGAAAAAGCCGCCAAACCCGCTGCGCCCGAAAAAAAGAGTGCGGCCAAGCCCTCTGCGGCAAAAAAGCAGAAGGCTCCCAAAATCGAAGCAAAAGAGGAACAACTCATGGATGATAACAAGCGCACCCCCGGCGGACGCGACAACAGCCGCCGTAACAATAACAACCGCCCCCGCCGCGAGGGCAATGCCCCCGCACAGGGCGCAGGCCGCGGCAGCAACGCCCAGCCGAAGTTCGACCCCCACTTTGTGAGCGCCCCGGAGGCCACCCCGCTCCGTTCTGCCAAGAAAAACGCTGCCATCCCCGCCGTTCCGGCCCAGACCATTCCTACCGCGATGCAGAACCGCCAGCCCGCCCAGCGCAGCGAGAACAATGGCCGCAATGGTGCAGGCCGCAGCCCCCGCAATGAGCGGAACGACCGCAGCGCCCGCCCGGCTCAGCCTGCCCAGCAGAACAGCCAGCGCAATGAGAACCGCAATGGCCGCAGCAACAACCGCAATGAGCAGAGCGGCGCAGGCCGTGCGCCCCGCGCCCCCAAGGCGGAGCAGTCCGGCCGCAATAACCGCAGCCGCAGCAATAATGTCCCGACAAAGGACGAAGACCCGGGCCTCGTGCTCATCAGCCGCCGCCCGCCGCAGCAGAAGTTCACCAGCTTTGAGGAGTATATGAACGCCCACGGCGGCGAGACGGCTCCCATCGAGGACCACAGCGAGGAAGTGTGATGGCAGAGGGATTTGCCCCGTGGTGCTGCCCGCTGTGCGGCGCACCGCTTGCCGGGGATAACGCACTGAAATGTCCCTCTGGCCACAGCTTCGACCGGGCCAAAGAGGGCTACTGGCATCTGCTGCCGGTGCAGAACACCCGTACCAAGGCCCCCGGCGACAGCAGGGAGATGGTCGCTGCCCGCCGCGCGTTCCTGAGCGCGGGCTACTACGGCATCTTCGGGCAGGCGCTGGGAGAACTCTGCCTCGAGTACGGTCAGCCGAAAGCCGGAAAGCCGCTCCGCCTGTTGGACGCAGGCTGCGGCGAGGGCTGGTATGACCGGTGCATCGCCCGGCAGTTCGAAGAGGCGGGCCTCCCGCTGGAACTGGCAGGCTTCGACATCGCAAAGCCAGCCGTGCGTCTGGCTGCGAAGGCCCTGCCCCCGGCTCGGTACGCCGTGGCGTCCAGTTTCCATCAGCCGGTGCGCACAGGCTGGGCAGATGTGCTGCTCAACTGCTTCTCGCCCTTCGCGCAGGAGGAGTTTCTCCGCGTCCTGCGCCCCGGCGGACGGCTCATCTACGCCGTGCCGGGTGCAGAGCATCTCTTCCAGATGAAGGCCGTCCTCTACGAAAAGCCTTACAAGAACCCGGTGCAGGAAGTGGAGTATCCGGGCTTTGAAGCCATCGGAGAGCGGGAAGTCTCCGGCAGCATCACGGTGCCTGCCGGGCAGCTGGAAGCCCTCTTCGCCATGACGCCCTACTACTGGAAAACGCCCCGGGACGGCGCAGCCCGTCTCGCGGCACTGCCGGAATTGACAACGGACATCTCGTTCCGGTTCCTCGTATTTGAAAAGAAATAGAAGCAAAAAGAGCGTGTGCTGCGGGCACACGCTCTTTTTGCTTTATGAGTACATCAGACAGGAATGGAAGTTGGTTACTTGTCGGCCTTCGGTTCAGATGCTTTTTGGGCCTTGGGCAGCAGGTTTGCACGCTCGAGGGCCGGGCGCAGGGCCAGATAGAGGATGACGACGCAAACGGTGGAGGCCACGCTGTTCACGAAGGTGACGCCGCCGGTGATCTTGGTCAGAGCCTTGGCGATGGTGTACTCCTGGCCGAAGATGTAGACGTTGCGGAAGTAGCCGAGGAACGGGTCGGTGAAGACATTCAGCAGCAGGCCGGAGGCAGCTGCGACGATCACCTTGGCCAGATAGCCGGGGGTGTGCTTGTCCAGCTCACGGAGCTTGAACACCTTGTGAGCGACCGCACCGCAGGTGATGCCGATGATGAACTTCAGGACGAAGGTGGTGACGGCATAGCCCGGGTCACCGGCCAGGATGTCGGCCAGAGCCAGACCGATGGCGCCGGCCAGACCGCCGGATACGCCGTCCAGCAGCAGGGCGGTCAGGGCGGTGAACAGGCCGCTGGCCGCTCCGGCCACCACCAGATAGGGCAGATAGGCCAGCACCGTCCAGCTGCCCAGCAGGGCGGCGGCCACCAGCAGCTGCCCCAGGTTGTGGAATACCGCAGAGATGGGGCTGCACAGCCAGATCTGCTTCCAGGTCAGCAGCCGGGACAGCAGCAGGAGGACCAGCCAGCACAGCAGCCCGCCCCCCAGGCTGTAAAACAGAGTCATCATCTGTCCGGAGAACACCGCCCCCAGAAACACACGGGCCACCAGGATCAGCAGGGCGTCCCCCGGCCCCAGGGCAAAAACGGCGTACACCGTGACGATGTTGGCCAGCCCCAGCTTGATCCCCGGGATGGGGATGGGGACCGGGATCTGCGCCTCCGCCATGAAAATGGTCAGGGCGATGGCGGTGAGCAGGGCCATCTGGGTGATCCGGCGGGCGCCGTCAGCCGGCCGCTGTGTCCGCAAAGCCCTCACCTCCCACGATCTCCACGATCACCTGGTTGGGCAGGCAGACCACCGGGACGGTGGAGTCTGAGATCCACCCCTGGCGGACGCACACCTGATCGGGGCAGGTGGCGGAGACGATCCGGATCCGGCCCGGCTCCACCTCCACCACGTTTTCCGCCCCCCCCTCCCCGGTCAGTGGGAAGGAGTATGGCTCCTGCACCCGGTCCAGGCGGATCTCTTCCATCAGCTCGCCCCGCTGATAGACCCGGGCCAGCACGCCCCCGCCGGGGCCGCTGTGCTGCCGCCAGATCACGCCGGCACACAGCAGGACCGCACCCGCCAGCAGGGCGGCCAACAGCGCTGTTCGTTTGTTCATGCCTCCACCACCGTCATATCCAGGCCCCGGTGCTGTGGGTTGACCTGGTAATTCTCTTCCAGTCCCTCCGTCAGGGCCACGGAGCCGTCCTCCCGGACCCAGATCACCTGGACGCCCAGCTCCGGATGGGCGCGCCAGAGTTCGATCCCGGCCTCCTCGCCCAGCACGAACAGGGCGGTAGCCAAGCCGTCGCACACCGTACCGTCCGGCCCCACCACTGTGACCGACGCCAGACCGGTGCGGGCCGGAGCGGCGGTCTCCGGATCCAGGATGTGCCAGTAGGTCTGTCCGTCCTGCTGAAAATACCGCTGATAGCTGCCGGAGGTGACCACAGCCTGATCCACTACCTGGATGGCCAGCAGGTTATCCACCTGCTCCGAGGCCGGGTCCTGGACCCCCACCGACCAGGGGGAGCCGTCCGGCTTTCCGCCCACGGTCTGGACATTGCCCCCCAGGTTCAGCAGAGCGGAGGTCACCCCCTGCTCCCGCAGCTGCTCCGCCAGACGCGCCCCGGCATAGCCCTTGGCCACCGCCCCCAGGTCCAGCTCCATCCCGGCGGGCAGGCGAACCCGGCAGGCATCCCGATCCAGCTCCACCTGGGTATGGTCGATCCCATCCGCCAGGGCAGCCAGTTCCTCCTCTCCGGGCACCCGGTATTCCCCCGTGGTAAAGCCCCATGCCTTGACGGCGGAGTAGGCGGTGAGGTCCAGCGCCCCGCCGGTCAGGCGGCACAGGTCCAGCGCCTGGGAGAGAAGA
>OGXL01002740.1_pt1 | contig 12688 bp, 14 predicted proteins | sample 1576311 | NCBI WGS metagenome assembly OGXL01 (sample SAMEA3541564, study PRJEB24748) | human gut metagenome | biome: human gut; feature: human-associated habitat; material: faeces | place: China | collected 2012 | reverse complement strand
TGCGGGAGACCGTGGACGGCGAAACGCCCGCAGCGGCCGCAATATCTTTGATCGTAACTGCCATGCTCTGAATCCCCTTTCTGATAGCTCTATTGTAAAGGGCTTTGCACACAAAGTCAACGTTTGCGTACTCATTTGCGTAAATCGCGCAACGGTGTTGCTGCAAAGGTTTGACATTTTCAACAAAATCGCTTCAAACAATGTACAAGATGCAGAAAGGCGTTCTGCATCTCAAAAAACTCTTGTAAAATTTGCGAAAATGAGTTATTCTTATTGCGCAATTTAATGCAAGCGCAACGCAATACTTGCGCAATCAAATGCAAAAGAACAAGGAGGAACATCATGGCAACCACACAGACAGCTCCCAAGAAGAAAGGGCTCATCAATTTCGACTTTTTGCAAAAACTGGGCAAGGTTCTGATGACCGTCATCGCCGTCATGCCGGCGGCGGGTCTGATGATCAGTCTGGGCAAGCTGGTGCAGATGAGCGGTGGCGATATTGCCGCCGTCATGACCATCGGCACCACCATGGAGAACATCGGCTGGGCCGTCATCAACAACCTGCACATCCTGTTCGCGGTCGCCATCGGCGGCAGCTGGGCAAAAGAACGCGCAGGCGGTGCCTTTGCGGCTGTGCTGGCCTTTGCGCTCATCAACGTCATCACCGGCAACATCTTCGGCGTCACCAGTGCTATGCTGGAGGATCCCAATGCCGTGACCCACACCCTGTTTGGGCAGGAGATCGCCGTCAACGGCTATTTTACCTCCATCCTGGGCGCACCGGCCCTGAATATGGGCGTATTCGTGGGCATCATCGCCGGTTTTGTGGGCGGCGTAGCTTACAATAAATACTATAACTTCCGCAAGCTGCCGGACGCACTGGCCTTCTTCAACGGCAAGCGGTTCGTGCCCATGGTGGTCATCGCCTATTCCGTGGTCATCTCTCTGGTGCTCGCCCTGTTCTGGCCTGTGGTGCAGACCGGTATCAACAACTTTGGCATCTGGATCGCCAACTCTTCCGAGACTTCTCCGGTGCTGGCTCCGTTCATCTATGGTACGCTGGAACGTCTGCTGCTGCCCTTTGGTCTGCACCATATGCTGACCATCCCCATGAACTACACCTCTTTCGGCGGCACCTACACCATCGCCACCGGCGTGAACGCAGGCAGTCAGGTATTTGGTCAGGACCCGCTGTGGCTGGCATGGGCCAACGACCTCATCAACTTCAAGAAGGCCGGTGACATGGCCGCATATAATAATCTGCTGGCTACCGTCACTCCCGCCCGCTTCAAGGTCGGCCAGATGATCGGTGCGACCGGCCTGCTGCTGGGCGTCGCACTGGCCATGTACCGCCGCGTGGCCCTGCATATGGAATTTTCCCGGTTATTTTTTCGTTTGTATTTAATTGTCTTGTTTATTCAGGTTCCAGAATGATCGCAGGTGGATGGTACCACCACAATATAGAAACTGCTGTGGACAGGAGCCTTCCTTTTGTCCCACAGTTTCTGATTATCTATTTTGGATGCTATCTTTTCTGGATCGTCAATTACATTCTGATTGCCAGGCAGGATCGACACAGTGTGTACCAGTTTTTTACAGGAGATTTTATATCAAGATGTATCTGCCTTGGTTTCTTTCTTTTGTATCCCACAACGAATACTAGACCAGTGATAACAGATGGAGGATTATGGAATCAGCTTGCTTTGTGGCTGTACTCTATTGATGCAGCAGATAATCTGTTTCCGTCTATTCATTGTCTGGTCAGCTGGTTCTGCTATCTGGGTATCCGCGGAAGAAAAGAAATTCCGGTATGGTACCAGAGAGTGTCGGCAGTGCTGGCAATTCTTGTGTTTGTCTCTACATTGCTGACGAAACAGCATGTTCTGGTGGACGTGGCAGGAGGAATCCTTCTTGCAGAACTGTGTTTCTGTATCGGAAGAAACACAAATTTGTACAAAATTTACGAAAGATTTGGCAGCAGGATCGAGAAAAAGATTCTGAAATCTACAGAAGGGTGAGCTGCTTATGAAAAAAAATAGAAGAGTGATCTTTAATGGAGCTTTCCTGATCATTGTCTTTGTGCTCACAATTTATGGAGTGTTTCATGGAGAAGATCTCGGAGCTATGATGGATGCCATTCGGAGTGCGGATAAACGATGGCTCGTGCCCGGGCTTGCACTGGTGGCATTCTTTATCTGGGGTGAGTCGATCATCATATGGTATATGATGCGGTCCTATGGAATAAAACTGAAAAAAAGGACCTGTTTTCTCTTTTCATCGGTAGGATTCTTTTTCAGCTGTATTACACCATCTGCGAGTGGTGGACAGCCAATGCAGGCATATTATATGAAAAAGAAAAACATATCTATTCCAGTTTCTGCGGTTATTCTGATGATCATTACGATCACCTATAAGCTGGTGCTGGTGGTGGTTGGTATCGGAGTGGCTGTGTTTGGAAGAGGATTCCTGCATCAGTATCTGGAAGGAATTCTTCCTGTTTTCTATCTGGGATTGGGGCTGAATATTTTCTGTGTGACTTTTATGACGATTCTGGTATTTCATCCACTGCTTGCCAGATCATTTCTTGTATGGGGACTTTCGATTCTTGAGAAATTCCGTATTCTTCGTCACAAAGAAGGAAGGCTGAAAAAACTGGAAGAGTCCATGGATACTTACAGAGATACAGCTGCTTATCTGAAGACACATCCGAGAGTGATCGTGAATATCATTGCGATCACATTTGTACAGAGAATGGCAATGTTTGCAGTAACATGGTTTGTATATAAAGCATTTTCACTGTCAGGAACAGGATTCTGGACGGTGCTGTTTCTTCAGGCAGTGATCTCGGTTTCTGTAGATATGCTTCCGCTTCCGGGAGGTATGGGAATCAGTGAGACGTTGTTCCTGACAATATTCACCCCGGTATTTGGCACATTACTTCTGCCGGGGATGGTTCTCAGCAGAGGACTTGGTTATTATGGGGAGCTTTTGATCAGTGCACTTTTTACGATTGTGGCACAGCTTACGATCGGACAGGGGCATGGCAAAGATAATAAGGAGAGTTACGAATGATAGGATTTTATGATTATACAGTAGTTGTTACATATATCAGTCTTGTTTCATCCATACTGGGTATGTTTTGTGCGATTGATGGGAGGCTTACGCTAGCAGTATCCTGTCTGGCTTTTTCCGGACTGTGTGATATGTTTGATGGAAAGATAGCCCGGACAAAGAAGAACCGGACCGATGATGAGAAATCCTTTGGCATTCAGATCGATTCTCTCTGTGACATTGTCTGTTTTGGGATTTTTCCAATCATTCTGGGCTACAAACTTGGAATGTGTAAAGCATACAGCATTGCGATCCTTGCATTTTACGGGATGGCAGGAGTGATCCGTCTTGCATACTTTAATGTGATGGAGGCAAAACGCCAGAGCGAGACATCTGAGAACCGCAAGTACTATCAGGGACTTCCAATCACATCTATGGCTGTGATCATGCCGCTTCTGTTTGTGGCATCGGTATTTTTCCCGGGATTTCGTTATTTTGTGGGATTGCTTCATGCAGCGATGCTGATCGTAGGATTCTTGTTTATTTTTAATTTCCGTTTCCGTAAGCCGACCAATCAGGAACTGGTGGTATTGGTTGCAGTTGTGGCAGTGGCGGTATTGTTTATTCTTTTTTACAAAGAAGGATGGTGGGCTCATTATCATACGGTCAGGAAGTTGAAAGGAGCAGCAGCATGACAACATATACGGCAGACCGAAAAGGTCATGTAACTGAAAATGATTCGTTTCAGGACAGATTCCTGGAAAAAATGTATGGCTCTGCGATTGGCAGGGCTTTACTTAAACCTCTTGTAAATCCTGTACTTTCAGAGATTGGGGGCAGAATTCTGGACTCCAGAGTATCTGCACTGGCGGTTCCGGCATTTATAAGACATGCAGGAATTGATATGAGAGATTATGAACCGAAAAAGTATTGGTCGTACAATGATTTTTTTACCAGACAGATTCGGGAGGGTGCCAGAGAAATTGATATGGTACCGAAAGCTTTTGTCAGTCCCTGCGACAGCAGGGTGAGTGTTTATCCGATCAGTGAGAACTGTCATGTAAAAATCAAACATACATCCTATACAGTTGCTGAACTTCTGAAGAATCCGGTTCTGGCGAAACGATACGAAGGCGGACTTCTCTGGGTGTTCCGTTTATGTGTGGACGATTATCACAGATATATCTATATAGATGATGGATTTGAATCCCGGAGAGTGCATATTCCGGGTGAACTGCATACGGTCAATCCGGTTGCCAATGATGTGTATCCAATCTACAAAGAAAATACAAGAGAATATGCGTTGTTGAAGACTGTGAATTTTGGGACTGTTCTGATGATGGAAGTCGGAGCGTTGATGGTCGGCAGGATTGAGAATGTACCACTTCGTGGCCGTGTAAAACGGGGAAAAGAAAAAGGAAATTTCGCATTTGGTGGTTCGACGGTTATACTGATGACACAGAAGGAACGGGTACTGCCTGATCCAGACATCTTTATGAATTCCGAAAAGGGAATTGAGACAAGAGTAAAACTTGGGGAGCGGATTGGTGTATCAGAAGTTCTGGATGGATAAGGTGCAGAAACATAATCGAAAATTTGCGAGAAAATATGGTAAAATGGATGAATTAGTGGTATACTATGACCTATAAATGAGTGAGAGGAAGGTGCCCGTCATGAATCTGAATAATTTAAACCTGAACGAGAAAATTGAGGATTTACTTGCTGCTTTAAAGAAAAAAGAAGACGAAAAAGAAAAAAATACAGTCCTCTGGGTACTGGCTATCATAGGCGCAGTTGCAGCAGTTGCAGGAATCGCATTTGCAGTATATCGCTTCTTTGCTCCGGATTATCTGGAAGATTTTGAAGAAGATTTTGATGATGATTTTGATGATTACTTCGAGGATGAAGAAGAGTAAGATGACTGCTTGCAGAGAGAATGGCAACAGAGTAAGCGTAGCATGAAGTTCAAACAGCTCCGGCAGATAACCGGGGCTGTTTTACTGCTCTGTCAAAGACAAAAGAGTGAGGGTTACGAAGAGACAGCTGGATGCAAGTGTTTCAAATATATAAATGAGGAATAGAAAGCATGAAAAAAGGTGAAATTTACGAAGGTGTAATAGAGAAGGTGGACTTCCCGAATAAGGGATATGTTTTTGTGGAGGATCAGAAGGTTCTGATCAAGAACGGAATTCCGGGACAGAAGGTACGCTTTATGATTCAGAAGAAACGTTCCGGAAGGGCACAGGGACGTATCCTGGAGGCAATAGAAAAATCACCATTGGAGACAAGAGAACCGGTATGCAGCAATTTTCCGGCATGTGGTGGCTGCATGTATCAGACAATGTCCTATGAAGACCAGCTTCATATGAAAGAGACACAGATACGAGAGCTTCTGGAAGAGGCATTGATCCAGGGTGGTCAGATAGATGAGAATGGAAATGCAGCTTTTGAATGGGAGGGTATTCACGGAAGCCCGATCGAATTCGGATACCGCAATAAAATGGAGTTTTCTTTTGGAGATGAGGTCAAAGACGGACCCCTGTCCCTTGGCCTGCATAAGAAAGGAAGTACGTATGATATCCTGAATACTGACGACTGTAAGCTGGTGCATAAGGATATGACGGATATCCTGACTTGTGTAAGAGAATTTTTCAGAGAAAAAGGAGCTTCTTATTACAGGAAACTGCAGCACACCGGTTATCTGCGGCATCTGATGTTGAGAAGAGGTGTTACTTCCGGTGAGATTCTGGTGCATCTTGTAACGACCACTCAGGAAGAGTATGATCTGGAAGCGCTGAAAGATCAGCTTCTGGCTCTTCCACTGGAGGGCAGGATTGTTGGAATCATGCATATTCTCAATGATTCACTTTCAGATGTAGTTCAGAGCGATGAGACAAGGATACTTTATGGACAGGACTATTTCTATGAGACACTGCTCGGACTGAAATTCCGCATCAGCACATTTTCTTTCTTCCAGCCGAATTCACTGGCTGCGGAAGTACTGTACAATATTGTGCGTGATTATATCCAGAATACGAGTGGAATGGAAGTGTTTGATCTTTACAGTGGAACCGGAACGATCGCGCAGCTGCTTGCTCCGGTAGCAAAAGAAGTGATCGGTGTGGAAATCGTGGAAGATGCAGTTGCAGCAGCAAGAGAGAATGCGAAGCTGAACGGACTGGATAACTGTAAATTCATTGCCGGTGACGTCCTGAAGATTCTGGATGATCTGACTGAGAAGCCGGATGTGATCGTCCTGGATCCACCTCGCGATGGAATCCATCCGAAAGCACTGCCGAAGATCCTTTCCTATGGGGTAAACCGTATTGTGTATGTCTCCTGTAAAGCAACCAGTCTTGCACGTGATCTGGAGGCATTTTTGCAGGCGGGATATCGACTTGAAAAAGCCTGTTGTGTAGACCAGTTCTGCGAGACCGTGTGGACAGAAGCAGTGGCACTGCTGGTGAAGGAATAAAAGAGAGAAAATCCTTTCAGTATATTTTTACAATACTGAGAGGATTTTTTTGTGCATAAATCGTCTGAAAAGTTCTTTAAAATATATTGACATATATGAGGGTAGTGTTATAATACAATCAAACATATGAATGAATGTTCATATGAAAACGTGAATAAAACATATATGAGAAGGAGAATACTACTATGAAGAAATCTTACAAAATTGAAGTTGACTGTGCAAACTGTGCAAATAAAATGGAAGAAGCAGCTAAGAACACAGCAGGTGTTAAAGATGCAAGCGTGAATTTCATGATGCTCAAGATGAAAGTAGAATTTGAAGAAGGACAGGATCCGGACAGCGTAATGAAAGAAGTTCTGAAGAACTGTAAGAAAGTAGAAGACGATTGCGAGATTTATTTATAAGATGAAATGAGAATGCTCTGCTGCGGATGCGGCAGGGCATTTAAATAAATGGCGGGAGGAAAGAGGTTATGAATAAAAAGCAGAAAAAAATGCTGGCACGTATCATCATAGCAGCGGTGTTACTGATCGTTTTGCATTTCGTTCCGATTACGGGAATTCCGAGATTTATCTGCTATCTGGCAGTTTATCTGGTTATCGGATATGATATTGTAAAGAAAGCATTTAAAGGAATCAAAAATGGTCAGGTTTTCGATGAAAACTTTTTGATGGCCATTGCAACGATCGGTGCATTTGCGCTGGCAGTTTATGAAAAAAGCGGCGATTATAACGAATCGATCGCGGTTATGCTGTTCTACCAGATCGGTGAACTTTTCCAGAGCTATGCAGTTGGAAAGAGCCGCCGTAACATTACCGAACTGATGGATATCCGCCCGGATTATGCTAACATTGAAAACGATGGTAAGTTAGAAAAAGTAGATCCGGATGAAGTTGAGGTTGGTTCCGTTATCGTCGTACAGCCGGGTGAAAAAGTCCCGATCGATGGCGTGATCGTAGAAGGAAACAGTAGCCTCAACACCAGTGCACTGACCGGTGAGAGCCTTCCGCGCAGTGCAAAAGCGGGAGATGAGATCATCAGCGGATGCATCAATATGACCGGTGTACTGAAGATTAAGACAACAAAAGAATTTGACGAATCGACCGTATCGAAGATTCTGGAACTGATTGAAGAATCCAGTTCCCGTAAATCCAGATCTGAGAATTTTATTTCAAAATTTGCCCATTATTATACACCGGCAGTATGTTATGGAGCACTTGCACTGGCAATCCTGCCGCCGCTTGTAAATCTCGTACTCCTTCACGATCCTGCAATGTGGGGCCAGTGGATCTACAGAGCCCTGACATTCCTTGTAATCAGCTGCCCGTGTGCTCTAGTCATCAGTATTCCGCTGGGGTTCTTTGCGGGAATCGGTGGAGCCAGCAATGCCGGTGTTCTGGTCAAAGGATCCAACTATCTGGAAACTCTGGCCCGGACAAAATATGTAGTATTTGACAAGACCGGTACCCTGACCAAGGGTGTGTTTGAAGTTGTAGGTGTTCATCATAACACGATGGAAGAAAAAAAGATTCTGGAATATGCAGCACTGGCAGAAAGTTTTTCGTCACATCCGATCAGCCGCAGCCTGAAAACTGCTTACGGTAAGGAAATTGACCAGAAACGTGTCACAGATGTAAAGGAAATCAGCGGAAATGGTGTTACGGCGAAGGTGGACGGAATCTCTGTTGCAGTCGGAAATACAAAACTGATGAAACGTATCGGCGTGGAGGCAGTAGAGTGCCATCAGGTCGGAACGGTCATTCATGTTGCAATCGATGGAGCTTATGCAGGGCATATCCTGATTTCGGATGTCCTGAAACCGACTTCAAAAGAGGCAATTGTAAATCTTAAGAAAAATGGCATTAAAGAGACGGTCATGCTGACGGGCGATATTGATAAGGTTGCACAGCAGGTAGCAGGTGAGCTTGGTGTAGACCGTGTATACAGTGAACTTCTTCCGGCTGATAAAGTAAGTAAGGTAGAAGAACTTCTCGCAAAAAAGACAGAGAAAGAGAAACTTGCCTTTGTTGGGGATGGTATCAATGACGCTCCGGTACTTTCCAGAGCAGATATCGGTATCGCAATGGGAGCTATGGGTTCTGACGCAGCGATTGAGGCTGCTGATGTAGTTCTGATGGATGACGATCCGATGAAGATCGTGAAAGCTATCCGCATCGCAAAGAAATGTATGCGTATTGTATATGAAAATATTTATTTTGCAATCGGAATCAAGGTAATCTGTCTGATTCTTGGTGCAGTGGGTATTGCCAATATGTGGGTTGCGATTTTTGCAGATGTCGGAGTTATGATCATTGCAGTGCTGAATGCGATCAGAACTTTGTTTGTAAAGAAACTGTAGCCGCCCAAACATGAGGAAGTAACGATTTACAAAGTAAATATGTGGATTCCGAATGTTTGCAGGATTGCGAGAGTGTGTAACACGAAGCAATCCGTAGTTACCTGAACTGAATAATTTAGAGAGAAAGCGAGAAAAATATGGCAGAAGAGAGAGAAGAAATCATCTGTGATTGCCAGGAGATTCATGAAGATCTTTTAAAGATCGTGAATGAGACCATGCCGGACGAAGAAGAGCTGTATGATCTGGCAGATTTGTTTAAGGTGTTTGCGGATTCTACCCGTATCCGTATCCTGTTTGTGCTGTTTGAATCTGAAGTATGTGTCTGTGATCTGGCAAAGGTCCTGAACATGACCCAGTCCGCAGTGTCCCATCAGCTTCGTATCCTCAAGCAGAATAAACTGGTGAAGGCCCGCAGAGACGGAAAATCTATTTTTTATTCTCTGGCAGATGATCACGTAAGAACGATCATTTCCATGGGAAGAGAGCATATTTTAGAGTAAGAAGAAGTCGGTGTATATCTGAAAGAAACAGATGTGCACCGGCATTTTTATATGGTCAAAAGGAAAAGAATAGGGTAAGATAGAAATCAGGAAAACAGACAAGGAGAAACATGATGATAAAAGCGGTCATTTTTGACATAGACAATACCTTATACAGTTATGATGAAAATCATATTTATGGAATGGAAGCTTTGGCTGTATACTGCAGGGATTCGTTTGGGATTACAACAGACGAGATGCAGGCCTGCTACAGAAAGGCCGGACGAATCATGACAGACCGGATCGGAACAGATATTGCTGCAATCCACAGCCGTATGCTGCGGATGCAGTGTATGCTGGAACTTCTCGAACAGCCACTTTTTCCGCATGCGCGAAATATGTATCATGCCTACTGGGACACATTTATTCAGCATATACAGTCAAATCCGGGAATCCTGGAATTTATGAAAGAGCTGAAAAAAAGAACAATCCGTATCGGAATCGGGACAGACATGACTGCATACGTTCAGTACAGAAAACTGGAAGCAATTGGTGTGACATCATATATTGATTTTATTGTTACCAGCGAAGAAGCGGGGGTAGAGAAACCACATTATCATTTTTTTGATATCTGTGTGGAAAAGGCGGGAGTTCGCCCGGAAGAATGTGCATTTATCGGTGATAACGTAAAAAAGGATATTGAAGGTGCCTGGGAAAGCGGGCTGAAAGGAATCTGGTATACCCAGGAAAAAGAACCGCCGGAACACAGATATTTCCCGACGATCCGGTCATTCAGAGGAATAGATGTCGATGAATTTCTGAAATAAAATGGCACTTAAGCGTAACTGAGTGGAAAGCATCAATGCTCACAGAGAAAGAAAAGATATAAATTATGGATTATTTATCAAAAAATGTTGCGGCAAATCTGAAAAGAATTCGAAAATCAAAATGTATGAGCCTGGATCAGGCAGCGGAACAGACTGGTGTCAGCAAAAGCATGCTGGCGCAGATTGAAAGAGGAACAGCTAATCCATCGCTTGGAGTGCTTGGAAAGATCACCAGCGGTCTTCGAGTCGAATTCCAGGAACTGATCCAGCCGCCGAGAGTAGACTGCTGTCTCGTGACACCGGAAGAACTGCTTCCGACCAAGGAACTGGAAGGACAGTACCGTGTCTGGACCTGCCTGCCGTATGAAGATACACGCCTTATAGAAGTGTATCGGATCGAAGTTGAGCCCGGCGGTATTTATGTGAGTGGAAGTCATGGTGAGAAGACCCGCGAGTATCTGGTTGTGACGGAAGGTGTGCTGACTGTAGAATGTCATGGACAGAGCTGTCAGATTCGAAAAGATCAGGTGTTCAAATTTGAGACAGACCAGGATCATATATACCGGAATGAGAGTGGGGAAAAGGCCTGCTGTACCTGCTTTTTCCTTGATTATCACGGAAAACAGTGATAAGGAAGCGGAATGGCAGAACAAACAAAACGTAATAACATACAGAAACAAAATGTACAATATAATGCACAAAAGAAAATTGCATAATATATCTCTAAAATACAAAAAGTCTTTTAAAATCAACAAAAATCTTTTTGGTAAAAAATCTATTGACAAATAATAGTGTCAGTGATATTGTAATGTTGTACAAAATAATATACAGAAAAAACAAAGCAAAGGCGCTTACCGGTAACGGAAATCTGCCTTTGCTTTTTTTATTATCTTAAAGATATGGGAGGACACAGCAATGAAATTAAAAGACACAGGATTAACTTTTCAGGACATCAAAGACAAAGTAAACAAGTACATGATCGAGACTTATGAACGTTTTGATTTTCTTGCTGAGACAGCAGACGGCATGTATATATACGATGAAAACGGAACACCATATCTTGATTTTTATGCTGGTATTGCAGTAAACAGTGCAGGAAACTGTAACCCGAAAGTTGTAGCTGCTGTCAAAGATCAGGTAGAAGACATCATGCATACCTTTAACTATCCATATACCATTCCACAGGCACTGCTTGCTGAAAAAGTCTGTGAAACGATCGGAATGGACAAGATCTTCTATCAGAACTCCGGTACAGAAGCAAACGAAGCAATGATCAAAATGGCACGTAAATATGGTATTGAAAAATACGGACCGAACCGTTATCATATCGTAACTGCAAAGATGGGATTCCATGGAAGAACTTTCGGTGCCATGTCAGCAACAGGTCAGCCGGCTAACGGATGTCAGGTTGGATTCGGACCAATGACTTATGGATTCTCTTATGCACCGTACAACGATCTGCAGGCATTCAAAGATGCATGTACCGAAAATACGATCGCGATCATGGTCGAACCGGTACAGGGCGAAGGTGGTGTACATCCTGCAACAATGGAATTCATGCAGGGACTTCGTAAATTCTGTGATGAAAACGATATGCTCCTTCTGATCGATGAAGTACAGACAGGATGGTGCAGAACAGGTGCTGTAATGTCTTATATGAATTATGGCATCAAACCGGATATTGTTTCCATGGCTAAAGCACTTGGCGGCGGAATGCCGATCGGTGCAATCTGTGCAACAGCAGAAGTTGCCAAAGCATTTACCGCAGGTTCTCACGGAACAACCTTTGGTGGACATCCGGTAAGCTGTGCAGCAGCACTTGCAGAAGTGAATGAACTTCTTGACAGAGATCTTGCAGGAAATGCAAAGAAAGTCGGCGATTACTTCGCATCCAAACTGGAAAAACTTCCGCATGTAAAAGAAGTAAGACATCAGGGCCTTCTGGTAGGTGTGGAATTTGATGATACCATTGGCGGGGTAGATGTGAAACATGGCTGTCTGGATCGAAAGCTTCTGATCACTGCGATCGGAGCACACATTATCCGTATGATCCCACCGCTTATCGTAACAGAAGAAGAGTGCGATAAAGCAGTTGCTATCATTGAAGATACGATCAAATCTCTGGAAAAATAAATACAGATAAAAGTGACAAGGGCGTCGCGGATCATCAGGGTATGGTTCGCGCGCCTTTTTTGTTACAGAATAAAAGTGTGGTTAAGAAAAAACGGTAACAAAAATTCGTGTGAGAGGAAATCGATATGAGACATCTGGTTATAACGATTGGCTGTGAATATGGAGCCAAAGGAAATGCCATTGGCAGAAAAATAGCGGAAGACCTCAATATCAAATTTTATAATCGTGATCTTGTCGATGAGATCATTGAAGAGGTCGGAATTCCGAAAGAGATCATGGAAAAAGTAGAGGAGGGCGGAACGATTGCCGGTAAAGGTGCTGCAGAAGTTCCGTGACAATCGTTTGGGTGCCTTCATCCACTGGG
>OGXL01002738.1_pt1 | contig 12688 bp, 10 predicted proteins | sample 1576311 | NCBI WGS metagenome assembly OGXL01 (sample SAMEA3541564, study PRJEB24748) | human gut metagenome | biome: human gut; feature: human-associated habitat; material: faeces | place: China | collected 2012 | reverse complement strand
GATTGCACCCCAAGGGCACTTCCTCGCGCTTCGCGCTCAGGGCGCCACGTCGGTCTTCGGCCTCCTCGCAATGACAAATCCGGTGGCATTGCGCCACAAAAAATACTGCCGCAGGAGCAAACCCCTGCGGCAGTATTTTTCCGGATTCAGATGACCTGATAGCCCTGATCCTCGACGGTCTTTTTCAGAAGTGCGTCCTCGACCGGCGCAGACAGCGTCAGGACGGCCGTGCCGCTGACATGGCTGACCTCGGCCTTTTCCACGCCCGGCAGGGCCTCGAGGCACTTCTTCACGCGGGCCTCGCAGTGACCGCACATCATACCTTCGATCTTCATCGTCTTTTCCATGGATGTTTCCTCCTTGTTTTCCTTATGATCTTCAGCCGTTTTTGCAACGGTCTGCTTTGCATGGTTCTTCCGCTTGTGGTCGTGCTTTGTGCTGCGGATGTGGAACAGGTTCAGGCGCAGGGCGTTCGTCACGACGCAGAAGCTCGAAAGGCTCATCGCCGCCGCGCCGAACATCGGGTTCATCTCCCAGCCGAGCAGGTGGATCCATGCACCGGCGGCAAGCGGGATGCCGATGACATTGTAGAAAAATGCCCAGAACAGATTCTCGTGGATATTGCGCAGCGTGGCGCGGCTCAGGCGGATGGCAGCCGGAACATCGAGCAGACGGCTCTTCATGAGCACAACGTCCGCCGCGTCGATGGCGACGTCCGTGCCCGCGCCGATGGCGATGCCGGTGTCCGCGCGGGTCAGGGCGGGGGCATCGTTGATGCCGTCGCCGACCATGGCAACCTTGCCCTGCTCCTTCAGGCGGCGGATGACGGCTTCCTTGCCGTCCGGCAGGACGCCAGCGATGACCTCGTCCACACCGGCCTGCGCGCCGATGGCCTTTGCCGTGCGCTCGTTATCGCCCGTCAGCATGACGACGCGGATGCCCATGCCCTGCAGCTCCCGGACGGCCTGCGGGCTGTCCGGCTTGATGACGTCCGCCACAGCGATCACACCGAGCAGCTTGCCGCTGCGGCAGAAGAACAGCGGCGTCTTGCCCTGCTCCGCCAGCCGGACGGCGCGGTCCTGCATCTCCTGCGGAATGCTGACAAGGCTCTGCGCAAAGGCAAGGCTGCCGCCCGCAAGCTTCTGCCCATCCAGCTCGGCCGTCAGGCCGTTGCCGGGCAGCGCGCGGAAATTCGTAACCTCCGGCGCGTCCATTCCGGCCGCGCGGCGCACCACGGCACGGGCCAGCGGATGCTCGCTGCGCTGTTCGAGCGCATTGGCCAGCCGCAGCAGCTCGTCCTCCGTCACGCCCGGCGCAGGCAGTAGGTCCGTGACCTCCGGCTCGCCCTGCGTGATGGTGCCGGTCTTATCCAGCGCGACGATATCGACGCGCCCGGCCGATTCCAGCGAAGCGGCCGTTTTGAACAGGATGCCATGCTTTGCGCCAACGCCGTTGCCGACCATGATGGCCACCGGCGTGGCAAGGCCGAGGGCGCACGGGCAGCTGATGACGAGCACGGAAATGGCGCGCGCCAGCGCATAGCCCACGGTCTGGCCGACAAGCATCCAGATAACAAACGTGACAAGCGCAATACTGATGACGGCCGGGACGAACACACCGGAGACGCGGTCGGCCACCTTCGCAATGGGGGCCTTTGTTGCGGCTGCGTCGCTGACCATGCGGATGATCTGCGAGAGCGTCGTATCCTCGCCGACGCGCGAGGCGCGGCAGCGCAGGAAGCCGGACTGGTTCAGCGTGGCAGCAGAGACGGCGTCGCCCGCAGCCTTATCCACAGGGATGCTCTCGCCGGTCAGCGCGGCCTCGTTCACGGCGCTGCTGCCCTCCTCGACGACACCGTCCACAGGGATGGTCTCACCGGGGCGGACGACAAAAATGTCGCCGGTGCGCACCTGCCCGATGGGCACGACGGTCTCCTTACCGGAGCGGACGACCGTCGCCGTCTTCGGGGCAAGCTTCATCAGGCTCTTGAGCGCATCGGTCGTCTTGCCCTTTGAGCGGGCCTCGAGCATTTTGCCGACGGTGATGAGCGTGAGGATCATGGCGGCGGACTCAAAATAGAATTCGTCCATATAGTGCATGACCAGCTCGGCATCGCCGTGCAGCTGCGCGGCCGTCATGGCAAACAGCGCATAGGTGCTGTAGCCGAAGGCAGCCGTGGCGCCGAGGGCCACAAGCGTATCCATATTCGGCGCGCGGTGCAGCAGGCTGCGGAAGCCGCTGAGGAAGAAGCGCTGGTTGATGACCATGATGATGATCGTCAGCAGCATCTCGGTAAGGCCCATGGCGACGTGGTTGCCCTCCAGGAAGCCCGGCAGCGGCCAGCCCCACATCATGTGGCCCATGGAGAGGTACATCAGCACAAGCAGGAAGCCGACCGACGCGATAAGGCGGCGCTTCAGCTTCGGCGTTTCATGGTCCTCCAGCGCCTCGAGTGCATCGGACGGCCGGGCGGCCGACGGCTCCGCGCCCTTGCGCTTTGCGCCATAGCCCGCCTCCGTTACGGCGGCGACAATCGCGGCCTCGTCTGCCGTTCCCTCAACGGCCATGGAGTTCGTCAGCAGGCTCACGCTGCACGACGTCACGCCCGGCACCCTGGAGACAGCCTTTTCCACGCGGGCACTGCAGGCCGCGCAGCTCATTCCGGTCACTTGATATTGTTCCATCGTTCCCATCCTTTCCGATGAATTTCCGGGATCGCTTCACTTCATGAGCTTCTGCATGGTGCGCACAAGCTCGTCGATCACCTCGTCGTTCCCGGCGCGGATATTTTCCGCCACACAGGTGCGGATATGGTCGGCCAGCAGCTCCTTGCAGAAGGCGTTCACCGCCGCGTTGGCGGCAGCCGCCTGCGTCAGGATGTCGGGGCAGTAGGCGTTTTTCTCCAGCATGCCCTTCAGACCGCGGATCTGGCCCTCGATCCGGTTCAGCCGGTTCATCAGGCTCTTGTATTCCTCGTCCGTGCGGACCTTGGTCTTCTGGCAGCAGCATTCTTCCATGACGGTCACCTCGTTCTTCAGATACCCCATTGGGGTATCTTGATTATATACCCCTGCAGGGTATTCTGTCAAGATGGAGCGCAGAACTTTTTTCAGTTTTTCCGTTTTTGCGCGTAAAAAACCGCCGGCAGGGCCGACGGTTCGGGATCGGGTGCGATTTGTGGCTGCTGTGATATGTGGGTCTCGAATCACAGGTTCCCATGCCGCAAATATCAGCAGCCTCTATGGCGCTCAGGGAGCGCCGCTACAGGAAATTGGGGAAAGCGTTTTCCATTTTAACGATGACCGGTACAAATCGTTAGTGCTCAGTATTCACATTCTCCTCCGCCAGCAGGGCGGCGATGGCAGGCGGGACATAGCTTGAGACATCCTGCCCGTAGTGGCGCAGCTCCTTGACCATGGAGGACGACACGGCGACGTTGTCCGCGCGGAAATAGACATATTCCAGCGACGGATCGATGAGCTTGTTGACCTCGGCGATGTTTTCCTCGTAGTTGTAGTCCATGTTGTTGCGCAGGCCGCGGACCATATAGCCGATGCCGTGATGCTTCGTATACTCGGCGATGAGGCCGTCGTAGATGCTGACCTCGCAGTTACGGATGCCGCTGTCCGCCAGCGCGCGCTCCATGGCCTCCTGCATGCGCCGGCAGTCAAAGGCGCGCCGCTTCTCAGAATTGACGGCCATGACGATATAGACCCGGTCAAAAATGGCCGAAGCCTTGCGCACAATGTCCATATGGCCGTTGGTAAATGGGTCGAACGACCCGGGATAGACCGCTTTTTTCTCCATGCGTGTTCCCTCTTTTGCAGATATCGCGCCGGGATGCCCGGCACGGTATGATTGTAGCGGAACGGCCCGCAAATTGCAATAGGAAAAAGCAGCCGCCCGAAAAACAGGCGGCTGCATGAGAAAACGCATTATTCGCGGCGAAGTGCCTCGATGGGGTTGAGCTTCGACGCCTTCACAGCCGGGACGAGGCCGAAGATCAGGCCGATGAGGACGGAGAACACCACCGCCACGAGAATGGCGGGGACACTCAGCGCCGTCGGCGTATCCATGAACTTCGAGATGAGCTGCGACATGCCGATGCCGCCCAGCACGCCGAGCAGGCCGCCGATACCGGTCAGCACGGACGCCTCCGTCAGGAACTGTGCCAGAATGCGGCGGCGCTTTGCGCCGATGGCCTTTTTCAGGCCGATCTCCGCCGTGCGCTCCGTGACGGTCACGAGCATGATGTTCATAACGCCGACACCGCCAACGAGCAGGGAGATGCTGGCGATCCAGATGAGCTGGTTGTTCGTCGCGCTGCTCATTTCCTGCAGCTGCTGGGCCTGCTTGAGCAGATCGTCGCTGCGGTAGGAATAGCTGTTGTCGCCCGTGGCTTTGCTGGCGATGATCTGATGGCTCGTCAGATAGTCCGCGACAGCCTTGCCCGCGTCGGTCATGGTGTCGGTCGACGTGGCGCGGACGGCCACGTTCTGCGGCTCGTCGAAGCGGTAGAGCACCGGCCAGACGGACGTCGGCACAAAGGCCAGGCCGCTGGACTCCTGCACATACATCGCATAGTCCTTCACGGAGTTGATCCTCGGCTCGAAGCTGGATTTCTGGCTCACCACGCCGACGACCGTGAACGGCTCGCCGGAGATCTCCACGATCTTACCGATGGGATCGTCCGAGCTGAAGAGCGTCTGGGCCGCCGTCTCATCGAGGATGACGTTCTTACTGGCCGAGGCAAAGTCGCGGGCCGTAAAGCCGCGGCCGCTGCGGACCTCATAGCCGTAGACGGAGAAATAGTGATCGTCCACGCCGTAGAGCTTGCCGCTGAAGCCCGTGTTGCGGTAATAGAAGCCCTCAACATTCTCGCGGCTGCGGTAGAGCGTCACATCTGCCACGCCGTCGAGGGCAATCATCTCATCGCGCTGCTCGTCCTGCAGGACGCGGATGCCGTCCGGCGTCTGATAGGACATGTCGACGGCCCAGTCATTCTGATAGAGCTGGACATTGACGATATTGCTGCCGGAACCGATGAGATTCTGCTTGATCTGCTCATTCGTGCCCTTGATGGTCGAGATGATCGTGATGATGGAAGCGATACCGATGATGATGCCGAGCATCGTCAGGAACGAGCGGAGCTTATGGCCGAAAACGCCCTGAAATGCAAGCTGGATATTTTCAAACATGCTCTCGCCTCCCGTTAATAGCTGCCGTAGTAGTAGAAATCATCCGAGTTGTCGCTCTCAATGGTCTCTGCGTTCTCCTTCACATCCTTCCCGTAGGGGAAGGCGATCCAGTCGTCGGCCGTCAGGCCGCTTTTGATCTCCGTATAGCCCCACTGCACGACGCCCGTCGTGACATACTGCTTGTGCAGGAGCTGATCCTCACCGCGGCGATAGACATAGCTTCCGCCGTCATCCTGCCGGATGAAGCGTGTCTCGATGCGCAGGGCATCCTCGCTGGCCGTCGACGCAGCGTTAAAGTAGACGTCGACCCACTCGTCCTCGCGCAGCGGGCTGTCCGCATCGAGCGCAATGAGCATGGTGTAGAAGCTGACGTTCTGGTTGCCGGACGAGTAATAGGGATTATTGGAGGAGGGCACCGGGGTATCGGAGATCTCCGCCACCGTACCGTAGACCTCGCCGTGCTCCCACGACTGGATGCGCATCTGGGTGCCGACCGGATATTTATCGCGGTCCAGCTCCGTCACGCCGGTCTTGACATAATAACCGCCGCCGCCGGAGACGACGATCACGGGGCTTCCCTCCTGCTTGGCTGTATCGGGGTCATTCACACGGAGCACCGTGCCGTCCAGCGCGGACGTTACGACGCCGTTCGCCGCCTCCCGCTTCATGCGCTCCAGCTCGACCTTGTCCATGCGGAGCTTCAGGTCGAGGTCGCGGATTTCCTTCTGCTTCTCGGCGCGCATCTTTGCGATCTCCGCCGCAGTGTATTCGCCGTCATAGTCGACGACCGTGACATCCGGGCCGGGCGAAACACGGGGAGCAGCCTGCGTTTCCGTCTGCACGTCATCCTGCTCCGGCACGAACACCGTAAAGCGGATGGTCTGCGTTTCCTCGTCGCGCGTAAGCTTCAGCGGAAGCTCGCTGAGCAGCTCGGCGTGCAGGGCATTGCCCTCGCGCACCTGGAACACGACCCACAGCTCCGTTTTTTCGCCGAGGAGCTCTTCAAAATAGGACTGATCATACTGCATATCCGCCGCGCAGAGGTAGAACAGCGGAGAGGCCTGCGTGCCCTCGCCGCCCATGAGATAGGGCAGCTCCTCCGGGGCAATGGGAACGGTCGGCTCCGTCGGCTCAGGCGGCTGGGTCGGCTCGTCCGTCGGCTCCGGCTCCGTCGGCTCCGTGGGGGGATCCGTCGGCTGCGTCGGCACATAGGGACGCAGGCGGTTGATGTTGGCGAGGTCCTTTTTGGCCTTGTTGAGGTTCAGGTCATCCTTCTTGACCGCAATCTCCTGCCGCTCGACCTGAATGTCGGAGAGTGTGGTGTCATAGCGGAACAGCGGGTCTCCCTTCTTGACGGTCTGGCCCTCCTGCACGAGCAGGGCCGTGACGGTCTGCGTATCGGAGGCATAGATCTTCTGCAGGTTATCTGCCGTCACGTTGCCGGACTGCGTGCTCTCGTTCGAGAGCCAGCCCATAAACATGGACACGGGCGCGACCTTGACAGGCTCGCTGCGGTGTCCAAGGTACCACAGCACGCCCACGACGATCGCCGCTACGAGCAGCAGGCTGATGCCCGAGATCACGATCGCTTTGACACTCTTTTTCTTATGCAAGGCTCTCACCGTCCCTTCTGCCGTCTGACAGGATGCCGTCGCGGATATAATTGATCCGCTTTGCGCGCTCGGCGATCTCCTGCTCATGCGTGATCATGATGATCGTAGAGCCGGTGTCGTTCAGCGCATCGAAAATATCCATGATCTGGTTGCCCGCCGCAGAATCCAGCGCACCGGTCGGCTCGTCCGCCAGCAGCAGCTTCGGACGGCCCACGATGGCGCGCGCAATGGCAACGCGCTGGCACTGGCCGCCGGAGAGCTGGTTCGGGCGGAAATTCAGCCGCTGACCGAGGCCCATCATCTGCAGGGCCTCAATGGCGCGCTCGCGGCGTTCCTTCTTGTTCACACCGGCATACAGCAGCGGCAGGGCGACATTGTCCACGGCCGAGAGCTTCGGCAGCAGATAAAAGCTCTGGAACACAAAGCCGAGCAGGCGGTTGCGGATCTCCGCCAGATGGTTTTCGTTGGCCTGGGTGACGTCCTCACCCGCCAGCAGGTATTCTCCGCTCGTCGGCACATCCAGGCAGCCGAGGAGATTCATCAGCGTCGTCTTGCCGGAGCCGGACGGGCCCATGATGGCGAGATAGTCGCCCTCCTCGACCTGCAGGTTGATGTTTTTCAGAATGCGGACGGTCTCCTTGCCCTGTGGATAATCCTTGCAGATATCCTTCATTTCAACGAGCATAGGTGACTCCTCCCGTCTGAGAAGACTCGCCGTCCTCGCTGCCCGCGGACTCGCCGTCCTCGCTGCCCGCGGACTCGCCGTCCTCGCTGCCCGCGGACTCGTCGACGCCGCCGTTATCGACGCCGCCGTTATCGACGCCGCTGTCATCGACGCCGTCGCTCGGCTCTGCGCTCGGATCCTCCGTCGGCATGGTGTGCGTCGTCGGGTCGCCCTCCTCCATGCCGTCCGCGGGGAAGGCGATGTAGTCCTCCGCCGCAAGACCGTCGAGGATCTCATAAGTATTGTAGGACTCGTCAAACGTGCCGACGGTGACGGTGCGTTTTTCCAGCTTGCCGTCCTTCTCGGCCCAGACCCAGAAGCCCTCCTCCGCAGAGCCCTGCAGGAATGAGGCATCGAGCTTCATGGTGTCGGAGACTGTGCCGCCGTCCGACGGCTCGATATAGACGTGCTGACCGAGCATCAGGCCGTCCGTGCTGTTGAGCTCGACATAGAACGGATAGTTGCTGGAGCTGCTCGTATCATCGGAATTGGAATTGCCGTAGCCATAGGACATGGCGCCGTTGCCGGAGCTCGGGTTTTCCGTATCGATCTCCGTGATAGTGCCGGACCAGACGGAATCATCCACGCGGGAACGGATGACAACGGAAACACCGACCGCGATGTCGCTGCGGTTCAGCTCGTTGATCTTGCCCTTGACGCGGTAGGCGCCGTCCTGCACCAGCGTGATGTAGGCTGCGGCATTGCCGCTGCTGTCCGTGCTGTTCTCGTTGATGGACTGCACCTTGCCGTCCACGGGAGCCGTCACGTTCGCGCTGCCGGAGCCGGAGGTCATGGAATCGAGTTCCTTCTGCTTGACGGTGATATTATACTCCGCTTCCTTCTTGTCGGCCTCGAGTGCCTGGATCTGCACGGTATAGGAGAGCTGCTCCGAGGTGGGCGCGCTCTTCTTTTCCTTCTCGAGCTGGGAGATCTGGGCCGTCAGATCCTTGACGTTGTTCTTCATCTGCTCGATCTCGAGCTTGGCCTTGTCGATGGTGAGCTGCATGTCCTCCATATCATAGGTGAACAGGACCTCGCCGGTCTTGACCTCCTGGCCGACCCCGACATTGAGCTGCTTGACCTTCCGGCTGGAATCGCGTTCAACCTTGATCTCCTTCTGCGCCACAACGATACCGGCGCTGGCGTTCGCGCCGCCGAGTGAGCCATAGCCCGTAAGCGCCGCCACAGACTGCACATAAACCGCCGCTTTCACGGAGCCGCAGGCAGACAGCAGCCCGACCGCAAGTACCAGCGCAAGCAGGCAGCAAAGCATTCGTTTCTTCATCGTAGATCCTCCGTTTCTGCGCCGCAATGGCGCTTCCTCTCAGCCAGCCGAAAAAGTCCCTCTGGTTTTTCGCCGGACTGTTTCCTCTATATAGACGGCGCCGGTGCGCCGTTCGTTCCCTTGTATCGGAAAATAATTCCGTGGAAAAGGTGCCTCAGCGCGCGAGGATGGCCTGCAGGGCAGGCTCGAGCTCCGTCGTGTCGAGCGATTCAACACGGCCCGCATCGCAGGCCTCCGCCACGGCGGGGTCGATGGGCAGGCGCGCGAGCACCGGCAGATGATAGGCCTGCGCCGTCTCGTCCAGATGGCTCTTGCCGAAGATCTGATGGCACTTGCCGCAGTCCGGGCAGCGGAAATAGCTGTAGTTCTCCACAAGGCCGATGACGGGCACATGCATCATCTCGGCCATGCGCACGGCCTTGGCCACGATCATGGAGACAAGCTCCTGCGGCGAGGTGACGATCACAATGCCGTCCACCGGCAGGGACTGGAAGACCGTCAGGGGCACGTCGCCCGTTCCGGGAGGCATGTCGACGAACAGATAGTCGACATTTTCCCACACGACGTCCGTCCAGAACTGCTTCACCGCGCCCGCAATGATGGGTCCGCGCCAGAGAACAGGGTCATCCTCATGCTCGAGCAGCAGATTCACGGACATGATCTGGATGCCGCTTTCCGTCACGGCCGGGTAAATGCCCTCCTCATCCGCACTGGCGCATTCGCTGACGCCGAAGGCCTTCGGGATGGACGGGCCGGTGATATCGGCGTCCAGCACACCGGCACGGCGGCCGGTGCGCTGCATGGCCGTTGCCAGCATGGCAGAAACGGTGCTCTTGCCGACGCCGCCCTTGCCGGACACGACGGCGATGACCTTGCCGATCTTGGACTTCGGATTGGGCTGCGCTTGCAGGCTCTCCGGCTTGCGCTCCGAGCAGGCTTCGCTGCAGCTCGAGCAATTGCCTCCGCAGGTTTCACTCATGATGCAAAAATCTCCTTTTGACCGCTCCGGGGTATACGGAGCGGATATAGTCATGGTATATTATAGCCGCTGCGGCCCCCGGACACAAGTCCGAAAGCCGCAGAATTCATGAATATTCCATTAAGAAATCGCAAACCGTCAAAAACCTGCCCAGCCGAAAGTTTCGGAGGGAAGAAAAGTGGGAAAGGAAACCATACGAGTGTCCTTTCCCGTTCCACAATCCGGCGTGCAGGCCTCACCCCTGCTCCAGCGCCTGCGCGGCCTCCTCCCAGCGAGCCATCAGGTCCTCCAGCTCCGCCTCGCAGCGCTCCTTTTCCGCCGTCAGGCGCAGCAGCTCCTGATAATCGCTCGCAGCCCCGGCCAGCGCCTGCTCGAGCTGCGCCGCCTCGTCCTCCTTCGCAGCGATCTCCCGCTCGAGCCTGCGGACGAGCTTTTCCAGCTCCTTGATGCCGGAGACCGGCTTTGCCTGCTTCTCCTTCTTCGGCTGGGCGGGCCGCTGACGGGCAGCCGCCTCGTGCTCCAGAATGGCGCGGTATTTGGCATAGCCGCACGGGAAGTCGCGGATAGTCCCGTCTGAAAGCTCCCAGATACGGGTGGCGAATTTATCGACGAAATAGCGGTCGTGCGAGACGAAGATCAGCGTGCCCTCGTAGTCCTCGAGGGCGCATTCGATCCATTCGCGCGAGGCGACGTCCAGATGGTTCGTCGGCTCGTCGAGCACGAGCAGATTGATTTTTTCATCCATGAGCATGCACAGCCGCAGCCGCGACTGCTCGCCGCCGGAGAGCGTGCCGACGGTCTTGAACACGTCCTCGCCGGAGAACAGGAATGCGCCGAGGCGGTCGCGCGCCGTCTGGGGCGTGCAGTTCTTCTCATAGAGCATCGTGTCATAGAGCGTGCGCTCCGGGTGGGCAAAGTGGATGACCTGCGGCAGATAGCCCGACTTGACGGACGGGCCGAACTTGATCTTTCCCTCCGCGGGCAGCTCGCCGAGCAGCACGCGCAGGAACGTCGTCTTGCCGGTGCCGTTGTCGCCGAGCAGCGCAATGCGCTCGCCGCCCCGCACCGTCAGCTCCACGCCGGAAAACAGCGTCCGGCCGCCGAACTGCTTGCTGAGATTCTTGACGGTGAGGACTTCGTCGCCGTGGAACTCCTTTTCGCCGAAGCGGGCGCGGAGCGTCTTCTCCTTGGTCGGCCGCTCCGTCTTCTCGATGCGCTCCATGCGGTGCTGGATGGACATGGCGCGGCGGTAGAGCACGCGGTTGTTGATGCCCCAGCCCTTCATGCGCTCGACGGTGAAGCCGAGCTGCTTGAGCTTGGCCTGCTCCTGCTCATACTGCCGGAGCTGATGGTTGAAGCGCTCCTGCTTTTCCTCGAGGTAGAAGCTGTAGTTGCCGCTGTAGAACTCGGCCTTGCCTGCGGATATTTCAATGATGCGCTGCACGACCTGATCGAGGAAATAGCGGTCATGCGAGATCGTCAGGACCGTTCCCTTGAAGTGACGGATGTAGTCCTCCAGCCACTCCACGCTGCGCAGGTCCAGATGGTTCGTCGGCTCGTCGAGCAGCAAGATGTCCGTCTTCTCGAGCAGCAGGCGCGCCAGATTCACGCGCGTCTTTTCGCCGCCGGACAGACGGTCAAATTCGCGGCCGCGCATTTCGGCCGGGATGCCAAGGCCGTTGCAGACCTTGTCGACTTCCGTGTCCTGCTCATAGCCGCCGCCCGTCAGATAGGCGTTGCTCAGGCGGTCATATTCGCTCAGATTCGCTCGGGAAGCATCCTTTTCGAGCGTTTTTTCCAGTTCCTCCATCCGGCGCTTCAGCGAGGCCAGCGCGGCAAAGGCCGTGCGCAGCACGTCCTCAACGGAAAATCCGGCCGGATAGACCGGGATCTGAGAGATGAGGCCCAGCTTCTTTCCGGCGGCGATATGGATCTCGCCGGAATCGGGGGACAGCTCCCCCGTCAGCAGGCGGAACAGCGTCGTCTTGCCGCAGCCGTTGCGGCCCATGATGCCGACGCATTCGCCCTCGTGAATGTCAAAGCTCAGTCCGTCCAGCAGGGTCTGGCCGACCTCAAAGGACTTGACCAGCTCGTTTACCGAAATATCGATCATCGCAGTTCTCCATAGCGGTGTTGAAATTCTTCGCGCGTCATCAGCAGATTCAGCGCCTGCAGCAGCCCTGCGCTGCCGAGATGCTCCGGCAGGCCAAGCTCCTGCTGCAGCGCGCGGCGGCGCGCCGCGCTGTCCGCCCCGCCGGAAAGTCCGGCGAGATACAGATCTGTTTTCGTGATGGGGTCCGGCGGCTCCGGCGAATCCTCCGCCTGCGCGCCCGCCCGCCGCAGTGCCTCGAGCAGCACCTCCGGCGGCATGCCCTCCACGCCGAGCTTGCCCTCCTTGCCGGGGGCGCGCTTGCGGCGCTCCTTGCCCGGCACATCGGGGATATAGGCGTGCAGCACCTGCTCCGGCGGCAGCGCGCCCTTGAGAAAATTGCGGATGACGAAGCCCGCACCGTCGGAATCCGTTAAAATAATGAGGCCCCGTGCCGCGGCGACCTGCCGCAGAAATCCGAGCAGCCGCCTGTCCTTCATCACGCCGAAGCCATGCGTCTCGATGACGGGCGCATCGACGAGCTGGCACAGGGCATTTTTGTCATAGCGCCCCTCGACGACGATGGCCTGCCGCAGCTTAATCATGGCGGGCCTCCTCGGCGAGCTGCAGGATCAGAAGCTCCAGAATGCGCGCCGGGTCGTCATAGGACGTCTTCATCTGCCGGTCGGCCTCGCAGCACAGCAGCACGGCCTGCGCGCAGAAGCGGTCCGACAGCCTCCGCGCCTGCGCAAAGCACTTGTTGGCCGCAAACGGCGCGACGCCGCAGAGCGAGGCAAGGT
>OGXL01002736.1_pt1 | contig 12705 bp, 10 predicted proteins | sample 1576311 | NCBI WGS metagenome assembly OGXL01 (sample SAMEA3541564, study PRJEB24748) | human gut metagenome | biome: human gut; feature: human-associated habitat; material: faeces | place: China | collected 2012 | reverse complement strand
TATCTCTTCTCTTGACAGCGATTGCGCGAAAGCGGTGCAAAGTAACGAATTATTTGCCAGATAGCCAAATGTTTTTGTATATTTGTGGCATATCTAAAAATAGCGAACATGAAACAGACTTATGTAAAGTATCTGATGGTGGCAACGTTTGCAGGAGGCTTCCTGTTTACTTCCTGCCGGACCGCACGCGAGACTACGGCACAGTACGAAGTAACCAAAGTAGAGGGTAGCATGATAACGATTGATTCTGTTTGGGACACCATTCCCAACGCGAAAGCTGCCGAAATCTTAAAGCCTTATAAGGAAAAGGTGGATGCGATGATGTATGAAGTCATCGGCACCAGTGCGATGAAAATGGACAAAGGAGGTCCCGAAAGTTTACTTTCCAACCTTGTTGCAGGTGTTTTGCAGCAAGCGGCTGTTCAGGTGTTGGGGAAACCTGCTGATATGGGATTGGTAAATATGGGCGGCTTGCGTAATATCTTGCCCGAAGGAGATATCACGGTAGGCGATGTGTTTGAAATTCTTCCTTTTGAGAATTCTCTTTGCGTACTGACTATGAAAGGAACAGACTTGAGACGTCTTTTTGAAGCGATTGCATCTCTGCACGGAGAAGGAGTGAGCGGTATCCGCCTTGAAATCACCAAAAATGGAAAGTTGCTGAACGCCTTTGTCGGTGAAAAACCACTAAAGGATGACCAGCTTTACACGGTGGCCACTATCGACTATCTGGCAGATGGAAATGGACGGATGGATGCTTTCCTGCAGGCAGAAAAGAGAGTATGCCCCGAAGACGCAACCTTACGCGGACTATTTCTTGATTATGTACGCAAACAGACTGCCGAAGGCAAAGCGATTACCTCCAAACTGGATGGACGTATTATCATAAAATAAAAAGGAGAATCTAAAAATATTGAATATGAAAAGAATTCAGATATTATTCCTGTTATGTCTTGCATTGGGCTTTACTTTCTCAATTTTTGCGCAGGATAAGGATACCAAAGAAGTGATTATTTTACAAACAAGCGATGTGCATAGTCGTATCGAACCTGTCAATCAGAAGGGGGACGAATACTATAATAAAGGTGGTTTTCTTCGCCGGGCTGTTTTTCTCGAACAGTTCCGCAAGGAGCATAAGAATGTGCTGCTTTTCGACTGCGGAGATATTTCTCAAGGGACACCTTATTATAATATGTTCCGCGGAGAAGTGGAAGTTAAACTAATGAATGAAATGGGTTACGATGCTATGACTATCGGTAACCATGAGTTTGATTTCGATGTGGATAATATGGAACGTATTTTCAAGATGGCTAATTTCCCGGTTGTTTGTGCCAACTATAATCTGGATGCTACGGTATTGAAAGATATAGTTAAACCCTACGTCGTTCTTGAGAAATATGGTTTGAGAATTGGTGTGTTTGGCCTTGGAACCCAACCCGAAGGGATGATTCAGGCTAATAAATGCGAAGGAGTCGTTTATGAAGATCCTATCCGCGTATCCAACGAAATAGCTGCTTTGTTGAAAGACGAAGAAGGTTGTGATTTGGTAGTATGCCTGTCTCATCTGGGCATTCAAATGGATGAACATCTGGTTGCCGGAACACGCAATATCGACGTGATTCTGGGCGGGCACTCTCATACATTTATGAAAGGCCCCAAAACATACTTGAATATGGACGGAAAAGAGGTGCCTGTTATGCACACGGGAAAAAATGGTGTTCGTGTAGGCCGTCTCGATTTGACTTTGAAACATAAATGAAGATAATCCCCTCAATAGTAACGCTTTTATTCCTTATTGCGGCCGGCACGGTTTCAAGTCCGGCGCAGAATGCTACAACAGTTGAACCTCTGCTGGTATATAAAGCCCTTCAGGACAAGGACTGCCGGCACTGGGTTGATTCGGTTATGGATAAGCTTTCCTTTAAAGAAAAGGTAGGGCAGTTGTTCATCTATACCATTGCCCCGGTAGATACCAAACGAAACCTGGAACTGTTGCGCGAAGTCATCGACATCTATAAAGTGGGCGGACTTCTCTTTTCCGGTGGGAAGATGCAAAATCAGGTTGAACTGACAAACCGGGCGCAACGGCAGGCAAAAGTCCCTTTGATGATTACCTTTGATGGAGAATGGGGGCTGGCCATGCGTTTGCGTGGTATGCCTGTTTTTCCACGGAATATGGTATTGGGATGTATCCGTGACAACAAGCTGCTCTATGAATACGGGCGTGAAGTTGCTCGTCAATGCCGACAGATTGGAGTACAGGTCAACTTTGCTCCGGTGGCGGACGTGAATATAAATCCTGAAAATCCCGTAATCAATACCCGTTCTTTTGGAGAAGATCCGATACAGGTGGCTGATAAGGTAATCGCTTATGCTTCCGGTTTGGAAAGTGGAGGGGTTTTATCTGTGTGTAAACATTTTCCCGGACATGGAGATACCGATGTTGATTCGCATAAGGCGCTTCCGGTACTTCCTTTCACTCGTGAGCGTCTGGACAGTGTGGAACTTTATCCTTTTAAAGAAGCCATCCGTGCCGGATTGGACGGTATGATGGTAGGACATTTGCAAGTTCCGGTGATAGAACCGATTGGTGGACTTCCGTCTTCCTTGTCCCGCAATGTCGTATATGATTTGCTGACAGATGAGTTGGCGTTCAAAGGACTCATATTTACGGATGCGCTTGCCATGAAAGGAGTGGCGGGAAATGGAAATGTCAGTTTGCAGGCTTTGAAAGCTGGTAATGACATGGTATTGTCTCCCCGAAACTTGAAGGAAGAGATACCGGTCGTACTAGAAGCCATTGAAAAAGGAGAGTTGACCCGCGAAGATATTGAAAGCAAATGTCGTAAGGTCTTGACTTATAAATATGTGTTGGGACTGAAGAAAAAGTCGTATGTACAATTATCCGGTCTGGAACAACGGATTAACAGTCCGCAAACGCGTGATTTGGTTCGCCGATTGAATTTAGCGGCAATAACAGTTCTGAACAACAAGAATCATATTCTCCCCTTGCATACAGACAAAGAGCAAACGATTGCATTGCTCGAGGTAGGAGATCCCGGAGAAACTGATGCGTTGGCGAAACAACTTTCCCGCTATACGTCTTTGGCTCGTTTTTCCCTTCGTGCCAATCAGACGGAAGAGGAAAATCAGCGGTTGCGTGATTCTTTGTCTACCTATAAACGGATTATTGTAGCCGTCAGTGAACAGCGGCTGGCTCCTTATCAGCCTTTCTTTGCTAAGTTTGTTCCCGAAAGCTCGGCCATTTATCTGTTTTTTACTCCCGGGAAGATGATGTTGCAGATTCAGCGCGCGGTGGCTCATGCTTCGGCGGTGGTGCTGGGACATAGCTATAGTAGTGACGTGCAGCGTCAGGTGGCAGATGTGCTATTTGCCAAGGCATCTGCAGACGGACAGTTGTCGGCAAGTCTGGGAGAACTGTTCCCAACGGGAGCAGGAGTGACTATTACCCCTAAAACGCCGTTGCATTTCGTTCCGGAAGAATACGGGCTTTCCTCTGCTCATCTAAAACGGATTGATTCCATTGCATTGGATGGTATTCATCAGGGAGCCTATCCCGGTTGCCAGGTGGTGGTGCTGAAAAACGGTCATATTATGTTCGACAAGGCTTTCGGTACTTATACGGGTAAAGGAAGTCCTCGTGTCGAATCTACGAATATCTACGATCTGGCTTCCCTTTCAAAAACGACGGGCACCTTGCTTGCCATTATGAAACTCTACGATAAGGGACGTTTTAATCTGACAGATAAAATTTCGGATCATTTGCCGTTTTTGCAACGTACTGATAAGAAAGATATAACGATTCAGGAAATTCTGTATCATCAGTCCGGTTTACCTTCCTGGATTCCTTTTTATCAGGAAGCTATTGACAAGGATAGCTATGATGGAAGATTGTTCAGCGCACGTAAAGATGTCCACCATCCGGTACAGATTGGTACGACTACGTGGGCGAATCCGAAATTCAAATTCAAGAGTGAATATATTTCTCCGGTCAAGACCGGTGATTATACTGTTCAGATCTGTGACAGTTTGTGGTTAAACCGTTCTTTCCGAAAGGTGATAGAAGAGAAAATTGCAGAAGCTCCGTTAAAGCAGAAGCGCTATGTATATAGTGATGTCGGATTTATACTCTTGGGAATGTTGGTGGAACAACTGGCCGGTATGCCTATGGAAGCCTATTTGCAACGTGAGTTTTATGAGCCGATGGGGTTGGAACATACAGGTTACCTGCCTTTACGCCGCTTTGCCAAATCGGAAATTGTCCCTTCCAACAAAGACCGTTTCTTGCGTAAAGAGACTTTGCAGGGATTTGTACATGATGAGGCTTCCGCTTTCTTTGGCGGATTGGCCGGAAATGCCGGACTTTTCTCTACTGCCCGTGATGTAGCCCGCGTTTATCAGATGTTGCTAAATGGAGGAGAAATAGATGGACAACGTTATCTTAGCAAAGAAACTTGCCAGCTGTTTACTACTGAAATCTCGAAGATCAGCCGGCGTGGCTTAGGTTTTGACAAGCCCGATGCAGATGATCCGAAGAAAGGAAATTGTGCGCCTGCTGCACCTGCCGAAGTATATGGTCATACCGGATTTACCGGTACATGTGCATGGGTGGACCCAATGAATGAACTGGTTTATGTATTTCTTAGCAACCGGATTTATCCGGACGTAACGAACCGCAAATTGAACCAGCTGCACATTCGTGAGCGAATACAGGGAGCTATTTATGATGCGATGAAGAAAAAATAAAAAAAGAAAGGTAAAAGGTATCTATATTAAAAGCTACCTTTTACCTTTTTTATTATTAACGTAATATTCTGATAGTTGCAGTTCTTTTTAGAACGATACACCCAGGCGGAAACCGAAGTTGCTCAATCCATCTACACTGTAATGCAGTACATCAGCCTTGTTGGTACCATAGCTGTAGTACAAAGCAAAGTGCAAGCCCGGTCCGTAAACCCATGGGAATACATTGATACCTACTTCAGGAGAAGCGTAGAATCCCCAACTGTTTTCTCTTGCTTCCAACATATTGAAGTTAGAGCGGACTTTTGCATATTCAGCACCTAATTTAGCACTGACATAAGGTTGGAAAGATCCACCGCGATTCCACTGGTAACGTGCAGCGGCACCGAAAGGCAATTGGAAAATGGTATGTTGCTGATCGGTAGTCACTTCACCGGCACCCATCTGGAAGGTTTCGCGACCTACATATTCGTGGTTGCTGTGATAGTTGAGGAAAAGACCCAAACCGATGTTAGGAGTCACGAAATAACCACCTTCGAAGTTCATACCCCAACCGCTTGCTTTATCAGCAAAATTGTTACTTAGCGGAGCGTTGAACTGCCAGTCGATATTTGCATATCCATTGTCCGATAGCTGTGCCTTAGCCGGCATGGCGAAGGCGATGGCAATAGCCGCCAAGGCTACTACCTTGAAGTATATATTTTTTCTTGTTTTCATAACAGTTGTAGTTGTTTATTTGTTAGTAAGATAAGGTGACTGTGTAAATGACTGGTTGACAGCTTCTACTGCAAGAGTACGGTTGATAGCTTTGGAACCAGTTTCAAATCCGGTCAGATAACTTGTCCATACAACAGGCAGTTTTTTACTGTCTCCCTGTTCGGCTTTCAAGTTCACCATTTCTGTCAGGAAGGAGTTGGTGCTATAACTATAAGTTACTGCATACGGGTAGTACCATCCACCACCCCAGTTGCCACCCCAGTAGCCAGGGCCCCAATATCCGGGATAACCCCACCACCATTCAGGTTGTGTGTAGCTGGTGAAATAATAAGTACTTGCGATGTAGCTTACCTGGATACCAAGATCTGCGCTTTCCTGGTCAGCTGCTGCTTCGTAACCTCTAGCTTCCATATTGTCTGTATAAGCTGCCAGAATTTGTTCTGCGCCTTCACCTTCGAGATATTCCGGTTCTTTACTATCACTGATGACCAGAATCTGTGGTGCCAGATAGAATGTAGGAACTTTGAAATCGGCTTTCTTGTCGTAGTTAGTGTATACCAGATAATTGTCATCCAGTTTACCCATGTCCGGGTCTTTTTCACATGAAGCGAGTGCAAAGACCGCCAATAAAATAGGAATTAATTTCTTCATATCTTTTATAATGTTTAGGTTATATAAAAATCACGCCCAGGTACCTTGGGCTTTTGATACAAACAACAAGAAAGGTGGAAAAAGGTTCGCGTGGAAATTTCTTTTGCCGGAAAATTAACATATTTCTTTGGCCCGGCGGAAAGAAAAACGGTGAGCGCTCTGCCCTATTATCAGGGAGTTTGCTCACCGTTTATTATTTACAGATATTTATTTGAAAAATCCGTTTATTAAAACAGAGGTTTTAGTAGATCCGGTATTTCTACCTTATCAAGTTCCAGTTCAGTTACCCGTTGTTTACCCAATTGAGTCAGATGGAAATACATCTGTCTCCGGTCTTCACTTCCGAGTGATCGGACGATTAGTCCTTTTTCTTCCAGTATCCGCAGCATTTTGGATGTGTGTGAGGGGCTTAGTTCGGTTTGTTTAGACAGGTTGGTAGCCGTCACTTTGTCCGAAGCCTCTTTAAGGGCACACAATATCATTGCTTCATTAAGCGTTATCTGGCAGGAAGTACCCATCGGTATTCTGGCATTCCTCCTCGTTGGTCTCTGCACCAGTGTTATGTGGGGTGGCATCTTCAACATGGCCGTTGAAGGATTAGGTAAATACACGGCTATTGCCAGCGGTATCTTTATGACAATGGTGTTCGGTTGCGCCGTAATGGTTGCTATCCAGGGTTGGGTTGCCGACATGACCGACTACATGACCAGTTATTGGGTTGTGCTTTTCAGTGCTGCTTACATTTTATTCTATGCTGCTATCGGCTCCAAACCGTCAAAAAAATCAGAATAAGACTACAATACGTCAAATTATGGAATGGAGATGTGTCAACACTCACTGCCCAGTCATCCGGGACTTGATCCGCCATGGCAAAACGGAGTTTTGACACATCACCTTTTCTTCATTTATAAAACATCTAAATAATTAATATCATGCAAAAAAAGATCAGAAATAAATTTCAGGAGTTATTCTCAACAGAAGGTAGCGTATATGCATCTCCAGGCCGTATTAACCTGATTGGAGAACATACCGATTATAACGGCGGTTTCGTATTTCCAGGTGCTATCGACAAAGGTATGATTGCTGAAATCAAACCGAACGGCACAGGTAAAGTTCGTGCTTTCTCTGTTGACCTGAACGACTACGCCGAATTTGGCCTGAACGAAGAAGACGCTCCCAAAGCGAGCTGGGCAAGATACATTTTCGGCGTTTGCCGCGAAACCATAAAACGTGGCGGACAGATCCAAGGATTCGACACCGTATTTGCAGGCGATGTACCTCTGGGTGCAGGCATGTCCTCTTCCGCTGCATTGGAAAGTACCTATGCATTTGCTTTAAATGACTTGTTCTCCTTGAACATCGATAAATTTGAATTAGCTAAGATCGGCCAGTCTACGGAGCATAACTATTGCGGTGTAAACTGCGGTATTATGGACCAGTTTGCTTCCGTATTCGGAAAAGAAGGCAGTTTGATCCGTTTGGATTGCCGTTCACTCGAATATAAATATTTCCCATTCCATCCGGTCGGTTACAAATTGGTTTTACTGGATTCAGTCGTTAAGCACGAGCTGGCATCTTCAGCTTACAACAAACGTCGCCAGTCTTGTGAAAACGCTGCCGCTGCAATCCGACGCAATCACCCGGAAGTCGAGTTCTTGCGCGATGCAACAATGGATATGCTGAACGAAGTCAAAGGCGACATCAGCGCTGAAGATTATATGCGTGCTGAATATGTGATCGAAGAAGTACAGCGCGTACTCGACGTTTGCGACGCTTTAGAAAAAGACGACTACGAAACCGTAGGTAAGAAGATGTACGAAACACATCATGGCATGAGCAAATTGTACGAAGTCAGCTGCGAAGAATTGGACTTTCTGAACGATGTTGCCAGAAAGTGCGGTGTAACCGGCTCACGCGTAATGGGCGGCGGTTTCGGCGGTTGCACAATCAATCTGGTGAAAGAAGAAAAATACGATGCATTTGTAAAAGAAGCATTTGAATCCTACACTGCTAAATTCGGCCACGAACCTAAGTTATATAATGTAGTAATCAGCGACGGCGCACGCAAGCTCGCATAATAAATTAATCATAATTCCATAAAAAAATCATGACAGCCGCTTTTTATCAGAACGAAACCAAATTTTACGTTGCAGTAGATTGTATTATACTCGGATTCGATCAAAAAGAGCTTAATGTATTACTTTATAAACGTAAGTTTGAACCCATGATGGGACAATGGTCTCTGATGGGCGGTTTTATCAAAGCAGGAGAAAGTATAGAGGAGGCCGCCTCACGCGTGCTTACCGACTGTACCGGCATTGATAATCTTTTTATGGAACAGGTAGGTGCTTACGGAGACATTACCCGTGATAAAGGAGAGCGGGTAATATCCGTAGCATACTATTCACTCGTCAATATGAACGATTTCAGTAGCGAAACACTGGAAGAGTATAATGCGGTCTGGGCCAAGGTCAGCGAAGTTCCACAACTTATTTTCGACCATAACCAAATGATCACCGACACATTAGCCCGTCTGCGCAGAAAAGCCGCTACCCGTCCGGTCGGATTCAACCTGCTTCCCGAAAAATTCACGTTACCGCAATTGCAGAACCTGTATGAAGCCATCTACCAGACTCAACTGGACAAGCGTAATTTCCGCAAAAAACTAAATGCGATGGATATTCTGGAGAAGTTGGATGAAAAAGACAAGAAAGGTTCCAAAAGAGGGGCTTTCTATTATATGTTCAACAAAGAAAAATATGACCATCTGCTGGAACAAGGGTTCTATTTCTCCCTATAATAAAAAACATCACACACCTGAACACACACAAATTGGACGCAGGCCGGGTGCGACATTCCGAATATCGGTACGGAACTTGTCGGCCGCTTTCTGGAAAATGATATCAAGATCGAGAGCATAATAGAAATCAATGGTATTTCATCAAAATCCCCATTCAATATGCTGACTTTGACAGATGTGCCGGATATTCCGATCACAAAGTAGCCCAAGCGGAACAGACTTGCGCATTCGGTGTTTCCATGTTCGCAGCCGTAGCACCGTGCATATATGCCAAAATCGAAGACACACAGCGGACTATAGGATAAGGTTTTGCAAAAGAATACCAGTCGAATCATAAAAATCATCTGGCGTATCTTGCTCTCTATGAGAAATATCGGAAATTAGGAAACTTTACAGAAAATGAATTGTTTCATCGATAGGATGGTCATTACGAAGAGATTGCCTATCTTTGCAAAAAATAAAAATAACTCATCACAATGAACGATATTAAATTAATGAACAAAGCAGCGGACAACATCCGTATCCTGGCTGCGTCAATGGTAGAAAAAGCGAAATCCGGTCACCCCGGTGGTGCAATGGGTGGTGCAGACTTTGTGAACGTACTGTTTTCAGAGTTCCTCGTGTATGATCCCAAGAATCCCGCATGGGAAGGCAGAGACCGCTATTTCCAGGACCCGGGGCATATGTCGCCGATGCTTTATTCAGTACTCGCCCTCGCAGGCAAATTCACGATCGACGAACTGAAAGAGTTCCGCCAATGGGGAAGCCCTACTCCGGGACATCCCGAACGTGACATCATGCGCGGCATCGAAAACACTTCCGGACCGCTCGGCCAGGGACACACATTTGCAGTCGGTGCAGCCATCGCAGCCAAGTTCATGAAGGCACGTTTCGAAGAAGTAATGCCACAGACCATCTACGCTTATATTTCTGACGGTGGCATCCAGGAAGAAATCTCCCAAGGCTCAGGCCGTATCGCCGGAGCATTAGGGTTGGATAATCTCATCATGTTCTATGATGCCAACGACATTCAGCTTTCTACCGAGACAAAGGATGTGACCATCGAAGATACCGGCAAGAAATACGAAGCTTGGGGCTGGAAAGTCATTAAAATCAATGGTAACGATCCCGATGCCATCCGCGGTGCACTGAACGAAGCCAAAGCTGAGAAAGAGTGTCCGACGCTGATTATCGGTCATACCGTAATGGGTAAAGGTGCACGCAAGGCAGACGGCAGCAGCTACGAGGCTGATTGTGCCACGCACGGTGCTCCTCTGGGCGGCGACGCTTATATAAACACTATCAAGAATTTGGGTGGTGACCCGACGAATCCGTTCGTCATCTTCCCCGAAGTGGCCGAACTATATGCCAAGCGTACAACTGAGCTGAAGAAAATCATGGCTGAAAAGTATGCAGCCAAAGCTGCATGGGCAAAAGCCAACCCCGAAAAAGCCGCCAAACTGGAAATGTTCTTCTCCGGCAAGGCTCCCGAAGTGAATTGGGCCGCCATCGAACAGAAAGCAGGCATTGCCACCCGCGCAGCATCTGCCACTGTGCTCAGTGCTCTCGCCACTCAAGTAGAAAATATGATTGTTGCTTCTGCCGACCTTTCCAATTCCGACAAGACAGACGGATTCCTCAAGAAAACACATGCCTTCAAGAAAGGTGACTTCAGCGGTGCATTCTTCCAGGCCGGTGTTGCCGAGCTGACTATGGCATGTTGCTGTATCGGTATGGCACTGCATGGCGGTGTAATCCCCGCTTGCGGAACTTTCTTCGTATTCTCCGACTACATGAAACCTGCCGTACGTATGGCAGCCCTGATGGAACAGCCGGTTAAGTTCGTCTGGTCTCACGATGCCTTCCGCGTAGGTGAAGACGGACCGACACACGAACCGGTTGAACAGGAAGTGCAGATTCGTCTGATGGAAAAGCTGAAGAACCACAAGGGACACAACTCAATGTTGGTATTGCGCCCGGCAGACGTGACCGAAACAACAATTGCCTGGAAGATGGCTATGGAAAACACAGCCACTCCGACAGCTTTGATTTTCTCCCGTCAGAACATCACAGACCTGCCCGCAAAAGGAAACCGCTACGACGAAGCCTTGCAGGCTGAAAAGGGAGCTTATATTGTAGAAAGTGACGAAAACCCTGATGTAATCATGGTCGCTTCCGGTTCAGAAGTCTCCACACTGGAAGAAGGAGCAGCATTGCTTCGTGCCGACGGCATCAAGGTCCGCATCGTATCTGTTCCGTCTGAAGGCTTATTCCGCAGCCAGAGCAAAGAATATCAGGAATCTGTCATTCCAACAGGAAGCAAGGTATTCGGGCTTACTGCCGGTCTGCCGGTCAATCTGGAAGGATTGGTGGGTGCCAACGGTAAGGTGTGGGGACTCGAATCATTCGGTTTCTCCGCTCCGTACAAGGTATTGGACGAAAAACTCGGCTTTACGGGTCAGAACGTATACAATCAGGTAAAAGAATTATTGAATTAATTTTCAGATTTATGATTTATAATTTATGATTTATGAATAGTTGGTAAATCATAAATCTGAAATTATAAATCATAAATCTCCAAACTCCTCTAACAGATAAATATGAAAACATTAGGTTTATGTAGTGACCACGCAGGGTACGAACTGAAAGAATTCGTAAAACAAATACTCGACTCGAAAGGGTTGGCCTATAAAGATTTCGGAACCGACTCGACAGAAAGTTGTGATTATCCCGACTACGCCCATCCGCTTGCCAAAGCTGTAGAAGCCGGCGAAGTATATTCCGGAATAGCCATCTGCGGATCCGGAAACGGAATAGCCATGACACTCAATAAACACCAGGGAATACGGGCCGCTCTGTGCTGGCAAGAAGAGATAGCACGTCTCGCACGCGAGCACAATAATGCCAACATACTCGTAATGCCCGGCAGATTTATCAGTCAAGAGGAAGCCACTCATACGGTCGAAGCCTTTCTGAACACCCCGTTCGAAGGCGGTCGGCATCAGCGCAGGATTGACAAAATCCCTTTGTGAAAACCAATTCCTATTGCCAACGATATGGGATATCCCCACAAAAGTTAAAAAGAGAAACAACTATCATACTATCATTGAGGTTCGTATATTGTTTAAAAACAGGACATTATAGTATGATAGTTGTTGTTTTCAACTATCATTCATCTATCATTCAACGATCTTTTTTGCGCGCAAACAAGGCTGGATTCACCCAATAATCATCGGAGATTAACACAAAGACAAAACCAATTGTACGGATCAAATCCAAAGCCGATAGAGTGATAACCGCTATACTTCTATCATTAAACTATCATATCATAGAGCTTTTGACCTAAGTCGAAAACCTTTTCGACCTTGGGCAAAAAGGCTTTTGACAAGGGGCAAAAAGGTTTTCGACCCAGGCCGATAACAGAAAGAACTATAAGATTAGATTCAATTCACTGTATATTAGAATATAAAAGAAACTGATAACCTTTTTATTTTTCGCTCGAATATGTTGCTTTGGATGAGAAGCCGAAACAGATACAACTAATTTGAATCAGGATGAGACACGAGACAGGTTAAAGCAGATTTTTAAGGTGAAGGCAGTCCTGATACCTAGCTTCACCCTTTTATACTTTAACAATCAAAATGTGCCAAGGAAAGGTGAAGCCTAAAATGAATTCCCGGAATAAACTTATTTACATAACCATTGGCGATTTATATCATAAAAAAGCCTTTCACAGGCAAACGCTGTAAAAGGCCTTTTAGCTTGTGACCTGG
>OGXL01002729.1_pt1 | contig 12731 bp, 16 predicted proteins | sample 1576311 | NCBI WGS metagenome assembly OGXL01 (sample SAMEA3541564, study PRJEB24748) | human gut metagenome | biome: human gut; feature: human-associated habitat; material: faeces | place: China | collected 2012 | reverse complement strand
TTAAATACGAAAGCAGTAGAAGAAGTTTAGGGGTTGGAGAAAGAAAACTTGTGGAAATAAGATTTATTGTATTATAATTGTATTTACGAAAAAGTATTTATGACATTTAATTAATTCAAAGATAATCGACTAAGTTAGGAGAAATTTAATGGACAAAAAAGATGTTATTAATGATCTAAGTGCGACTGTTGCGGGTACTGCTATTGAAACAGGAATTGCGGCAGTTGTACCAGGGATTGGAGGAGTCCTTGGAGGGGCAGCAATAGGTAGCGTTGTTGGAAAAGTTTTTGAATATGCTGGAAAAGAAATATTAAATCGTTTCTTATCTAAGAGAGAAGAGCATAGAATAACTGATGTTATGGATTTGGCAAAAGAGAAGATTGATGAAAATATAAAAAACAACAAAAAGTTGCGAGAAGATGATTTCTTCGAAAATGTGGACAATAGGTCCTCAGCGGAAGAAATTTTAGAAGGAACTTTAATGGTGGCTCAAAAGGAATATGAAGAAAGAAAACTTCCATATATGGCTAATTTATATGCTAATATTGCGTTTGATGATACAATAACCAGAGAAATAGCTGACAGATTGATAAAGATATCCTCGGATCTTACTTATAGACAATTAATGATTTTGAGTGCTATAGGTTTTGCACAGATTAGTGGGCTTCATGGAAAAACAGAAACATATAGAAGTGTTTCAGGCTTAAATAATGTAAGTATTGCGTCGGAGATTTTTGATCTATATAGAAAATCGTTAGTATTTTCATCAGAAGTGATTTTAGATACTGCTGGAATCAATCCATCTAAACTTACGCTTGGAGGTTATGGTGCGTTGTTATACAATTTAATGGAATTACCTAAATTTCCTCTTCCAGATAAGTGTGTGATTGATATTTGTTTTTAGGAATTTTACAGAGTAAATAAATTAAGACCAGGTGGGGAAAGAATTTCTGTCACCTGGTCTTTTAAACTTATAAGACACTTGCAAGCTCGCTCCAAAAGTCGTTGCTTTCAGTTAAAGGCTCTTCATCTGGATAAGCCTCGGAGTAAATTTGAGAGGCAATGGAAAATGCTACAGCAATGTCATTATCGGTATTGAAGAATTCGTTCCATGTAAAAAATATACATTGGAGCTGGTCCATGTATTCATAACCGTCTTTCGCTATTTCAACCATTTTGTCAATAAAATCTTTTTCTGTGATCATAAAAAGTCCTCCTTTAATTTATGGTTATGGGTTATCCAACAACTTTACCAAAAGTTTTTAATGTAGATTCTGAAGAAACATTAATGGGTGGATATTTGCTGTTTAAAGAAATAAGCTGGATGCCAGAAGTTGAGTGATGATATTTCTTCACGTAAGCATCGCCATCAAGGAAAAAGATACCAATTTCTCCTTCTTCAAGAGTTTCCTGTTTGTGAATCCAGATAATTTGTCCATCCAGATAAAGCGGTTCCATACTGTCTCCAGAAACACGTACACCGAAATCTGCATTGGCAGCTACTTCATCACCGACTTCAATTTCACAGAACCGATCAGAATCAAGAAACTGTCCAGTACCGGCTGAAACAGGGAGATCGTATAAACTGAGGGATCTTCGAGGAAACTGATAAATAACAGATTCTTTACGAAGATACATGCCACTCTTAAATAACAAATTTATATAATCAAGAGCTTTGTCATGCCCTTCTTTATTTAACTTTGATAGAAGAGTTGCTTCGGTTCCTACCTGAAAGGTTTGGTTTATATCTGAAATTTTGAGAATTTCACAAAGAGCGAAGAACTGTAGTACATTTGGAAGATTAACATTTTTTTCCCATTTGCTGATGGAGTGAGCTTTTACATTCAATCCTTTTTTACACATAAGGGCTGCCAGCTGAGGCTGTGACAGTTTGCATTCTTTTCTTTTGGTAGCAATAATAGATCCAAAATCTGCTTTTATCATTATACACCTCCATATTGCAGGTATTTATTTCCCATATACACTATAAACTAAAATAAAGAATAAATCAATAGAAATAGATTTAAAATCTAAAAAATAACAAAAATGATGCTTTACAAAGATTTAAAAGCGATATATAATACACGTAAAAGAAAAGAACACTCGTTCGTTGAAAGGAGCGAAAAGATGAGGCGGATAATGCAAATAGAAAGTCGTTAGCAACAGGGGATATTCTATAATAGTAGCCAAAGTATTATGCTGGTTGCAATTATGTACCAAAGAAAATGGGAGGTAATGTAGTTTAATGGAGAATACGAAAGTATGTGTGGAAGTAACTGCAAAATTCGATACAGATGGTACAATGACTCCGGTTTCTTTTGTTTGGGAGGACGGTATAATTTATAATATTGATCAGATCAAGGCAAAGGAACGGTGTGTAAGTCAGAGGTCTGGTGATACTGGAATTGTGTATACGGTGGTAGTAGCAGGAAAAGAATGCCATCTTTTCTACAAATTTGACAAATGGTTTATGGAACGAAAGTGACTGATTGACATTAAGAAGATTTATAATAGGATCTGCAGGAAAGCTGACCTTTCCCTTTAGCATTCTGCGGATGGACAAAAAGGACAAATGTGTCTGTTTCAGCACAGGGAACATCCCACTGTTTCCTGAAGACATCAGTTCTGCAAAGAAGCATTACATAACAGCTTCCGTCAAAATCAAAGGGGATGGGAGTGAGCGTTCGGAAATGGACGATTCAGACGAAAAGGAGATTTTGATAAATGACAGAAAGAGATTACGCAATCCGTTCTTTTAAGGAAATTACATTGAATGCATCACGTCATACAGAAGAGAGGATGGATGCTTATTATAAAAAAATCAAGGAGCTGATGAATGATTACCAGGATTTGATTCTTGAGAATCAGATGGTCCTGGACGAGCTAGAAGAAGAGTGCCAGGAAAAGATTAATGAAAATATGGCTTATGCGCTGCAATATATGGATGCTTATGATTACCGAATGAATCTCGGAAAATTAAAACGGGAAGTAAACAACATTATTCTGATCTATGGACTTTGTGATATGGTGAACCGGGCAATGACTTTGGTGAAATATTTTACACCGAACTGTGGCGTGGAATACTATGATTTACTGTACGGATGTTTTTGCAGGCACAGGAAAATGACAGACACAGAAATTATGTTGGAACTTGGAATGAGCAGAGCTAGCTTTTACAGAAAGAAAAAGACAGCTCTCCGGTATCTGGGATATTATTTTTTTGAGATTGTAGTGCCGCAGTCAGCACACAAACGTTATAAACCATCTTTTCCGGAAACGGAAGAGTGAAATAAAAAAGCCTGATGGATTTTTTACCACCAGGCTTGTATCCTGTGAAAAATTATTATTGCGATTCTTTTTCAGTAGAAGATGTTTTTCTTTTTCTGGATTTGCCTGAAATCATTTTATGACCAGAATAGATGGACATAATCATGCAGATCAGAGAACTACAGGCAAAATATTTATGTGCTGATTTCATATTTTTATAACCAGTGTAGAAAGTACCAATCATAGAAAACAGGGCACCGAGTGACCAGTATTTATGTGATTTCATTTCAATTCCTCCTGAGTCTTTTCCAAATATTTTTTGGCTTCATCAATAACCAGCTCTGCTGTCTGAAACTGTTCTGTAGCTTTTTCTTTTGATGCAATATAAAAATCATCATAATCGCTTTTTTCTCGTACTCTCTGTAATGTTCCGAGTTTTCTTCCTATTTCACGTGGAAATACTTCCTTAGCTACATATTCCTTATTGAAATATCCCATTACGTCTTTATGACGTTTAAAATCAACTGTACTCAAGGCTAATACAGCTTTTACAGCATAAAATGCTGCGTAGTAGGAACGGTTAATTGAATCTTTATACAAGCCTTCTTTTAAACAATGCGCCGCTACTTTCAAGCTGTCATCAGCTTCTGTAATTCGATAGTTACTTAAATCTTTTTGTCTCTCATCCAATTACAATGCCCTCCTTTTCTACATTATTATAGAATGGCAGTGCTCCCAGCCAGTATCTGTAGTGTGCTTCATTTTCCAGAACCGGATTGATTACAATTCCGGATTCCAGTTCCAGATCAAAAGCGAGATCAAAAATATGATTTTCAACCTGCTCTATTTCTTCTTTGGAAAGAGGCGTTAATATCATAACATCAATATCTGAATTTTCACTATAATCACCGCGGGCACCCGTGAAAAAGTCAAACGGGAAAATCCGACATATTTCCCGATTGGCAAATTTAAAATAATTCTTCCGCTGAAGATGCGCAGAGCAGCGCGGCGCGCAGTTCAAATCATTTCTTCTTCAGCTGCTCCTCCAGCCCATCCCGGGGCGTGATGTAGACCGTGGTGTACACCTCGTACAGCACCATGCCGGGTTTGGCACCGCTGGCTTTCCAGATGTTTTTCACCTCAGTGGTGTCCACCGCCACCTTGGCACCGGTGCCTGCCTTGTAGGTGCTGGAGTAGATGACTGCCAGCTCCGCGGCCTCCTGCCTGGTGGTGTCCGGGATCTCCTCGCCCCGGCTCATGACCACAACGTGGCTGCCAGGGGCCTTTTGAACATGGAACCACAGATCCTTGCCCCGGGCGGTGTGGAGGGTGAGCTTGTCGTTCTGGGCGTTGTTGCGGCCCACCAGGATCTCAAAGCCATCGGTGGAAGTGAACCGCAGGAAATCTGCGGGCTTCTGGCGCTTATCCCGCTGCTTGTAGTATTTCAGGTAGCCCTGGCTCTTCAGCTCTGCCCGGATCTCGTTGAGGGCCGCTTCACCGGAAGCGGACTCCACCTCGTAGAGCACCGTTTCCAGATAGGCGATTTCCTTTTCACCCTCTGCCAGCAGGTCCACCAGCATCCGGGCGGCTGTCTGCTTCTTTTTGTAGTTCTTGAAGAAGTTCTGGGCGTTCTGGCTGGGTGTGAACCGCAGGTCCAGCGGGATGGTCACTTCCTTGCCCTCATCATACCAGTTGGGCACGGTGATGCTCTTCATGCCCTTCTGGGCCAGATAGAGGTTTGCCGAGAGCAGCTCACCGTACAGCCGCAGCTTTTCGCTCTTGCCGCTGGCGGCCAGCTCTTCCTGCCGGGCCGCCTGCTTGCGGACGGCACGCTCGTACATATTGTGCACGGCCTTGTGCAGCTCCTTGCTTTTGGTGCGCAGGCGTTCCGCGCGGTCCTTCTCAGCGTAGTAGCCCTCCAGCATGGCGTTGAAGGAGGGCCACTCCTTTATTATATATTTTTCGCCGTACTGCTGCGGGCGGAAAAAGGTATACTCGATGGGCTTTCCGCTGGGGTCGGTGACGCTGCAGGGCGTACCGCCGGTTGCGTGCTCTTCCTTCAGCTCGTCGATGGCGGCCATAAGCTTGCGCTTCTGTTCCTCGGTCAGCTCATTGGCGGGCAGATGTTCGCCGTCAAAGGCACGCCATGCAACTTCGCGGCAGACCACCGGACCAACACCGGCCACGGTCTTGTTGAGGGCATCTGCCACCGGCAGATCTCTCTGGCAGGCTGCTGCCACGATGGACGCACTGCTCACCAGCAGGAAGTCCGGTCTTGCAGGCTTGGGAGGCGTGGTATAGGGCAGCCCCGGCAGCAGCTGGCGCACATCGCTGTCCTCAAAATCCACGCGCTTGAGTGCGTCAATGATCTTGCCGTTCTGCACCAGAACCAGATTGGAGTAGCGGCCCATCAGCTCGGCACACAGGGTGTTGCGCACAAGGTCGCCCATCTCGTTGGTGCACTGGAAATCAAAATACACGATGCGGTCGCCCGGCTCCATGTGCACGTCCAGCAGCCTGCCGCCGGTGAGATGCTTGCGCATCAGCATACAGAAGGAGGGCGGCGTTTCCGGGTTTTCAAAGCTTTCTTCGGTCAGGCACACGCGGGCAGAACCGCTGCGGGCCGAAAGCAGCAGCGCATAGGTATCCGTGCGGGTGCGCAGGGTGAGCACCAGCTCATCGCGGGTGGGTTCAAATAGTTTTGCGATCTTGGCGTCGGTCAGCGTTGCTTTGAGCTCTGCTGCCGTAAGGGCCAGTGTCGCGGCATCCAGTGCCATAGTGTTTACCTCGTTTATGATTTGGAATGGAAATTCTTTTATTTTAAGCGGCCTCGCCCTCTCCGTCACGGCTAACGCCGTGCCACCTCTCCCAAAGTGAGAGGCTTTGGCAGTCTACGCAAGGTTCATGGTTTTGCCAAGGGCTCTCCCCTTGGGAGAGCTGTCGAGCAGATGCGAGACTGAGAGGGCGAGGCCGTTCACCTTATTGCAGCTTTCTTTATAAATACGTATACGGATCCCGGTTTTCAGTGCTCACCAGCACTTCCAGCTCCGGCAGGGCGGCGCGCAGCTTTGCAGCCACGGCGGCAGTCACCGGAAATTCGGTGGCATAGTGGCCCGCCGCAATGAGCGAAAGGCCCAGCCGCTTTGCGTCGATGGCGTGGTGGTGGTTGGCTTCACCGGTCAGCAGGCAGTCCGCGCCCATAGCAATGGCATCTGCAAACAGGCTTCCGCCCGCACCGCTGATGACCGCCAAGCGCTTGACCGGTTTCCCCGCATCCACAAACTTCACCTGCACCGCCGGGCCGTTCTTCGGCTGGTTGCAGCGCGCAGCAAGCTCCTGCTGTGCTTTGCGGGCAAGCTCCGGAACCGCGATTTCTTCAATGGCTCCCACACGGCCGCAGCCCTCGGCAAACGTCTCCATATTCTTCATGCCAAAGATGCCTGCCAGCACTTCGTTCACGCCGCCCTCGGCAGCATCCAGATTGGTGTGCATACAGATGGCAGAAATGCCCGCCTGCACCAGCTGGAAAGGCACATCCTGCGGGCCGATCTTTTTGAGCGGATCAAAAATGACCGGGTGGTGGGACACGATCATCTCACACTGCTTTGCGGCGGCTTCGGCCACCACCTCGGGGGTGATGTCCAGTGCTGCCAGCACCCGGTGCATCTGCCCGCCGCAGTCCACCAGCAGGCCGGGATTATCCCAGTGTTCCGCCAGCTCCAGCGGCGCGATGGCCTGCATTGCTTCGTATACCTGATTAACTGTTATCATATCTTCACCATCCTCGCCCTCTCCGTCATTGCTTACGCAATGCCACCTCTCCCATGGTGAGAGGCCTTGGCATTCCATGCAGCGTTCATCATTTTGCCAAAGGCTCTCCCTTTGGGAGAGCTGGACGCGAAGCGGCCTGAGAGGGCAAGCCAGCTAATAAACTATCGATTTCCTGCGCCAGTTCGCTGCCATCCGGCACGCCAAGGCGCATCCGGGGCAGCTTTGCCTTCTGCCAGTCGGCGTAGCCTTTTCCCCCAGGCCACTCTCCCGTACTGCCAAACAGGCACTCGGCAAAGGTGGGCGCATACACCCTGCCGGTGTACTCCGCCGCCATCACCGCGTACCAGCGGCCCGCCGCCTGCACCGGGCGGTCGGCTGCAAAGGAGAAGCCATGCTCCCACAACCAGCGGCGCAGCGCGTCGTGGCGGGTGGCTGGGATCATGATGATCCGCGGCCCTCCCACGGTGAACACCCACGGGGCTTTCTCTAAAATTTCCCAAGTGGTCTGGGCGGAAACGCCCGCCAGCACGATGCTGCCTACTTCGTTCTCCGTAAGCACAGAAAGACCGTCGCCAAGCCGAAGCTCAGCGCGGTCTTTACAGCCTGCATGTTCCAGCGTCTGCTCTGCCTTTGCCAGCGGGCCGGGCCGCAGGTCGGCACCAATCACCTTCGGGTATTTTCCCGAAGCCGCCAGCACCGCCGTCAGCTTGCCGTGGTCGCAGCCGATGTCCGCCACCGGCTCTCCCGGCCGCACAAGCTCTGCGGCGGCAGCCAGACGCGCATCCAGTGTGGGCAGCAATTTATGCCTTCTTTGCGGCCAGATGCTCGTTCAGCTTTTCGATCAGCTCATCGCAGTCCACGCCGTGGACTGCACAGGCCTCCTCGATGCTCTCGCCGCGGGATGCAGGGCAGCCCAGACAGTGCATGCCGATCTCCATGAAGTAGGGAGCGGTGGTCTGGTCCATATCCAGGATATCGCCGATGATGGTCTCGCGGGTCACCTGCTTTGCGTCCTTGTGTTCTTCCTTCTTGAGCATATTGAAAATATCAAACATGATGGTTTTCCTTTCCTGTTGGGTAAAATCACGGCATAACCTACCGTTCTTCTATACTATACCCTAAACCGATACTGTTTTTCAAGTATCTGCTGGGATTTTCAGCGTTTACTGGTAATTCTTATCCAGCGAGAAGCCGCGCCCGCTCACCTCGGTCACATGGCTCACGATCATAAAGCAGGTGGGGTCGATGGCATGGGCCAGCTTTTCCAGCTTCGGCAGCTGGCGGTTGCTCACGATGCTCAGCAGCACCTGCTCCGGCTCGTGGCTGTAGCCTCCCTCGCCATGCAGCACGGTCACACCGCGGTCCAGCTGGGTGAAGATGGCCTCGCGGATATCATCGGCGTGCTGACTGATGATCTTTACCTCGGTGCGGGTAGTGCCGAAGATGAGCACCTTGTCCAGCACCACCGTATACACGATCACCATCACGATACCGTACAGACACTGCTGCAGCGGGCTGAACACCGCCTGCATGCAGAGGATGAGCATATCGAACACCAGCATACTGGCCGACACCGGGATGTGGAAATATTTGTTCAGCACCAGCGGAGGGATGTCCATGCCGCCGGTGGATGCGCCTGCCCGGATGGTGATGCCCAGCGAAACGCCTACGCCGAGGCCTGCAAAAATGGTGTTGAGCACCAGATCATCGGTGAGCACAAAGCCTGTGAACACCCGCTCCCACAGAGCCAGAAACAGGGGGCTGAGCACGGTGCTGGCAATGGTGGTGATGGCAAAGCGCCGCCCCAGCAGCACCCAGCCCACCGTAAGCATGGTCATGTTGATGACGAACAGCACACCGGACACCGGCAGTCCCAATGCACGGTTGATGCCCAGTGCGATGCCGGTGGCACCGCCGGTGATCAGGCCTGACGGCACAAGAAACAGCACCACCGTGAGCGCATACAGTGCATTGCCCACGATGATGGACAGCGAATTGAATGCGATCTGCTGCTCATATGAAAGCTTTATCATCTTTTGTCCCTCATTCTTGAATTTCTTTTTTCTATGATAACGAAAAAATCCGCATTTATCAAGCGTTTTGCCCATAAATGCGGAATATTGCCGGAATAAATTACATTCTGTTGTTTACTGCGCAGAGGTTTCCTGCACCGGTTCCTCGTCCTCCAGCAGACGCAGACCGGCGGTATCCGTCACCGGCAGCGAGAACACGATCGCACCCGCCTTTGGCCCGGCACCGTCCATGATGGCTTTCATGATGCGGTTCTTTTCCGGCGTGCGGGCCACGATGAGCACCAGCTCCTTTTCGTTCACCAGCTCCACGCCAAGGAACTGGGCTGCACCTTCCATGCCGGTACCCTTGGCGTGGATCACCGTGCCACCGCCGGCACCTGCGGCGCGGGCGGCATCCATAATGGTGCCGGTGTGGCCCTGATTGGCGATCACCAGCAGCAGTTCGTAACGGGTATCCTTCAAGGTGCTCTCCTCCTTCAATGTCAGCGGCTGGTGCTGGGTGAGGAACATCAGCGCCCTTCTGCCGCCGATGCTGCTCAGCGGCACCGTGAATGCAATGCCGGTGCCCGGCACGTCGATGCGCATTTTGCGGCGCAGGTCTGTCCGGACGGCCTTCCATGTATCCTCTGTCACCACCGCCAGCAGCACCGCCTTCTCGGTCTTTTCCAGACCCAGCGTGGCCAGCGTTTCCCGCACGGCGGTGCCGCTGCCCACAGTGCGCAGGCTCACATTCACGCCGTGGCTCTCATACAGCTGCAGAAAGGCATCGGTGGAGCGGCGGTCGGTGATGGTGACCAGCAAAAACAATGTACTCATACCGCACCCTCCTTACAGTTCAATGATATCATCGTCCGGCAGTCCGGCAAAGGCCTCACCCACGGCCGCAGGCTGCAGCCGCCGGGCCTTGCGGGTGCGCAGCTGTGCCACAAGGCCCATCAGCTGCACCGTGATGAGCGGCGTCATGGCGACCATCGCCACCACGCCGAAAGCGTCGGTGACGATGTTGCCTCCCACCGCTACGCATGCGCCCTGTGCCAGCGGCAACAGGAAGGTAGCCGTCATGGGGCCGGAAGCCACACCGCCCGCGTCAAACGCGATGGCTGTGAAGAGCTTTGGCACCACAAAGGAGATGCCGATGGCAAACACATAGCCCGGCACGAGGAACCACAAAATGGAAATACCGGTGAGCACCCGCACCATGGCAAGGCCCACCGAGATGGAAACACCTGCCGAGAGTGCCATGCCCATGGCCTTGGCCGAAATGGCACCGTCGGTCACCTCTTCCACCTGCTTGTTCAGCACATAGACGGCCGGCTCGGCCTTGACGATGAAGTAACCGATGAGCATTCCGATGGGAATGATGATCCAGCGGAAGCTCTGCCCGGCCAGCACCTGACCCAGATAATTACCGGCAGGCATAAAGCCGACGTTTGCGCCGGTGAGGAACAGCACAAGGCCCACGTAGGTATACGCAAGACCCACCGCAATGCGGCCCAGCGACCGGCGGTCCATGTGCAGAGCCGCAAATTGAAAAATGCCGAACATCACGATGATGGGCAGCAGCGAGACAGCGATCTCTTCCAGATACGTAGGCAGGCTGACATGGAACAGCTGCCACAGCTCCACCGAGTCGCTCACCTCCGGCAGCACCGGCGGGATATAGGTGCTGTCCGAGGCGCGGAACACGATGCCCAGAATGAGCACTGCCAGAATGGGGCCGATGGAGCACATGGCCACCAGACCAAAGCTGTCGTCCGCCGCGTGGCGGTCGCCGCGGATGGACGAAACACCCACGCCCAGCGCCATGATAAAGGGCACCGTCATGGGGCCGGTGGTCACACCGCCGGAGTCAAAGGCCACAGCAAGAAATTCCTTGGGCACAAACGCCGCCAGAAGAAAGATCATGCCGTAGAACAGCACCAGCAGCTTTGGCAGCGAGATGCCAATGAGCATACGCAGGAAGGCAAACACCAGAAACAGGCCCACGCCCGCCGCCACCGATAAAATAAGGGTGCGGTTCGGGATGGAGGGCACCTGATTTGCCAGCACCTGCAGGTCCGGCTCTGAAATGGTGATGAGGAAGCCCAGCAGAAAGCCGATGCCCAAGATCACCGGCAGCTTCCGGCTTTTGGTGATCACCGCACCCACGCGCTCGCCCATGGGGGTCATGCTCATCTCCGCGCCCAGCGTGAAGAACATGATGCCCACCACGATCATGGCGGCCCCCAGCAAAAAGCACAGCAGGATGCTGGGCGACACCGGTGCAATGGTAAAGCAGAGCACCAGCACGATGGCTGCAATGGGCAGCACTGCCTGCAGCGCTTCCAATAGTTTTTCCCGCAGTTTCGGGAGGGATGCTTTCAGGATAGCGTCCACCGCCTTTCACCGTTTTGTATCCAGTTTGTACAAATATGAAACAAGTATATGAATAGTATACAAGGCAAAAGCCGCCCCGTCAACAAACGGAGCGGCAAAGATCGGCAAAGACGCAGAAGCTTTACAGTTTCTTCCAAGTTTGTCTTTATTTCGTCAGATCTCCTGCTTTGCCAGCACGTCCGAAGTGGGGGTCTGGAACACCGGGATATTGGCATAGGGGTCAGCCACTTCTTCTGCAGGCAGGCTCTTCATGTAGGCATCCATGGATTCGGCCACCTTCTTGGCCACAGCCACCGCCTCCACCACGGTGCGTGCGCCCATCACGGCATCGCCGCCGGCAAATACGCCCTCGCGGGTGGTGCTGCCGTCCTCGCTGACGGTGAGCAGACCCTTCTGGTTGGTCTCGATGCCGGTAGTGGTCTTAACGAGGTTGCTCTCCGAGCCCTGGCTGACCGACACGATCACGCCGGTGTGGGGGTAGAAAATCTCACTGCCCTCCACCTGAGTGAACCTGCCATCTTCGCCCTTGACGGTATCGCGGCAGATCAGGCCGTTCTCGCGAATCTCCACCGGTGCTTTGCAGAAGCGGAAGCCCACGCCCTCCAGCTTTGCATAGCTCACCCTGTCAAAGACCGTCCCGGCATACCTCCCGATGATCCTTTGCGACAATATTCCATCTGATAGAGCGCTTGCCCTTCAGTTCGGTCTGGAACTGCTGAAAGGCAGCGATATCCTGCTGATATGCGGTAACCGGATCAGCAGTGGGATGCGTGGGGAAATTGCCCATGCAATCTGCCTGAAGATGCCGATGATTGCTTTTGATGAGGGTGTATACCTGCAAGTACAAAAGGAACTGACAAAGCGTGGCTGCGATAAGCGGAAAGTTCGCCTGGACAGGGAGAATTTCTTGATGGGTATCTCTGCTCCTTTGTCATATCTTGAAAATGCGGCGATGTTCCGATGAAAGGACAACTGGCTGCAGCTTCACAAAAAACTCCCGTTGTATCTTTGGATACGATTCGGGAGTTTTTTGTATCTATAACACGACTCAGAGAAAGGAGTAAAAATTTTGCTATGTGAATTTGATAGGCTCATATATCCACAAAGTATTACGGCTGTTGATGCCAGCAGTTATATGATTGCGCTCTACAACCCATGCGAAAAGATCAAAGATAGCACAGGGAACACGGTTACACAGGTGAAGGCAGTGGGATATTGCTTACCTATATCGAGCAACCTGCGCTACGACATGTTTGGGCATTGGAGTACCGGCGCGCTAACGGA
>OGXL01002725.1_pt1 | contig 12750 bp, 7 predicted proteins | sample 1576311 | NCBI WGS metagenome assembly OGXL01 (sample SAMEA3541564, study PRJEB24748) | human gut metagenome | biome: human gut; feature: human-associated habitat; material: faeces | place: China | collected 2012 | reverse complement strand
GGGCTACCGTTCGTATCACCACTTTGGCCTATAAGGATATGGAGTTTACGGGAACGATCGATAAGGTCTATCATATGCTAGACCGAGAAAGTAAGACCATGAGCGTAAGAGTCAAATTAAGGAACGAGAAGTATATGCTTAAACCCGGAATGTTTACGAACGTATATGTACAGAGCGCGGTAAAAGGAGAAAGTATGCCTTGCGTAAACGCCCATGCCGTGATTTTCGAGGATGGTAAAGAATACGTTGTCTATGTCTCGAAGGAGGGATATTTGCAAATGCGTGAGATCTCGGTGTATAAGCAAACCGAGAAGTTCTGTTACCTGCGATCCGGCTTGAAGGATGGGGATCGGATCGTAGATCGGAACGCTCTCTTGGTGTATAACGAATTAAAGTAACCAGACGATATGCACACATTCATAGATAATATCATAACGTTCTCCCTCCGGAACAAATTCTTTATCTTCTTCTGTACCACGATCACCGTAATCGCCGGTATCACCAGCTTTATCCATACGCCGATCGACGCGTTTCCGGATGTGACGAATACGAAGGTGACGATTATCACCCAATGGCCGGGCAGGAGCGCCGAGGAGATCGAGAAGTTTATCACAATCCCGATCGAGATCGCCATGAACCCGGTACAGAAAAAGACGGATATCCGGAGCACAACCCTTTTCGGTCTTTCCGTCATCAACGTGATGTTCGAAGATAAGGTGGATGATTTCTTCGCCCGCCAGCAAGTTTATAATCTCTTGAACGACGCCGACCTGCCGGAAGGGGTCACGCCGGAAGTGCAGCCCTTATATGGTCCGACCGGCGAGATCTTCCGCTATACATTACGTAGCGATAAGCGTTCCGTCCGGGAATTGAAGACCTTGCAGGATTGGGTGATCGAGCGGAAGTTGCGGGCCGTACCCGGTGTAGCGGATATCGTCAGCTTCGGAGGAGAGGTAAAGACATTCGAGGTTAGCGTCAACCCGAATCAACTGATCAGTTACGGGGTAACAACCTTGGAACTTTATGACGCTATCGCGAAAAGTAATATCAACGTAGGCGGCGACGTGATCACGAAAAGCTCGCAAGCCTATGTCGTGCGGGGTATTGGCTTGATTAACGATATAAAAGAGATCGAGAATATCGTCGTAAAGAATATCAATGGCACGCCAATCCTTGTCAAGCACTTGGCTACCGTACACGAATCCAGTCTTCCCCGCCTAGGGCAAGTGGGCCGCATGGAGGAAGATGATGTCGTACAAGGCATCGTTGTCATGCGAAAAGGGGAGAACCCCGGCGAGGTAATCACCGCCTTGAAGGATAAGATCAAGGATATCCAACAAAACACCTTGCCGGAAGACGTGCGAATCGTATCGTTCTACGATCGTGAGAATCTGGTAGATCTGGCGGTCAAGACCGTAACACATAATCTGGCGGATGTAATAGCAGACAGCACCATCGGTCGTGTAGCCGAAAGCGCTGCTTGTGCCGAGAAATTCGAACGCGAAGGAGTAGGGGCCACCATTACCGTAACCAGTTGTTGGTGCTATGGCTCCGAAACAATGGATATGCACCCGCACTGGCCGAAAGCAGTCTGGGGATTCAACGGTACAGAGCGTCCGGGAGCCGTTTATCTGGCTGCCGTATTAGCCGGGCACGCACAGAAAGGGCTGCCTGCATTCGGTATTTACGGACACGATGTACAAGATTTGGATGACAACACGATTCCGGCTGATGTGGCAGAGAAACTATTGCGTTTCGCCCGTGCCGCCATGGCTGTAGCCAATATGCGCGGGAAAAGCTATCTTTCTTTCGGTAGTGTCTGCATGGGTATCGCCGGCTCTATTGTCGATCCTGACTTTTTCCAGGAATATCTGGGAATACGTAATGAAAGCGTGGACGAAACTGAGATCCTGCGCCGTATGGAAGAAGGAATCTATGACCATGAAGAATATGCCAAGGCAATGGCCTGGACTGAAAAATATTGCAAGCCCAACGAAGGGGAAGACTTTAAGAACCGTCCCGAAAAGCGCAAAACCCGTGAAGAGAAGGATGCCGACTGGGAATTTATTGTAAAAATGACTATCATCATGCGTGACTTGATGGTGGGCAACCCGAAATTGCTTGAAATGGGATTCAAAGAAGAAGCTATCGGCCATAATGCCATCGCAGCCGGCTTCCAGGGACAACGCCAATGGACTGACTGGAAACCAAACGGTGACTTCAGTGAAGCACTGCTTAACACCACTTTCGACTGGAACGGTATTCGCGAAGCATACGTTCTGGCTACCGAAAATGATGCTTGCAATGGTGTTGCCATGTTATTCGGTCACCTGCTGAGTGGTTGTGGACAGATGTTCTCCGACATCCGTACTTACTGGAGCCCCGAAGCGGTGAAACGTGTTACCGGCAAAGAACTTACCGGAATGGCTAAAAACGGTATCATCCATCTTATCAATTCTGGTGCAACCACTCTGGACGCTACCGGTGAGAGCCATAATGAAGCGGGAGAGCCCTGCATGAAACCCAACTGGGAAATGACTAAAGCCGATGTAGAAGCTTGTCTGAAAGCTACAACTTGGTATCCGGCAGATCGCGACTATTTCCGTGGAGGCGGTTTCTCTTCCAATTTCTTGTCTAAAGGCGGTATGCCTGTCACCATGATGCGTCTTAATCTGGTAAAAGGCTTAGGCCCAGTATTGCAACTGGCAGAAGGCTGGACAGTAGATATTGATCCGGAAATCCATCAGGTACTGAACATGCGTACAGACCCCACATGGCCTACTACTTGGTTTGTACCCCGCCTATGCGATAAACCTGCATTCCGTGATGTGTATTCAGTAATGAACAACTGGGGAGCCAACCACGGCGCTATCAGTTATGGACACATCGGACAGGATTTAATTACTCTGGCATCTATGCTACGTATTCCTGTTTGTATGCATAATGTAGAAGACGACAAGATTTTCCGCCCGGCATCATGGAATGCTTTCGGTATGGATAAGGAAGGTTCCGACTACAGGGCTTGCTCAACTTACGGACCTATTTATAAATAGTTAATAAATTGAGAATTGAAAATTAAAAATTGAGAAATGGTTATATGCCTATCCTTTTTTGTTTTCAATTCTCATTTCTTAATTTTTAATTCTCAATCTTTAATTTAAGAAATGAAAGATACAGATCAACCCATCCTGCACAAAGATGGAGTCAGCTACGTGCTACCATTTATATTAGTCACCTGCTGCTTCGCCCTGTGGGGATTCGCCAATGATATCACCAATCCGATGGTGAAAGCGTTCTCGAAAATCTTTCGGATGAGTGTTACCGATGGCGCATTGGTACAAGTTGCTTTTTATGGCGGATACTTCGCCATGGCTTTTCCGGCAGCAATGTTCATCCGGAAATATTCTTATAAAGCTGGCATCCTGTTAGGGTTAGGCCTCTATGCCGTAGGAGCCTTATTATTCTTCCCCGCCAAAATGACCGGCAATTATTATCCGTTTCTACTAGCCTATTTTATCCTGACTTGTGGACTTTCTTTCCTCGAAACCAGTTCTAATCCTTATATCTTGTCCATGGGAACGGAAGCTACCGCTACCCGACGCCTCAACTTGGCTCAATCATTCAATCCCATGGGGTCTTTATTGGGAATGTATGTAGCCATGAACTTTATCCAGGCAAAGCTGAATCCAATGGATACGGCAGAACGAGCTCAACTGAATCCGATGGAGTTTGCAATAGTGAGAGATGCGGATCTTTCCGTACTCATCGCTCCTTATTTAACAATCGGTATTGTCATCTTTGTGATGTTTCTCATTATCCGTTTTACTAAGATGCCTAAAAATGGTGACCAATCCCACGGCATCAATTTCGGGCCGACTTTGAAACGTATTTTCTCCATTCATCATTACCGTGAGGGAGTCGTGGCACAGTTCTTCTATGTAGGTGCGCAAATTATGTGTTGGACCTTTATCATTCAATATGGTACACATCTGTTCATGTCACAAGGTATGGAAGAAAAAGCCGCCGAAGTGCTGTCACAAGAATACAACATCATTGCGATGGTTATTTTCTGTATCAGCCGCTTTGTCTGTACCTTCATCTTACGCTACCTCAACCCAGGTAAATTATTGGCCATACTTGCCATTGCGGGTTGTTGCTTCACCGCCGGAGTCATCTTCTTCCAGGATATCTGGGGTATGTACTGCCTGGTAGCTGTTTCAGCCTGTATGTCATTAATGTTCCCCACAATCTATGGCATAGCGCTTACCGGATTGGGAGATGATGCAAAGTTTGGAGCAGCCGGCCTGATTATGGCTATTTTAGGAGGTTCCGTACTTCCTCCTTTACAAGCAAGTATTATTGATATGAATACCATTTGGAATATGCCAGCCGTAAATGTTTCATTTATCCTGCCATTTATCTGCTTTGTGGTTATTACGATTTATGGACACCGCTCTTACCAGCGAGGGAAATATTGATATGCTGCATGAGACCATTGTAAAAAAATGAAACGAAGAATCTGTTACTACCCATATGGATCAAACAGATTCTTCGCCTTATTTTCAACAACGTAAAATGAAATGCAAAGAAGTCATCCCATCCTCCTATATATTCTTTAAATTAGAAAGGAATCTCTAATTGGGGATCTGTCCCCAACAAATTAAAAGTCATCCGATGATATGGCGTTGTTCCATATTCACGAATAGCCGCACGATGCTTTTTAGTAGGATAACCTTTATTACTATTCCAATCATAAAAAGGATATTCTTTATGCAGACCATTCATATAATCATCACGATAGGTTTTCGCCAAAATAGATGCAGCAGCAATAGACAGATATTTTCCATCTCCTTTTACCACTGTAGTATGCGGTAAATCCTGATATTTTTTAAAACGATTCCCATCAATCAATAAATGTTGAGGACGAATTTTCAATTGATCCACAGCACGATGCATTGCCAGAAAAGACGCATTAAGGATATTTATCTCGTCTATCTCTTCAGGAGTCACTACACCTACAGCCCATGCCAATGCTTCCCTTTCCACAATCTCTCGCAGCGCATAACGCTGATGCTCCGTCAGTTGCTTGGAATCATTCAGCAATTCATTCTTAAAATCTACAGGTAAAATAACAGCAGCTGCATATACAGATCCTGCCAGACATCCCCTACCCGCCTCATCACAACCGGCTTCTATCAGGTCTTTATTCAAATAAGGTAATAACATAGTTCATCTTTATTGTTGCTTGCAAAGATATTCTTTTAAAAGAGAAACAAGAGTGTCTTTTTACAAAGAAAATCACTATTTTTGCAAAAATACGCTTGATTATGAAAAACAACCTACCTATATATATCCTCCTTTGCCTGTTGAACCTTTCATGGGTTCATGCCCGTAATAGGCAACAAGAAGCCGAGACACTGATTAAAAAGTCGGTTGATGCCTTATACAATAATCCGAAGCAGGCTAGTTACTATGCTGCCAAGGTAATTGAATTATTTCCTGAAGAAAGGCAAAATGATCAAAAAGCTGAAGCAATGTTCTATTACAGTCAGGCAGAAAAGCTATTAGGCAATTTTGATGTGAGCATTAAAAATCTATATGACGCTTTGGAGTATGCAACTCCTACCAATAAAGAGTTGAATGGACAAATTTACGCACTGATAGGAGCACTCTATTGCAAACTGACCGACTACAACAAAGCGATCGAAATGAGTGAGAAAGCCATCTCAATTTTTAAATCCATCGGAGATTCCATTTCTATCGCACTATGCTACAATGATCGTGGCATCATCCATTATTCCATGAATGAGTTCAAAACAGCTGAACAATTCCTTAAACAAGCCCTTACAATAAACCGCAGTCAGAAAAATTTAAGAGGGATATCCGCCAATTTGAATAATCTATGCTTATATGAGGGTGATTTTAATGAAAAGCTAAGTTTAATTAATGAGGCCATTGTCATCAACAAGAACTTGAATTCTCAATGGTCATTAGGGGAAAACTATAACAATATGGGAAAGCAATACTTCTATGCAAAGCAATACAACAATGCTTTGATGGCTTTACAAAGAGCATACGAAGTCGCTTCTTCCATTAGTGCCAAAGAACTGATTTGTGATAATTACGAATATTTATCTTGGGTATACGATGCCCTTGGAGACCATAAAAACGCTTATAAATGCCTGATGCAACTATATACTCTCAGCAAAGAGTTGCAAAGTGGAAGTAAATTACGCATCGTAGAACAGGAAATTTCCCATAAACAATATCAAAACCAACAAAGGAAAGCAGAACTAAGAGAACAAGCTTATAAAATAGAGCTGCTGAAACGGAATCTGTTTGTACTAGTAATCATATTTATCTCATTGATAGTACTCAGTATATTTCTATACCAATGGTATAAACGCAAAAAGAATATGCAGTTAATGGTTGCCCGATATAATCTGGAGCAATCGGAACATGAATTGGCAGAACTTAAAGTACGACAGCAAGAACTCGAATTAAAATCTGTCCAAAGTGCATTAGACAACAGTCGTCAGGAAGCTACCAGTTTTGCTGTATTCCTGCATAGCCGTAATGAATTGCTAGAGAAAATCAGAGAAATGATAAAGCAAGGATATAAGATGGACCAACAAGCATTGATTCCTCATCTGAAGAAAGTCAATGCCTTCATCAGCCAATATCAGAATGGAGATAAAACGAACAGCACCTTGCTGATGAATGTTGAAGAAAAGAACCAGGAGTTCCTTCAACGGCTATCCGAACGGCATCCTAATTTAACACAAGGAGAAAAATATCTAGCTACTTTATTACGGGTAAATCTATCTACCAAAGAAATCTCAATGCTCACAGGAAATGTTCCCAAAACAATCAACATGAATCGATATCGTTTACGTAAATCTCTAAACTTATCTTCGGAGGATGACTTGACAGACTATCTACAAAATATTTAAAGAACCTATATTTTTATAGTTTTTATTAAACAGCATTTTGTAGATATTATCTCTTTATATAGAACACTATATATCAATATATTACATTTATATTTGTAGATTAAAAAAGAGAGTTTTTTTATTCATTGTAGTTCATTTGTAGGGTATAATAATTAGGAATTTGCACATACAACCTATTACTTAGCGATGTGAAAAACAATTATTAACCTTAAAATTTATTCACATGAGTAAAAAGAATTATTTCAAGGAAAGAATCATACTATTGATTCTACTCTTTGCTTTTATGACTCCTTTCGGTGCATTAGCACAGACGATTCAACTGACTGGTCTGGTTACTGATGCTGCCAACGAACCTATTATTGGTGCCAGTGTAGTAGAGAAGGGTACAACCAACGGGGTCATCACAGACTTTGACGGTAACTTTGCATTAAGCGTATCCCCCAAAGCCATTATTATTATTTCTTATGTGGGCTATGCAACACAAGAAGTCCCTGTAAACGGAAAGACAAACATCCGGGTGACTTTGAAAGAAGATACTGAGATGCTGGATGAAGTTGTAGTAGTGGGCTATGGTACCATGAAGAAAAGTGATATGACCGGTGCTATTTCCTCAGTAGATGTAGACGATTTGGTAAAGCGCACCACAACCAACCCTGCAGAAGCATTGCAAGGTAAGATTGCAGGTGTAAACATTATGAAGGCTGGTGGTAATGCCGGTGCAGGTGTGCAGGTTAAAATCCGTGGTGTCAAAACGTTTGGTGATAACCAACCTCTTTATATCATTGATGGTTTTCCCGGTGATATTGAAAATGTGAATCCGCAAGATATTCAGTCAATGGAAGTACTGAAGGATGGTGCAGCCGCTGCTATCTATGGTTCGGTTGCTGCAAATGGTGTCATTATCGTAACTACCAAAAACGGTAAAAAAGGTGACATGAAAATTGATTTCAGTACTTATGTAAGCTTTACAAGCGTAGCAAAAAAGCTGGAACTGCTAAATGCCGAAGAATACAAAAGTGTTCATAAACAAATGTATCAGAACTATATGAACCAGTATCCCAATGATACAGAGGTTACTATGCCTGCATTTGTAAATAAAAACACAGGAATAGATACAGACTGGCAAGATGCCATGCTAAGGGGTGGTGTTTCACAAAACTATATGTTTAGTATCCGTGGCGGTTCCGAAAACGCCCAGTATTCACTCTCCTACAATCATGCCGACGAAAAAGGAATTTTTCTAGGTAACAACTATCGCCAAGACAATGCCCGTCTGAAACTCCATATGAATAAATATATCTTTGATATAGATGCAAATATCGCTTTCAAATTTACAGATAGCAAACAACCGGAATATTCCATTAAAGAAATGTACATGATTTCTCCGCTTGTTCCTATCTATGATGATACAAGAGAGTATGGCTTCGGCTTAAGTGACTTTGATGACCTGCCCAGTAACCGTAATGTTATGGCTGACCAGCATTATGAAAAATCTACAGACAAAAAATATCATACCACAGCCAATGTTGCCTTGACTATGAACTTCACCCCATGGCTGAATTTCAAGACAAGCTATGCATACAGAGGTGAACACCAGCGTCAGACTTATCATACTCCGGCTTATGTTGCCGACCCAAAAGCCAAACGTGACTATCCTTATCATAGCGAAACCACAGGATACTGGGAAGAACATGTATGGGAAAATGTATTAAGTTTTAATAAGACATTTGGAAAACACAACGTCAATGCAATGGCAGGTACTTCCATGACTGCTCGCAAATATACATGGAATTCTGTTGGGGTAGAAGGTAAAACCACTGTTTATAAAGTAGAAGACGGAAAATTGGTAACCAGTGAAACTCCGGGCGGATTTCTTGATCCATCTTTCTCAACTGTAGGTGCAGGAGCAGGTGGCACATTTGATGGTAGCGGAACAAAATGGAAATATAACCGCGCTTCTTTCTTCGGCCGACTGAACTATAATTATAATGACCGCTATCTGGTACAGGCAACTGTACGTTATGACGGTTCATCCAAGTTTGGTAAAGACAACCGTTGGGGCTGCTTTCCGTCAGTGGCATTAGGCTGGAGAATCAGTCAGGAAGAATTCTTCCCGAAAGACATTGCACTGAACAATTTGAAATTTCGTGTCAGTTGGGGACGTTTGGGTAATGAAAATGCTTTGGGATATTATGACTTCCTTGCGCTGATTAGTACATACAATGAAATGTATCAAGGATACGTGAAAGGCAACGGTGATAACGCATGGGCAGGAAGTATCGCTCGCGGATTGGAAAACCGTTCTTTGAAATGGGAAACAACGGATACCAAAAATATTGGTTTCGACTTCGGCTTCTTTAACAGCAAATTAACCGGTACATTAAACTACTACTATAACCAAACAGAAGACCTGTTGATAACAAAAGTTTTACCTCCTTCAGCAGGTATGACTAATCCCACCCTGAATGTCGGAAAGATACGCAATACCGGTTTCGAACTTGAATTAAACTGGGGAGATGCTATAAAAGACTTTGATTACAATATCGGTTTCAATATGAGCACCACCAAAAATAAAGTGGTTGAATTGTCAGATGCAGACCAAGTTCTTCAGGGTGAAGGATTGAAATATGGAACGGAGCATTTCCCGACAGAAACCAGAGTGGGCAAACCTATCGGTGCATTCTATCTTTATAGAACAGACGGTATCTTCCAAAGTATGGATGAAGTAAATGCCCATGTAAACAAAGATGGACAATTATTACAGCCTAATGCCCAACCGGGTGATATCCGTTTTAAAGATTTAGATGGTAATGGAAGCATAGACGCCGGTGACAAAGAATACTGTGGCTCAGGTATCCCGACATTGGAAGCGAACTTAAACCTGTCATTCGGCTATAAAGGATTTGACCTTTCAATCGTACTTGGCAGCGCATGGAACTTCAAATTGTATAATGGAAACAAATATTTCTATGAAGGAATGAATTCTAAATCAAATATGCTAAAGTCTACATTGAATGCATGGACTCCTGACAATAGAAATACGGATGTTCCCCGCGCGGTATATCAAGATCCGAACGGCAACATGAAAGAATCAGACAGATTCCTTGAAAATGGTGATTTTGTCCGTTTGCGTCAGGCACAGTTAGGTTATACTTTACCCAAATCGCTCATGCAGAAATTCTATATTGAGAAACTGCGTTTCTATGTAAGTGGTGAAAACTTGTTCACTATCACAGGCTATGATGGTATAGATCCTGAATTCTCTCGCGCCAGTGTGTTGAATACCGGGGTTGATAAATTGATTTATCCGTTTACCCGTTCATTCACCGTTGGAGCTCAACTTACATTCTAATCCTTTAAAGTAATAAGAAAATGAAGAAACTATTATACATAGCAAGTATCTGCATTGCAAGTTTATTTAGCGCTTGTGACGATTATCTCACGGTAGAATCTCCTGACCAGTTGACATCAAGCAGTTTTTGGCGCAACCAGTCTGATGCTGAAGCCGGAATTGCCGCCGCATACTCCCAACTTTACCTGATGACTTATTCGGGTGACATGTGGTCTTTCCCGGAAATCAAATGGCCGGTGGAAGCCTATCGTGAAGATATTATCCAATTAGGAAGCGATGCTCTGAATTACCCGAACTGGGTGGAATTAGGCAACTACACCTACACCAATGGTAACTCTCAGTTCAGTTATTACTGGCAATGTTACTATAAAGGCGTTAGTTTTGCTAATCAGGTAATTGAAAAAACCGCAGAAATACCCGATGAGAATATAGACGCAGCAACACGCGAGCAATTGGTCAATGAAGGCTACTTTATCCGCGCTTATTACCACATGCAACTTTTATTGAACTGGAAAGAAATCATAGTTCGTGATAAATATATCACTGACCCGGCTGAATTAAGCAAACCACTTTCTTCCCGTGAGGATGCATGGAATTTCATCATTGAAGACTTGAAACGTGCAACCAGTCTGCCAGCAACACGTGACGCTGATAATGTAGGCCGTGCCACAAGCGGTTCAGCTTATGCATATCTTGGTTTTGCCTATCTGACACGCGCCTATGAAGAGGCAGCCAACAAAGACTCTTATCTGGCTAGTGCTATAGAAGCATTCAACCAAATAAAAGGATATGAATTGGTTAATAATTTCAGCACTATGTTCAGCGGGGATAATAAGAACAGTAAAGAATCGATTTTTGAAATTCAATTCTCTATGAGTTCTGCAAACGGAGCTACTTATCGTACTCAGTTCCATCGATGGATCGGTGTTTCCGAACTTGGGGGATGGGATGAGATTCTTCCCAGTCAAACATTGATTAATGAATTCAAAAAAGAAGGAGAAACGGCTACTACAGGACGTTATGACTCGCGCATGTATGCAACATTATTTTTTAATTGTGACTATTATAACGATGGTAACGGGCGTGTCTATGGCTACGACTATAATGACTGGTTTGACAACAAAGAACGCGTAGCCTTCCGTAAATTCATGCCCTCGACCTATGAAGGTTTAAACCAAAACTATTCCGCTATCAATGTTCCTTTGATGCGTTATGCCAACGTACTGTTAATGAAGGCCGAAGCATTGAATGAGCAGGGACATCCCGAACAGGCTATTCCTTTAATCAATGATCGGCGATATCGCCATTATTCTGAACGCGCCCATCTCCGCCATCCTCGCCAAGCGCAAGAAAATGAGCATGACACAGGTGGCGCCATTCGTCAATCTGGGCCTGACGCTGACGCACGGCCTTGTGCCGCCCACGCCCGGTATCCTCGCGGTATCTGTGTTGCTGGGCGCCGACATCGGCACTGTGATTTTGTGGGGTCTCGTGTGCTCTGTCATCTCCTTCGCAGTGTGCTATTTTGTGCTTACCCCGATCTATTCCAAATGTGAGTACATCGAGCCGCTGGCTTCCTACACCGAGGGCATCGAGGCTGTGGAGGACACATCCTCTGTGGACGCTTTGCTCATCAAGGAAGAGAATACGCCAAAGGCGGCAGCTTCCTTCCTGCCTCTTCTGCTGCCTGCCGTGATGATCGCTGTTGGTTCCATCGGCAAGCTGCTGGTGAGCGAGGGAAGCGGTGCCTACACCTTTTTCAACACTTTCGGCAACACGGTTCTGGCGCTGTTCTGCGGCATCATTGCTGTGGGAATGCTTATATTCGGCCGCAAAAAGAAGGTTGTGGATAAGGCAAATGTGGACGGCAACGGCTGCAAGGTGAGCGAGAAGAGCAGTTGGTTTGAGATCGTGATGAACAACTGGGTCGGCCGTGCGCTCAACATCGCCATCAGTGCTCTGCTCATCACAGCTATGGGTGGCGCCATGGGTGGTATCCTGCGCGAGAATGAGGCGATCCAGACCATCGGCAACGCTATTGCAGCCACCAATTTCCCGGCGATCCTAGTGCCGTTCCTGCTGGCAGCCATTTTGATGACGGTCTGTGGTTCCATGACGACTGCCTCCATGACGGCCGCTGGCCTTATGGCAGCACTGGTTCCCGTGCTGGGCATGAGCCCGGTGGTGGCCGCTCTGGCCATTGGTGCGGGTTCCATGGTGGGCTGGCATGTGAATAACAGCGGCTTTTGGATCTTCACTTCCCTGTATGGCTTTGATACAAAGCAGGGCCTCAAATACTTCACCACCACCAACGCTCTGGGCGGTATCGTAGCATTTGCGGTGCTGGCTGTGCTGACGATGGTCGGCTTGGTGGCATAAAAAGGCAAGAGTCGCCGGTGCGGCCCCGCTGCTCTGCCGGCAGGGGCGGAAGAACGGTGGCTGCAG
>OGXL01002715.1_pt1 | contig 12773 bp, 14 predicted proteins | sample 1576311 | NCBI WGS metagenome assembly OGXL01 (sample SAMEA3541564, study PRJEB24748) | human gut metagenome | biome: human gut; feature: human-associated habitat; material: faeces | place: China | collected 2012 | reverse complement strand
GCAAAGGAGCAGAATTATCATTTGCAAAATTTGCCATTGAAGGATAGAAAGTGAAACCGTGTTTCTGGGCAATTTCTTCCACATGACTTTCTCCAAAGACTTGAATTTCTTTATTGCAGTCAGGACATTTTAAATAGCTCATATTTTCTACAAGTCCTAAAATAGGAATATTCATCATATCTGCCATATTTACCGCTTTTTCCACAATCATAGAAACCAATTCCTGCGGAGATGTTACAATAATAATTCCGTCCAAAGGCAGAGATTGGAATACGGTAAGCGGAACATCTCCCGTGCCGGGCGGCATGTCAACAAACATATAGTCAACATCACCCCAAATTACCTCAGACCAAAATTGTTTTACTGTACCTGCAATGATAGGTCCTCTCCAAACAACGGGAGCAGTTACATCTTCTAACAATAAATTTACAGACATTACTTCAATTCCTGTTTTGCTTTTACATGGCATAATACCTACCTCGGTACCCATTGCTCTTTCATGAATACCAAAAACTTTTGGAATAGACGGTCCTGTCACGTCTGCATCCAATATTGCTGTTTTATGTCCACGGCGGTTCATAGTCACGGCCATTAACGAAGTGACCAAAGATTTGCCAACTCCACCTTTTCCGCTTACAACTGCAATTACTTTTTTAATGTTACTTAATTCATGTGTAGGTTCTTTCATGGGTTCTGTTCTTGCACTGCAATCAGAACCACATGACCCACAGTCATGTGTACAATTTTGTTCACTCATGCCATTCATCCTTTCTATTATATACCCTTTTGGTATATTTAAAATCTTACCCCAAAACAGAGAGATTGTCAATGTTAAGAAAAATCAAAACTCCATTTTTATGCTTCTCAAAAATAAGTCAGATAATACTTGCTCTGGGTCTTTTTTCTCATAAATAATGTCATAAACCGCTTGACAGTATGGACCGTCTTTTCCACGGTCAGACCGTTGTAGTTGCCGACCTTGATCTCGGGCTTGACAGCGACCTTGACGGTCAGGGTGACGCCCTCGGTCTCGTTTGCGGCGTCAACGCTGACTTCCGGACGGCCGACCGGCTCCACGTTTGCTTCCTTAACAGCAGCCTCGAAAGCCTCGGGGAACAGCTCGTTGATGGCATCGTAGGTAAAGACATCGGCACCGTACATCTTCTCGATCAGAGAACGGGGAGCCTTGCCCTTGCGGAAGCCGGGCACAGCATACTTCTTGCTTTCCTTCTTGAAAACATCGGCAACAGCCTTCTTGAAGGCCTCTGCGTCGATGGAGAACTGCAGTTCTGCCATGCTCTTCTCGAGCTTTTCACACTTGATGAGATTCATTTGTTTTTCCTCCACTCAAAAATTCTATTGCATCGGGCAGGAAGTTTTTTGCCCTGAGCAACCGCGCACTGCGTCCTGGATCAGCTTGCTTTTGCAATATGCGGAGACGCGCGCGCTCAATTGGGTGCAACAATCGCGTCAAAACTTATTATAGCACGCTCTTGACACAATTGCCAGTCCAAATTGTTAATTTTTATCGGTTTTGCCGTTCAATTGATGCGATATGGGCAGAATCGCAGCCCGTCGGCACTCACCAGCTTGTAGCGGATGCCGTCCACTTCGCCCTGCACCGCATAGCGGATGGCGTTGCCGTGCAAATGGCCGTAGTAGCAGGTGCGGATGCCGTATTCCTTCAGCGTGGCCACGATCTCCGGGGCGCTGATGCCGGTGTACACCGGCGGATAATGCAGAAATACCAGCTTTTCCAGCCCCGGCTCGGCAGCGTCCAGGCTCATGCGCAGGCGGCCGATCTCGCGGTTCATCACCTTTTCGTCGTGCGGCTCCCCCACATCGAACAGCCAGCCCCGGGTACCGCAGATGGCATAACCCTCCACGGAGTAGGAGTTGTTGTGCAGGATGTGCAGCGTATCAAACCCTTCTGCCTTGAGATAGGCGTTCATCTTGTTGGCCGTGGACCACCAGTAATCGTGGTTGCCCTTCATGATGATCTTCTGCCCCGGCAGGCTCTGCAGGAAGGCAAAGTCCCGGCGGGTATCGGTCAGGCGCATGGCCCAGCTGATGTCACCCGCCAGCACGATGGTGTCCTCCGGCTGGATGAGCTTCCGCCAGTTTTTTTCCAGACGCTCCACATAATCGTTCCAGCCCGGAAAGATATCCATCGGCTTGGAAGCGCCCAGCGAAAGATGGGGGTCGCCAAGCACAAAAAGTGCCATGTTGTTACTCCTGTTCTAACTGTGCAGCAGGGGTGTTTTATGCCTGATAGCCCAGCGCCACCTCGGCGATCTGCGCGGGGTCGATCACGGTGTCAAAACGCTCTGCCTTCTGGCGCAGAGCTGCCAGGCTGGCCGGTGCGGCATGGCCGGTAGCGGCCTCCAGCTGCTGCATTGCTTCAAAATCATTTTCCGGTGCGGTGCGGCCCAGAGCCTCCAGCACGCTGCGCGGGAACTTGAAAGGCGATGCGGTGGACAACACGACCATGGGCACTCCGCTGCGCTTTTTCTGCGCTGCCACATGGAAGGCCACCGCCGTATGGGTGTCGCACAGGTAGCCGTCCTGCTCATAGCGGGCACGGATCTCCCCTGCCACTTCCTTCTCGCTGCTCCACCCGCAGGCAAAGGTCTCCTGAATGGCAGCCAGCGTCTCCGGACGCACGGTGTAGCTGCCGTTCTCAGCCAGGCTCTTCATCAGGCCGGCCACCTCGGTGTCGCTGCCGGTGACATGATACAGCAGACGCTCCAGGTTGGAGGACACCAGAATGTCCATGCTGGGCGACGTGGTTTTGAAGAACTCCCGCTTTGCCGTATAAGTACCGGTGGTGAGGAAGTCGGTCAGGACGTTGTTCTCATTGGAGGCACAGACCAGCTTGCCCACCGGCAGGCCCATGCGCTTGGCATAGTAGCCTGCCAGAATGTCGCCGAAGTTGCCAGTGGGCACACAGAAGTCCACGGCATCGCCGAAGGCGATCTTGCCGGCCCTGAGCAGCTGTGCGTAAGCGGCAAAGTAGTAGACGATCTGCGGTACAAGGCGGCCCCAGTTGATGGAGTTTGCGCTGGACAGGCGAATGCCCCGCTGTTCCAGCTCGGAGGCAATGGCCTTGTCGCCAAAGACCTTTTTCACGCCGGTCTGGGCATCGTCAAAGTTGCCGCGCACGGCGTAGACTGCCACGTTGGCACCCTCCTGGGTGGCCATCTGCAGGCGCTGGATCTCGCTGGTGCCGCCCGTGGGGTAGAACACCGCGATCTCCACACCGGGGATATCGTGGTAGCCGTCCAGAGCTGCCTTGCCGGTGTCGCCGCTGGTAGCCACCAAGATCAGGGTCTTTTCGGTGCGGCCCAGATTCTTTTTGGCTTCCACCAGCAGGCGGGGCATCAGCTGCAGGGCGTAATCCTTGAAGGCGCAGGTGGGGCCATGCCACAGTTCCAGAGCATAGGTGTCCCCTTCCACCGGGGCAAGATAGCCCGCCTTGCCGCCAAAAGCCTCACCGTAGGTGGTGCGGGCGGCCTGGGCCAGAAATTCCGGCGAATAATCCGTCAGATATTCTCGGATCACAGCTGCGGCCAGTGCCGGATAATCCAGCTCACACAGGGCTCTGACGTCCACCTGCGGAAAGCTCTCGGGAACAAACAGGCCGCCCTCATCGGACAGGCCCTGGGCGATCGCCTCCGAAGAGGTCACTTTACGATTCGTGTCTCTGGTACTGAAGAACTGCATATCGTCGCTCCTTTTTCGGCACAGGACGCGCAACGCGGCCCTGCGCTGCTGTGGCAGAGCCCCTTGCTCTGCCCGTACATTTCCCACCGGAACGCTCTTCACGCAAGAAAAGCGCCCCTTATAATATGTACCATCCAGCGCCCGCTGTCAAGAGGGTTCACCTCCGCCACATCAAAACGGACGGGTGCATCGCTCAGACCCATACGCTGCAAATAAGCCTCTGCGGCACGGATCAGGCGGCGCTGTTTTGCCCGGTTCACCGCCTCTGACGGGGTGGTCAGGGAGCCTTCGGCGCGAGTCTTGACCTCGCAGATCACGATGGTGCCGTCCGGTTCCTGCACCACGACATCCAGCTCTCCCATCCGGGTGTGGAAGTTGTGGGTCAGCAGACGGCAGCCCCGGTCCAGATAGAATTTTGCGGCAGCAGCCTCACCCCGCTGGCCGGTCTGGGCGCGGTTCACTTTCCGTTCTCCGGCCAGTAGCCCTGCTTTTTGAGGAAGCTGCGGCGGTAGAACGGCTGGATGCCGTACTGTGCGATCAGCTCATAGTGCAGTTTTGTAGGGTACCCCTTGTGCTTTGCCAGCTGATACTGCGGGTACTGCTTGTCCAGCTCCAGCATATAGCGATCCCGGCTGACCTTGGCCAGAATGGACGCTGCACCGATGCTGGCACTGGTGGCATCTCCCTTGACCACCGGCTGGGCTGGGATCTGCAGGCCCGCCGGGACACGGTTGCCGTCCACCAGCACAAGGTTGGGCACGATGTCCAACTCTTCCACGGCCTGCTTCATGCCGCCCATGGTGGCATTGAGGATGTTGTCCCGGTCGATGATGTCCGGCCCCACGAACACGATCCGGTAGGCCAGAGCTTTTTCCTTGATCTCATCGAACAGGGCATCCCGCTTTTTCTCGGTGAGCTTTTTGGAATCGTTGATACCGTGCACCGGGTTCTCCGGGTCCAGGATGCAGGCCGCTACGCAGACCGGGCCGCACAGCGGGCCGCGGCCTGCTTCGTCCACCCCGGCAAAACAGCCGTACTGCGCCCGTACAGCGGCGTCGTATTCGTACAGCGGAGCCGAGATCTCCTCGTCCGAGCGGCGTTTCATTCCTCATCCTCCTCGGCAAAATCGACCAGATCATCCCGCTGCGGCGGGCGCTCAAGCGAGATGCGGCCCCACTTGCAGGCACGGAATTCGTCCACCAGCATGATGGCGCAGCGCTCGGTATTCACCTCGCCGCCGCGCACCAGCAGACCGCGCTTGCGGCCGATGGCCTCCAGCAGCTCATAGGGCGGCAGGGCCAGGGTCTCGGCGTCCAGCTTGTAGCGCTGGGCCACCAGATCCGGGTAGTTGCGGCGCACTTCGTCCAACAGGTTCATGGCCAGCTCTTCCACATCTAGAATGTCATCCTTGATGGAGCCGATGAAGGCCAGATTGGAGGCCGTGGTCTTGGAATCGAACTTCTTCCACAGCACGCCGGGCATATCCAGCAGGTCAAACTTTTCGGTGCTGACCCACTGCTTGCCCTTGGTCACGCCGGGGCGGTCGGCAGCCTTGGCGCGGGCCGAACCGGCGAAGGTGTTGATGAAGGTGGACTTGCCCACGTTGGGGATGCCGCAGAGCATCACCTGGGTCTTGGCACCGCTCATGCCGCGGTTCTGACGGCGTTCCAGCAGGCCGGACAGTTCCTTTTCGATGGCGTTCTTCACGGCGGTGGTGCCGCCCTTCTGCTTGGCACTGATGGCCACACAGCCGGCGTCTGCCGCGCGGAAGTAGCGGATCCACTCTTCGGTAACAGCCGGGTCGGCCAGATCTGCCTTGTTCAGCGCATAGAGCTTGGGCTTGCGGGCCGTGATGCGCTCGATCTCCGGGTTCAGGCTGGAAAGCGGGATGCGCGCGTCCAGCAGCACAAGGCTGGCGTCCACATGCTGGATCTCCTGCTCCATCATGCGCAGGGTCTTGGTCATGTGGCCCGGGAACCACTGAATATTGAATTGGTTTGCAAACCGAGTATCCATTTCGTTCATGTTACTTTACCACTCCAAAATCCGAAACGGGCAAAAAGCACAGCAGCACCTTGCCCAGAATATCGCGTTCGTCAATGCAGCCGACGTAGGAAGAGCGGCTGTCCAGCGACTCGTTGCGGTTGTCGCCCATCACGAACACCGTGCCCTCCGGCACCGTATACGGGAACTCCACGTCATAACCCAAATGGGTGGGGGCTGCAATGTAGTCCTCCTGCAGCAGCTCCCCGTTTACTTCCACAGTTCCGGCATCATAGTCGATGGAGATGGTGTCGCCGCCTTTGGCGATGACCCGCTTGACCAGCGGTTTGCCGTAGGAAGTATAGCTGTCCACGATCACCACGTCCCCGCGCTGGGGCGTGTAGCCCGCGCCCCAGACGATCAGCTTGTCCCCATTGACCAGCGTGGGCACCATGGAGCTGCCGTCCACCTGAATGATGCGGAAAAAGAACGAGAAGACCAGCACCAGCACCAGCGCGGCCGAAATGAGTGCTTCGTACCATTCCAGCACGCCCTGCCCGCGCACAGGCTTTGGTTCCTGTGCAGTGGTCGTATTTTGGGATTCCATATCCGGTTTGAGTGAGAAGCCGGTCAAAGTACTGGCGTGTCCGGAAGTGTTGGAGCCTTGTGCAAGGTCTGTGGAGAGGAAACCGATGATCATGGTACGGATTCTGCATCTTGAGACCTTGTTATCAGTGCTTACGGTCAAAGAGGGAGAAAGTCTTTCTTGTTCCTTTGCGGTCATTGATCCGATCTTGACTGGAAACAGCAGGATCTGGAAGCTGTGCAGTCAGGAAGATGGCAGGATACAGGTCACAGAGACGGAGGATTCTCAGGGAGTGCTGACAATCGGTGCGCTTACGGAACTTGTATTTGGCTATCGAAGTGCGGCGGACCTAAGAAAGGATCCGGACGTATGTCTTGGCAGAGAGCTGGAGTGTGAGCTGGAGAAAATTTCACCGCTCTCTCCGGTATTCTTGAATGAGATTGTGTGAAAGAAGTTGACAAAACAGAAAATTTTGCATAAGATATAATCTGGACTAAGAAATAAAAGCAAAGGCTTAGAACGAAAAGAGTATCTGGTCATACGCTCACAGAGAGGAATTGTCACCGGCTGAAAGCAATTCCGGGAAAGCGGCCAAAGAAGTGCATTCGGGAGCTGATTCTGCGAACACACAAAGAGTGTCAGTAGCAGGGTACGTGTCGCATACGTTACGTGCAATGAGTGAAAGAACCAGATTCTTTTAATAGAGTGGAACCGCGGAAGAACTTCGTCTCTAAGTTGTAGAGATGAAGTTTTTTTGTTTTAAAATGGCAGAAAAGTCAGGAGGATGTCATATGGGAATGCTGTCTTATATCCGGGAAGAAATCCGGGTGGTGAAAGAACGTGACCCGGCGATCAAATCGAGTATGGAAGTGCTGTTATATCCCAGTTTTAAGGTGATCTTGCGATATCGGGTAGCGCATAAATTATATCTGAAAAAGCATTATTTTCTGGCCAGATGGATTTCCCAGCGTGCAGCCAGAAAAACGGGAATCGAGATCCATCCGGGCGCACAGATCGGGAAAGGGCTGTTTATTGATCACGGAAGCGGAGTGATTATCGGTGAGACCACAGTGATCGGAGATAACGTGACTTTGTATCAGGGGGTGACTCTTGGCGGTACCGGGAAAGAGCAGGGAAAGCGGCATCCTACATTGGAGGATAATGTCATGGTCAGTGCAGGCGCAAAGATATTGGGTTCTTTTACAATCGGAGAGAATTCAAAAATCGGAGCCGGTTCGGTTGTGCTGGAAGAGGTGCCACCGAATTGTACCGTAGTGGGAGTTCCGGGAAGAATCGTAAAGAGAGATGACAAAAAGGTGCTTCGAAGTGAAATGGATCAAATCAACCTTCCGGATCCGGTGCTCAGTGATATCAGAGAACTTCAGAAAGAGAGCAGAGAGCTTCACGATCAGCTGACGGAGATGGTACAGAAAATGAGATGTATGAAACAATGTAAAACAGAACAGACGGGAGAGGAGAAAAAAGATGAAACTGTATAATACAATGTCAAAAACAAAGGAAGAGTTCGTTCCATTGGAAGAAGGAAAAGTAAAGATGTATGTATGCGGACCTACTGTTTACAACTTCATCCATATCGGAAATGCAAGACCGATGATCGTGTTTGATACGGTCAGAAGATATTTTGAATATAAAGGATACGATGTGAATTTTGTATCCAACTTTACAGACGTAGATGATAAGATCATCAAAAAAGCCAACGAGGAAGGTGTGACAGCAGAAGAGATTTCCAAACGCTATATTGAAGAGTGCAAAAAGGATATGGCAGCGTTAAATGTAAAGCCTGCAACTGTAAATCCACAGGCAACCCAGGAGATCCAGGGCATGCTTACCATGATCCAGACCCTGATCGATAAGGGACATGCTTATGTAGCAGATGACGGAACTGTATACTTCAAGGTTAAATCATTTAAAGAATACGGAAAACTGTCCCATAAGAACTTGGACGAACTTCAGTCCGGTTTCCGTGAATTAAAGGTAAGCGGTGAAGAAGTAAAGGAAGATCCAAACGACTTCGTATTATGGAAGCCGAAAAAAGAAGGAGAGCCTTACTGGGAGTCTCCGTGGTGCCAGGGCCGTCCGGGCTGGCATATTGAGTGCTCTGTTATGGCAAAGCACTATCTTGGCGACCAGATCGATATCCACGCAGGCGGCGAGGACCTGATCTTCCCACACCATGAAAATGAGATCGCGCAGAGTGAGTGTGCAAATGATAAGACATTTGCAAATTACTGGATGCACAATGGTTTCTTAAATATTGACAATAAGAAGATGTCCAAATCCCTTGGAAACTTCTTTACTGTACGTGATATTGCTGAGAAATATGATCTGCAGGTACTGCGTTTCTTCATGTTAAGCGCACACTACAGAAGCCCGATCAACTTCAGCGCAGAGTTAATGGAAGCTTCCAAGAACGGCTTAGAGCGTATCCTTACAGCAGTAGACCGCTTAAAAGAACTGGATGCAAAGGCAGAAGGTGCGGCAGAGACCTGTGCAGAGCAGGAAAAGATGGTGGAAGTACAGAAGCTGCGTGAAAAATTCGAGGCAGCTATGGAAGATGACTTTAACACAGCAGATGCTGTTTCTGCTATCTTCGAGCTGGTTAAACTGGCTAACTCCACAGCAGATGCTTCCAGCACCAAGTCCTATGTTTCCTGCCTGTTAAAGGAGATCGAACAGTTATGTGATGTTTTAGGCATTATCACAGAGAGAAAGACAGAAGTTCTTGACAGCGAGATCGAGGAAATGATCGCAGCAAGACAGCAGGCAAGAAAAGACAGAAACTTTGCTCTTGCAGATGAGATCAGAGGAAAACTTCTGGATATGGGTATTGTTCTGGAAGATACCAGAGAGGGCGTAAAGTGGAAGAGAGCATAACTTTAAAGGACTTTCTGGGATTTTATAAAAAGACAATGGAAATGGGCCCTGTAGACGCAGGGACCTATTCTCCGCTGGTGCTGGCATATATTGGGGATGCAGTCTATGAAGTGATGATCCGCGCAAAAGTGATCAATAAAGGCAGCATCCAGGTAAATAAACTTCATAAAAGAAGCGCAGAACTTGTAAAGGCAGGTACCCAGGCAGCGATGATCCGTCTTTTAGAAGAAGACCTGACAGAAGAGGAACATGCTGTTTATAAGAGAGGCCGCAATGCCAAATCAGCTACTATGGCAAAACATGCCACGATGGTAGATTACCGTACAGCAACCGGTTTTGAGGCACTGGTAGGCTGGCTGTTCCTTGAGGAGCGCTTTGACCGCCTTACAGAGCTTGTAAGCCTGGGCCTTACAAAGATCGGCGCAATGGAAACAAAAACAACACCGGCACCTGAACAAAAAGGAGAATAATAGATGAGATACGAAGAACTGACTATTGAAGGCCGCAATGCCGTATTAGAGGCATTCCGCTCCGGAAAAACCATTGACAAGCTGTTTGTATTAGACGGCTGTCAGGATGGTCCGGTGCGTACCATTGTCAGAGAAGCTAAAAAATACGATACCATTATCAATTATGTTGCAAAAGAGCGCTTGGACCAGATGTCTGAGACAGGAAAACACCAGGGTGTCATCGCCTATGCGGCTGCTTATGAATACGCAGAGGTAGAAGATATGTTAAAACTGGCAGAAGAAAAGGGCGAACCGCCATTTCTATTCCTTCTTGACGGGATCGAGGATCCTCACAATCTGGGAGCTATCATCCGTACTGCCAATCTGGCTGGTGCACATGGGGTCATTATCCCAAAGCGCCGTGCAGTGGGTCTGACAGCTACCGTTGCGAAGACATCAGCCGGTGCGCTTAATTATACTCCGGTTGCAAAAGTTACAAACCTGACCGCTACCATGGAAGACTTAAAGAAGAGAGGTCTCTGGTTTGTATGTGCTGATATGGGTGGTGACGTGATGTATAAAATGAACCTTACCGGCCCTATTGGACTTGTGATCGGAAATGAAGGGGAAGGCGTCAGCAAACTTGTAAAAGAACACTGCGATATGGTAGCATCCATTCCTATGAAGGGTGATATTGACTCCCTGAATGCTTCCGTTGCAGCAGGTGTATTAGCTTATGAGATCGTGCGTCAGCGTCTGGCAAAACAGTAGATGTGCGAAAGTACAAGGAGTTGAACAGGCAGTGAAAAAAACAAAGAAGATCCTATCCGTTTTACTGGCGGCAGCAATTATGATGACAGCAGGTCAGACCGGTCTGGTAACAGGACTGGCAGCAGAGGCCCATGTACTTACACCCATTGCCTCCGGTGCTACTGTATACAAAAATGATAAAGCAACCCTGGATGCGTCCAATACAGCGTCCGGTTATATCATGGTAAAATATACAGGCAGTGTGGGAAAGATCAAAGTACAGGTGTCAAAAAGCGGTTCAGAAACCTATACCTATGATCTGAACAGCAGCGGTACCTATGAGGTATTTCCGTTATCAGAGGGAAATGGAACCTATCAGGTAAAAGTATTTGAAAATATCCAGGGAACCCAGTATTCCCAGGCATTCAGCCAGAGCCTGAATGTGGATATCACAGATACTTTCGGACCGTTTCTGTATCCAAACCAGTATGTGAACTTTAATCCGGCCAGTGCAGCGGTCCAGAAAGGCGCAGAACTTTCAGCAGGGGCCGCAGACCAGATCGGAGTGGTTACTGCTATTTACAACTATGTGATCAATAACCTGACTTATGATACAGCAAAAGCACAGTCTGTACAGTCTGGTTATCTTCCAAATGTAGATGTGGTTCTTGCACAGCATACGGGGATCTGCTTTGATTATGCTGCCTTAATGACAGCCATGCTGCGTTCCCAGAATATACCAACCAAGCTGGTTGTGGGATATACAGGAAGCCTTTATCATGCATGGATCAATGTATATCTGGATGGCCAGGGATGGGTAGACAACGTGATCTATTTTGATGGACATGACTGGAAACTGATGGATCCCACCTTTGCTTCTTCCGGAAAGCAGAGCCGGGAGATCATGCAGTATATTGGAAATGGTTCTAATTATAAGGCTAAATACAGCTATTAGACTGATCGCATTACAGTAGCGTCACAGAGGAAAGTAGGAAAGACAATGGCAGATCTTGAAAAGAAGGAAGAAAAAAGCAGACAGTGGAAGCCATATTCCTGCAGTGAACTGTCCGCTTTCTGCCTGCAGGTCTCTCTGCTTCTGGAAGCAGCAGTGCCTTTAGATGAAGGATTTTCTATTATGGCAGAGGATGCTGCAGATGAAAAAGAGCGGCAGATGCTTTTGTATATGTCAGAGGGAGCGGAACTGGGAGATCCCTGCTTTAAGATCTTTAAAGATACAGGAGTTTTTCCTGATTACGTGATCCGCATGGCAAAACTGGGACAGGAAACAGGTACCCTGGATCAGATGATGAAGTCGTTGTCTGATTACTATGAAAAAGAGGACCGCCTTATCAAGACACTGAAAAATGCAGTAAGGTATCCGGCTATGATGATCCTTATGCTGTTAGTGGTACTGTTTGTGCTGTTTGTAAAGGTAATGCCTATTTTTTCAAAAGTGTATGAACAGTTAGGGGCGGAGATGTCACCGGTAGCCCAGTCAGCTATCCGGCTGGGGGGTACATTCAGTGGTGCTGCACTGGTCCTGTCAGCCGTTATAGCTGTAGTTATGGCAGGGGGTGCTGCTGCTTCTAAAATGGGGATCCGCATCGGGATCGCTGATAAGATCACCACAGAGATCAAAAACCGCAGTAAGATTGCCCATGCGATTGCAAAAAGGCGTTTTACATCTGTCTTATCCCTTACTTTAAGAAGCGGACTTGAATTTGAAAAGGGTCTGGAACTGGCAGGAGAGCTGGCAGAAAATGATCGCATTGCAGAACAGGTAAAGAAATGCGAAGAAAAGCTGGAGCTGGGAGAAAGCTATTATGAGGCTTTAAAGGAAACAGGTATGTTTTCCGGTTTCTATATCCAGATGATCAAAGTGGGAACCAGAAGCGGTCATCTTGACAGTGTTATGGAAGAAATTTCAAATGATTACGAAGAGATCGCAGACACAGCCATTGACAATATGATCGCAAGATTTGAACCGACCATCGTGGCAGTGCTGGCAGTTTCTGTAGGTCTGGTACTGCTTTCCGTTATGCTTCCTCTTGCAGGTGTGCTTTCAGCAATCTGACAGAAGGCATGAGGGAAGACAGAAAGGTTCAGACCGGAGGGATCCTATGAAAATAAGAGTGAGAAAAGACAAAGAGGATAAAGGGGAGTTTAGAGGACTCCTGTTATCCTTTTTGCTGTTTTTTGCGGCGGCAGCAGCGTTTGGGGCCGGTTCCCTTGGCTTTTTAAACAGGACCGGTCAGAGAAGTCAGGAAACACTGAGAAAAGCCATTACAAGAGCCTGCATACAGTGTTATGCCATTGAGGGCAGGTATCCGCCCAGTGTGGAGTATCTGGAGGAAAATTACGGGATCCAGATCGACCATGATAAATAC
>OGXL01002711.1_pt1 | contig 12787 bp, 10 predicted proteins | sample 1576311 | NCBI WGS metagenome assembly OGXL01 (sample SAMEA3541564, study PRJEB24748) | human gut metagenome | biome: human gut; feature: human-associated habitat; material: faeces | place: China | collected 2012 | reverse complement strand
AGCAGCCACATTTGAGACCGCCAAGAGCTATCGGGAGAAGAAGGCCATGCCGCTGATCCAGAAGTTGGTGAAGGTACTTTTTGCTCTCCATCGGAAGTACTGGGAGGTTAAGAACGAGAGGGATAAGTACCAGTATTTCTATCAGGACGAGAAGAAGGCTACCCATCATCTAAGCCAGCGGCTGAAAGAGGTGGAGGCTGAAAACTCTCAGCTCTATGCGATGAAACGTGATTTCAGGCGAGTGTGGAACTATTTTGGTGCCGAAAAGATGCAGCAGGTCATTGGGTTTATGAGGGAGCAGGAGCAGACCACAGATAGGAGCCAGAAGAAGAACAAGCAGAACAGCATAGAGCTGTAAGCATAGCAGAACCCCGTCAGCGAATGTTGGCGGGGGTCTGTACATATAAGTGATAATTCGACTCTGAAAAAAGCAATAGAAAAGTTTATCGGCTTGCAATCACGGAAAAGCTGTGGTACGCTTTACTAGGATAGTATAAAGGAAAAGTGTATCCTTTTTAGAAAAAGACACCATGGTGTACCAATAGTGGTACATTTACTATGTTAAAATGAAAGAAAACAATGCGGAAATCCGCATTTGATGGAGGAAATAAAAATGGTAGACACCAAAAAAGAGCAGGAACGCGAAGAACTGCACCGCGCGATCTGGGCGATTGCGGATGATCTGCGCGGCGCAGTGGACGGATGGGATTTCAAGAGCTACGTTCTCGGTACGATGTTCTACCGTTATATTTCGGAGAACATTGCCAGCTATATCAATCAGGGCGAAATTGATGCAGGCAACCCGGATTTCCGCTATGAAGATATGTCTGATGCAGAGGCAGAGCAGGCACGGGAAGGGCTGGTACAGGAAAAAGGGTTCTTCATCCTGCCCAGTGAGTTGTTCTGCAATGTGCGGGCAAAAGCGGCCAGCGATGAAAACCTCAATGAAACGCTGGAAACGGTGTTCCGACATATTGAAGAATCCGCAAAGGGCAGCTCCTCCGAGGGGCAGTTTGCAGGGCTGTTTGATGATTACGATGTGAACAGCAACAAGTTGGGGGCGACCGTTGCCAAGCGCAATGAGAAGCTCGTGAAACTGCTGAACGGCGTGGCAGATATGAACCTTGGCGATGTGAAAGAGCATGACATTGATGCCTTTGGCGATGCCTATGAATACCTGATGACCATGTACGCCAGCAATGCAGGCAAGTCCGGTGGCGAGTTCTTTACGCCTGCTGATGTTTCGGAGCTGCTGACCCGGCTGGGTACCGTAGGCAAGAAGGAAATCAACAAGGTCTATGATCCGGCCTGCGGCTCTGGTTCGCTGCTGCTGAAGGCAGAAAAGGTGCTGGGACGGGATGCCGTGCGCAATGGCTTCTTTGGGCAGGAAATCAACATCACAACGTACAACCTGTGCCGCATCAATATGTTCCTGCACGACATCGAGTTTGACAAATTCGACATTGCCTGTGAGGACACGCTGACCAATCCGCAGCACTGGGATGATGAACCATTTGAGCTGATCGTATCGAATCCGCCGTACTCCATCAAGTGGGCCGGTGACGAGAATCCGCTGCTCATCAATGACCCGCGCTTTGCCCCAGCTGGTGTTCTGGCTCCGAAAAGCAAAGCGGATTTGGCTTTTATCATGCACTCGCTGGCATGGCTGGCTTCCAACGGTACGGCGGCAATCGTTTGTTTCCCCGGTATCATGTACCGTGGCGGCGCAGAGCAGAAAATTCGCAAGTATCTGGTGGACAACAACTTTATTGACTGCATCATCCAGTTGCCGAGCAATCTGTTCTTTGGTACCAGTATTGCCACCTGCATCATGGTACTGAAAAAGGGTAAAACGGACAATAAGGTGCTGTTCATTGATGCTTCTTCCGAGTGCGTCAAGGTGACGAACAACAACAAACTCACCCCGGAGAACATTAACAAAATAGTGGACACCTTTGCACAGCGGGCAGAAGAAGCACACTTCTCCCATCTGGCAGAGTATTCCGAGGTGCAGGAAAATGACTATAACCTGTCGGTTTCCACTTATGTGGAGGCTAAGGACACCCGTGAGAAGATCGACATTGTGAAGCTGAACGCTGAAATTGCACAAATTGTAGCACGGGAAAACGAACTGCGGGCCGCCATTGACCAGATCGTGGCAGAAATCGAGGGCTGAGATGGAAAGCAAAAAGAAAGATTCTGCATTGGTACGTTCTTCTGCGGCAGAATATTTGACCTTTGTTGCCTCCACGGGGGAGGATAAGGACAGCATTGAGATGCGCTACGAGGATGAAAACATCTGGCTGACGCAAAAGATGATGGCGACCCTTTACGATGTGGGGCTTCCGACCATCAATGAGCATATCAAAAAGATTTATGCTGACCATGAGCAGGACGAAGCGGCAACTATTCGGAAATTCCGAATAGTTCAAAATGAGGGTGGCCGACAGGTTACTCGCAGCGTGAACCACTATAATCTGCAAATGATTATTGCGGTCGGCTTCAAGGTGAACAACCAGCGGGCGGTGCGGTTCCGTGTCTGGGCAAATCAGATCGTGGAGCAGTACACCATCAAGGGATGGGCAATGGACGAGGAACGCCTGAAAAACGGCGGCACAGTCCTGACCAAGAAATACTTTGAAGAGCAGTTGGAGCGCATCCGGGAGATTCGCATTTCGGAGCGCAACTTCTACCAGAAACTTACCGATATTTACGCTACTTCGATGGATTATGACCGCAACGCGCTGACCACAAAAGAGTTCTTTGCAAAGGTACAGAACAAGATGCACTATGCCGTGCATCGCCATACGGCGGCAGAACTGATCTATGAGCGTGCCGATGCCGAAAAGCCGCACATGGGGCTTCACACATGGAAGGATGCTCCCAACGGCAAAATTAAAAAGAGTGATGTTTCCGTGGCGAAAAACTACCTGACCGAAGACGAAATGAAGTCCATGGAGCTGATCGTTTCGGCATACCTCGACCTTGCCGAAAACCGCGCCCGCCGTCATATCCCCATGACCATGGAGGACTGGGCCAAGCGGCTGGATATCTATTTGCAGGCAGATGATCTGGAAGTGCTGAAAGATGCAGGCAAGATTTCGGCACAGCTTGCAAAGATGCACGCCGAAACGGAGTTTGAAAAGTATCGTGTGGTACAGGATCGGCTGTACCAGAGCGATTTTGATAGGTATTTGGAGGAAAGTGGTGAGTGACCTAATGAAAAAATGGGAACTTGCGAGGTATTTGCTTGATGCTAAAAAGTCGATTGATACATTGCTTTATGTGGCCGAAAATAGTGAAGATGTTTCAATGATAGATATTCAAGAACTTGTAAATGAAATAAGGCGTAAGTTTTACGTTGATGCTTGTGTAGTATTAGATAAATGCTATCCTAAAAAGAAAAAGGAAATTTGTAAAGATAATGTAATTGAATCAGTCTACTATGAACGCGATAAAAATTATGCACATAAAGATACAGACTATAAAAGAAAGCAGTATGGCTCTATTTTAGAAATGGCTGGAGAAATGAAACGACAGCTTGCAGCAGTACAAGAATGTTGCTCTTCATATTTGCCGGAGGAATTTACATTAGACTATTTAATATTTGATGCAAAGCTATATCGAATGGTAAATGGAATCACAAAGGAAAAGGAAGAACGGGCATTAAATATAAAGCATCCGGGAAGAAAAAGAACTGGAAGAGAAAAAGGCACAGAAAAGGGAGAAATATATACTATATTCAGGGACACTGAACAAATTAGAGATATTCCAGAAAATGAACGCATGAAATATGCAACTATTTTTCAAACAGGAATTGTAATTGAAGAAACCTTTCAAAAAATGCAGGATAGTTGTATTAGAACAAATGTACTCTATGGAACAAATATATGGGTTTCTATTAACCAAACGGAACTGGCAAAGATTGTAAAGATGCGAAAACTTGGCGTATTAGATGAAATGGATGTTCCAACTGTTGTACCTCGAAATAAACGGGAAGAACAAAAATTGACGGAACTTCTTAGAAAAGAAGGAGTATTATGAGTAAGCTGGATGACCTGATCAGGGGACTTTGCCCGGATGGTGTGGAATACAAGAAACTGGGTGAAATTGCAACAATTTCTCGTGGAGGAAACTTTCAGAAGAAGGATTTTCTTACAGAGGGTGTGCCATGCATCCATTACGGCCAGATTTATACAAAATATGGACTGTTCGCGGATAAGACGTTTACCTTTATAAGTGAAGAATGTGCGAAAAAGCAGAAGATGGCGCAGCCCAATGATATTGTCATGGCAGTTACAAGCGAAAACATTGAAGATGTTTGTAAATGCCTTGCATGGCTGGGTGACGAGCCTGTGGCCGTTAGCGGACACTCGGCGATTATCCATCACAATCAGAATGCCCAATATCTGGTTTACTACTTCCATTCGCAGATGTTTTTTGCACAAAAGCGTAAGCTGGCACATGGAACGAAGGTTATCGAAGTGACACCAGATGCGCTTGTGGATATTGTTCTGCCCATTCCTCCCCTTGAAATTCAGCGTGAAATTGTACGGATTCTGGACAATTTCACAAATCTTACAGCGGAGCTTACAGCCAGAAAGACACAGTATGCGTATTATAGAGATAAACTACTTAAGGCTGAAACTAACGCTCATAAGTATAAACTGGGAGAAATTGCAACAGTAACAAAACTTGCCGGTTTTGAATTTACAAACTATGTGACATATTCTGAAAACGGAAATATAATTGCGCTACGGGGGTTAAATGTAAAAAATGGACGATTGGATTTGCATGATGTGAAATATGTAGATAAAAGCGATTTCTCCAAACTGGAAAGAAGTAAACTACATATTGGAGACATGCTTTTCACCTATGTTGGAACGATTGGGCAGGTTGCTATAGTTGATGAAGAAGATAAATATTATTTGGCACCAAATGTGGCTTTGATTCGGTGCGATAAGGAAGCATTGCTTCCGCAATATATGAAATACTACTTTCAGACAACGCGTTTTTGGGATAAGCAGATAAGGCGATTGCTTCAATCGTCTTCCATGCAGAACATTCCAATGGAAAAAATCCGAAAATTTGAAATTGCGGTTCCGCCCCTCGATGTCCAGAACCGCATTGTGAATGTATTGGACAACTTTGAGAAAATCTGTTCTGACCTCAACATTGGTTTGCCCGCTGAAATTGAAGCAAGACAAAAACAGTATGAATACTACCGAGATAAATTGTTGACGTTTAAGGAGGTGGCTGCAACGTGACTGCAGCAAAAAAGGCTGGTGTAATTTATATCCTGACAAATCCCTCTTTCCCGGATTATGTAAAAATTGGCTATGCGACCAATATCGAGAATCGACTGAAACAGTTAAATCGAAGCGAGTGCATCCCATTTGCGTTTCGGGTATATGCTACTTACGATGTTTCAACTCCGCTGCAAGATAAAGAACTGCATAGCTTGATTGACCGTTTGAATCCTGATTTGCGCGCCATTGATACGTTCGATGGCAAGACAAGAACAAAAGAGTTTTATGCAATGACAAAAGAGGATGCTTATGCGCTTTTGGAGAGCATTGCAAAATTAAGCGGCACAATGGACAAACTGCAGCGCCTTACCCCGGAAGGCCATGAGATTGCAGACGAAGAAGTTGCGGCTGAAATTCAGGAAGAAGCAAAAGAACGCAAAGCCCCATTCTCATTTATTAAATGTGGTATTCCAATGGGGGCAGAGGTCGTGCTGCAAAATCATCCTGAGGTTGTAGCCGTAGTAAAAGATGATAGGCAAATTGAGTATCAGGGTAAAACCTACTCGCTTTCTGCGTTGGCTCAAAAAATCATGCAGACGACCTATCCGCTACAAGGGCCGGTGCATTGGCTTTATCAGGGAAGAAAACTGCGAGATATTCGAGTGGAACGAGAAGAAGCAGGTTTGTATGAGTAAAAGGCGGGTGTGAAAATGTCCTTTTTCAATATCGTTGCGGCTACCAATGAAGATACCGTTGTTGCCACCTATGAACCCTCCAAGGTGCGTTCTGACAGTTACCAGAGCGAAGCAGAACTGGAAAAAGAGTTTATCCGGCTGTTGTGCGAGCAGGGCTACACCTATCTGCCGCTGCATACCGAGGATGAACTGATTGCCAACCTCCGCAGCCAACTGGAAGAGCTGAACCACTACCAGTTTTCCGATACGGAGTGGCGGCAGTTTTTCAGTGATGTAATTGCCAACCCCAACGAGCACATTCCCGAGAAGACCCGGAAGATTCAGGATTGGGAAGAAAGTAAGCAGGTGCTGCACCGGGATGATGGAAGCTCCAAAAACATTACGCTGATCGACAAGAAGAACATCCATAACAACCGACTGCAGGTCATCAACCAGTATGAGGTAAAACAAGCAGACGGCGCGCGGCATGATAACCGCTATGATGTGACGATTCTGGTCAACGGCTTTCCACTGGTTCATGTGGAACTGAAGCGGCGCGGGGTGGCCATCCGGGAGGCGTTCAACCAAATCAACCGCTACCAGCGGGATTCGTTCTGGGCGGGCTGCGGCTTATATGAGTATGTGCAGATTTTTGTGATCTCCAACGGCACAAATACCAAGTACTACTCCAACAGCACCCGCTACAATGCCATTAAGGACGCCAAACACGGCAAGACGAAAAAGGAAAAGACCAGCAATAGCTTTGAATTTACCTCCTACTGGGCGGATGCAAACAACCGGATGCTGACGGATCTGATCGATTTTACCCGTACATTTTTCGCCAAGCACACGATCCTGAGCGTGCTGACCCGGTACTGCATTTTTACCTCAGAAAAGATGCTGATGGTGATGCGTCCCTACCAGATCACGGCAACGGAGCGGATTCTGAACCGCATCGAGATCGCCAACAACTACAAAAAGTATGGCACCATCGAGGGCGGCGGCTACATCTGGCACACCACGGGCTCCGGCAAAACGCTGACTTCATTCAAAACGGCACGGCTGGCATCGCAGCTGCCTTATATCGACAAGGTGCTGTTCGTGGTAGACCGCAAGGACTTGGACTACCAGACCATGAAGGAGTATGACCGTTTCGAGAAGGGGGCAGCAAACTCTAACACCAGCACTACGATCCTGAAACGCCAGTTGGAAAACCCGGAAGCGCATATCATCATTACCACCATCCAGAAGCTGGCGACCTTTATCAAGAAAAATCCGGGGCATGAGGTCTATCAGAAGCACGTGGTGATCATCTTTGACGAGTGCCACCGTAGCCAGTTCGGTGATATGCACGGTGCTATCGTTCACAACTTCAAAAAGTACTACCTGTTCGGTTTTACCGGAACACCGATTTACGCAGCAAATGCAGGTACGAGCGGAAAACCCGGTATGAGGACAACGCCTCAGTTGTTTGGCGGTGAACCAAATGAAAAAGGCGAAAAGGTTCTACCACTGCATACCTACACCATCGTGGATGCCATCAACGACAAGAACGTGCTGCCGTTCCGTGTGGATTACATCAAAACGATGGACGCAGAGCCGGACATGGACGACAAGCAGGTTTGGGACATTGACCGGGAAAAGGCATTCATGGCTCCCAAGCGTATTTCTCTGGTGACAAAGTACATCCTCGACCACTTCGACCAGAAAACCTATCGGGGAGACAAATCGTATGAGTTTAATTTGCTGACGAATGTGGCAGAGGTGGCCTCTGCCCAGCGTGGTGCAGTGGAGGAAATCAAGCAAAAACAGCGCGTCAGCGGTTTTAATTCGATTTTCTGCGTGGCATCTGTGCCGATGGCAAAGCTGTATTATCAGGAGTTCAAAAAACAGATGGCGGCAGACCCGACCAAGCGGCTGCGCATTGCTACCATTTACAGCTATGGAGCCAATGAAGCGGAAACGGATGGCATTCTGGACGAGGAAAACCCGGAAGATACCTCCAACCTCGACCAGAGCAGCCGGGATTTTCTGGATGCCGCCATTCAGGACTACAACGAGATGTTCCACACGAACTACTCGACCGATGGCGAACGGTTCCAGAACTACTACAAGGATGTATCGCTCCGCATGAAGAACAAGGAACTTGACCTGCTGATCGTGGTCAATATGTTCCTGACGGGCTTCGATGCCACGACCCTGAATACTCTTTGGGTGGACAAGAACTTGAAGATGCACGGTCTGATTCAGGCGTTCAGCCGGACGAACCGTATCTTGAACAGCATCAAGACCTTTGGCAATATCGTCTGCTTCCGCAACCTGCAAAAGCGGGTAGATTATGCAATTGGTTTCTTCGGGGATAACAAAGCCGGAGGAGTGGTTTTGCTGAGGAAGTATTCTGATTATTATAAAGGCTACGACGATGACCAAGGGAAGCATTATCAGGGCTATGTTGAGATGATAAACGCTTTGAAAGAAAAATTCCCGCTGACAGAGCCGCAGATCGTCGGAGAGCAGAACCAGAAAGATTTTATCGTGCTGTTTGGTGCGCTGCTGCGGATGCGGAACCTGCTGTCCTCCTTTGATGATTTCAAGGGCAACGAGCTGATCACGGAACGGGATCTACAGGACTACTTGGGACGCTATCAGGATTTGCGGGATGAATGGCGCAACAAAAAGCACGATGAAACCAAAGAGGACATCACCGATGATGTGGTGTTTGAGGTGGAGCTGATTCGGCAGGTGGAAATCAACATTGACTACATCCTGATGCTGGTCAAAAAGTACCATGACACCCATTGCGATGACAAGGAAGTGCTCATCACGATTCGCAAGGCGATTGATGCCAGCCCGGAACTGCGCAGCAAAAAGCAGCTGATCGAAACCTTTATTGCAGGGGTCAATGATGTGGATGACGTGATGGCAGAGTGGAACACCTATGTGTCCGAACAGCGGGAGAAAGAGCTTGCAAAGATCATCCAAGAGGAAAAACTGAAGGAGCCGGAGACACGCAAGTATCTGGCCAATGCGTTCCGGGATGGCGAAATCAAGACTGTTGGCACTGATATTGACAAACTGATGCCTCCTGTTTCTCGCTTTGGCGGCGGTGGCCGTGCACAGAAGAAGCAAGGCGTAATCGATAAACTGAAGAGCTTCTTCGATAAATTCTTTGGGATTGGAACCAAGATGCTTTGAAATTAAGAGTGGAGGAATGCGAAAATGCCGAGTGTTGATCTTGGAAAACTGTATGATGGAATGCAACAAGAAATGGAAGCAGGGCTAAAGACTGGCGCATCAGTATTGATGCATCCTGGAATGAAAGGGGACGACACAGAAGATAATTGGAGAGAGTGGCTAATGGCATATCTTCCGAATAGATATGCTGTTGCCAAAGGAGTTGTAATTGATGCAGATGGGAACGAAAGCGAACAAATAGATGTAATCATTTACGATAGACAGTACTCATATCTGGTGCTTAAACACAATGAAACATTTTTGATTCCAGCGGAAAGCGTATATGCAGTTTTTGAAGTAAAGCAAAGCCTAAACAAAGGCTATATGGAATATGCCCAACATAAGACAGAAAGTGTAAGAAAATTAAAACGGACATCAGTGGCAATAAAGCACGCAGGAGGAAAATATGACCCTAAACCACTACACAAAATTGTTGCAGGACTATTAACAACAACATCTGACTGGGCAGAATCGAGTACTATAGATAACATTGCAAACAACCTATCTGAAAACGAGTTGAAAAGGCTTGATATGATATGCTGTGTGGCAGCAGGAACTTTTGTATGTGATCGAGGGGATAAGACAATAAGTTACTGCGACAAGTCAAAATCACTTGTATATTTTCTTTTGAAAGTTTTGGGAAAATTGCAGGAAATAGGAACCGTACCAGCAATTGATTATAATGCGTATGCGCAAAAGATAGAAGTTCATCAACATCCATAAGAAAGGAAAGACTATGGCGAAACAGCGGGATTTCAATAATTTCTTGTCGGAAATCGAACCGAGTAGTACAACAGTGGCATATATTAGCAGTTTGCAAAGTACATTGAGGGATTATCTGAAGAATCATGATACTTATAAAAAAATACATGTAGATACATTTTTGTCCGGTTCATACGCAAAACATACATCTATTAGACCCACATCTAAAGGGAAAAAGAGAGATGTGGACATTATAGTTGTGACGTCTTATGAGATGACAGATGATTCCAAGAAAGTAATAAGTGAGTTAAAAGATGTCTTGATTCAAAATGCGAATTATAATTCAGCAACAATTCAATCGCATTCTGTTGGAATTGAGATGGGCGGACTGTCAATAGATGTTGTTCCAGTTATCTCTGATCAAGATGATGAGGAAGTGTATTATATTGGGGATTCTAATACAGGAGAATGGACAAAAACTGATCCTAAAGGTCATAAAGTGTGGTCTACTACAGTCAACAAAGAACATAATAAAAAATATAAACCACTTGTAAAAATATTTAAGTGGTGGCGTCAGACAAATTGTCCAGAGGATATTAAATATCCCAAAGGAATTACACTAGAAAAAATCATAGCAGATAATTTGGGAGATTCATCTCTTGGAACAGAAGATTTTCTTATTGCAACAATGCAAAATATAGTAGCTACATATAAAGAAGATTATGCAGATGCCAGAGTGAATCCAACTATAAGTGACCCATCAGAAAAAATTGAGGGCAATGATCTGCTTGCTGGGTATAGTACAACGGATTTTTCTAATTTTATAGATAAACTTAGTGAGCATGTTTCAATGTTAAACGATGAAGGAACAGAAAATGATACATGGAGAAAAATATTAGGAGATGAATTCCCCAAAGAAGGCTGCAAGGCTATTGCATGCTCAAGCGTTAGTAATGTATACAGTTGTATATTCGCACCTTATAAGGAAAAGCCAAGATGGCCTATGCAGCGTGGTGGAGCTGCTTTTATAACATTAAGAGTGACTGCAGCAGATGGAAGCGATGTTGAGTATATAAGCAACGATATCCCACTTGAAAAAAGATGCACATTGCATTTTCGGGCATTAACTGGAGTAAGGCGACCATATAGCGTTATATGGCAAGTTGTGAATACTGGGCAAGAAGCTACAATGGCAAATTGCTTACGAGGAAATTTTGAACCACGTACGCAAGAACCTATTTCCAGGGAGAATTATGCGGCACTTTGCATTTTAAAGAGAAGGAGATCCGTAATCCGGGCATCTGGATACTGGTAATTCCGATCGTCAGCAACTTTGTAACAGGAATCTTTGGAGGGCTGATCTTTGGAGGCGTTGCCATAAGCATGGCCAGGCTGGGCGTGAACTATAGTTCCATTGGCTATCATGATCCAGGATCAGCATTAGCCAACATGTTTTCCGGCACGGGAATAGGAATGCTGATGGCGGGGATTGCGCTTATCGGGATAATTTCCGTGCTGGTGGGCGCCTTGGTCAAGACGCTTCTGGTCCTGGTCAATCATCAGATCTTCGAAAGATATACAGACAAGAACTATGCATTGGTGCATGCGGTTGCAGGAGTCTTCGTGCCGCTGTACACTTCCATCTACTTTTTCATTATCCGTAATCGCGAGGAATAAAAAAGGACACCCTTCCATACAGTGTATGGGAGGGTATTTTTTATGCGGCAGAATTTAAAGAAACTAGGATGCTATATCATCATCATCGTACTGTTGCCATATGTGGTCACCGTGTTTTTAAATGGGCCAAGCATTACTACTTATTCGCATGTGGACAGTACTTATATAAAGGTAAAGTCCGGGAAAAAAGAGGTTAAGATGCCAATAGAAGAATACTGCATCGGCATCCTGGCCAAAGAGATTCCTGCATCCTATGATAAGGAAGCGCTGAAGGCCCAGTCAGTCCTGGTGCGTACGGACGTTTATAAGAAGATCAAAGAGTCAGGGAGCAATACGGTACTGGAAGGGGAGTTCTGGACGCAGAAGCAGATGGAGGACGCGTGGGGAGCGAAATATTCCAAATACTACCGCAAGCTGAAGGACGCCTGGAGCGAGACGGAGGGGCAGGTGCTGCTCTATGGGGAAGACCTGGCATTGACACCCTTTTTCCGCCTAAGCAATGGATGCACCAGGGATGGAGCCGAAGTCCTTGGAAATGGGGATTATGCGTATCTTAAGATTGTGGACTGCCCGCTTGATATCGAGAATACGAAACAGATACAGACAGTGACGGTGGATGATATGGACGCGGAGATAACAGCGCTGGATACCGCCGGATACGTTATAAATGTACGGGTGGGGCAGGAGAATGTGAGTGGAGAGGAATTCCGCAATACTTATAATCTTGCATCCAGCTGTTTCACCCTGCAGCGGTATAACGGAAAAATGAGGATAACTACGCGAGGAATCGGACACGGACTGGGAATGAGCCAGCATACAGCCAATAAAATGTCAAAAAAAGGAAAGACTTATAAAGAAATATTGCAATTTTTCTTCGCGGGGACGGAAATCAAAGAAGTAGCAGAAATATTGCTGGACACAGAATAAGTCCATTACTATCTGGCAAAAATATAGTCAGAGGTGGTGATAAGATGAATAAGAGGCAAAGACCTTCACGAAAAAAGAGAGGTGCTACCGTCGCGGCAGTATTGTGCTTTGTGGCAGCAATTGCAATAGTTGGAACATATACATTCAATGATTACAAAGAGACGCAGCGAAAAGAAGAACTTGCACGGGCGGAAGAAACCAATGACACAAAAGAGAAAAAAACAAAGGAGCCTTCAGAAGAGGCCAACAACCTGGTAATCAGCAATCAGGCAGATACAGATACGCAGGAGAATACGGCGGATGAAGGAAAATCCACAAATGAGA
>OGXL01002706.1_pt1 | contig 12797 bp, 14 predicted proteins | sample 1576311 | NCBI WGS metagenome assembly OGXL01 (sample SAMEA3541564, study PRJEB24748) | human gut metagenome | biome: human gut; feature: human-associated habitat; material: faeces | place: China | collected 2012 | reverse complement strand
CGCCGCAGCTGGCTCTTCACCCGGGCGATCACCTCCAGGGGGTTGAAGGGCTTGGTGATATAATCGTCCGCGCCGATGTTCAGCCCCAGGATCTTGTCCGCGTCCTCGCTCTTGGCCGTGAGGAGGATGATGGGGATGTTGCTCCCCTCCCGCAGCCGGGCGGTGGCCCGAATCCCGTCCAGCTCGGGCATCATAATATCCATCAGGATCAGGTGGACCTCATTCCGCTCCACAGCCTGGATGGCCTCCAGGCCGTTGTATGCCTTCAGTGTGCGGTAGCCCTCGCTGGCGAGGTAGATGTCCAGCGCGGATACGATGTCCCTGTCATCGTCACAGATCAGGATGGTGTGCATAACCTCTTATCCCCTCTCCTCATTTGGATCTTCTTTTGCTTCTAGCATAGCACAGACTCTTTAAGATGCAAGGGCCAAAATCTTAAGAACTTCTAAATTTTCCCCGGGGGACAGTCTGTCCGGCCGCTGCCTCCCAGCCATCAAAAACGGACGTCGTGGATGTTGGCATTGGAGTAGTGGATGAAGACGCACGGCTCTGCATCGCCCGCCGAATTGATATGAAAATAGTTGCGTCCGCCTGCGATGCATCCGCCCACAAACTCGCCATCGTTCTGGAAGTCCATCGGATAAAACGGAATATCGCTCTTTTCCGAGCGGAGATACCGGATGCGCTCGATCATGTACTTGCGCTGAGCAGGCGTGGGCATCAGCTCTGGCGCAGCCTCGTTGCCTACCGGCATATAGTGGAAGTAGAATCCGAAGTGCGCGCCCTTGTCACAGAGCATCCGCATAAAGTGGTCGCTGGTGACGGCTTCGAGATTGTCTCTGGTATAGCAGATGGAAGTGCCAAAAAGGATCCCGTGGGCCTTGAGCAAGTCCATCGCATTCATGACAGCGGCATAGTGGCCGTCGCCCCGCCGGGCATCATTGGTAGAGGGAGTTCCCTCGATCGAGAGCATGAAGGCGATATTGCCCAGTTTTACGACCTCTTCGCAGAACGGCTCATCGATGAGGGTCGAGTTCGTGTAAATCGCAAACTGCACGTCGTTGTGCTTTTTTGCCAGACGGAGAATATCCGCCTTCCGCACCAGAGGCTCGCCGCCGGTGAGCATATAGAGATAGACCCCCAGCTCCTTGCCCTCGGTGATGATTTTGTCCATATCCTCAAAGCTGAGGTTGTTTTTGTGGCCGTACTCGCCCGCCCAGCATCCCACGCAGTGCATATTGCAAGCCGAAGTGGGGTCGAACAGGATCAGCCACGGAATGTTGCAGTGGTACTTTGTGCGATTCTCGCGGATGGTCTTTGTCCCCCGGAAGAACGCCTCATAGCCAAGGTTGAGCGCCGTGGTGCGTGCCACGTTGGGCGCGGTCTGGTCGAGCACACAGTTGATGAGCTTTGACCACTTGCTGTCCGCATCGGTCAGTACTGCGCGGGCGTGCTCATACGTCTCCTCGCTGAACGAGTCGCCATAGAACTGCTTGGCGACGTCCACCATCTCGGCAAACGTCTTCTGACGGTCTTTGCTGACATGAGCCAGTGCCACATCCACCATCGTTCCGACAGCGGTACGCTGTAGCTTATGGCTCAACGGCTCCAACGCGATACTCATAAAAGTCTGCCTCCTTATGTGGGTCTTTGCCAGCCCTTTGTTTTGACAATACTTTAACATTTTTCCAACAAAGGTTCTATAAACAACAAAAGCAGGGTGATAGTTTTTCTATCATCCTGCTCTGCTTGTTCAAATTTTTATCAGTCGTCGGTTTTTGATGCTCTGCCGTCGGTGCTGAAGCGCAGCAGCGCCCGCTCCAAATCACCGTGCATCATAGTGTTGAACCGTTCGGCCATGATGGCTGGTTCGGTCTTCATATCTCGGCGTATCCATTCCAGCACCATGCCCACAAAGCCATACTTATAAAAATCAATGATGAACTGCTTGTCCTCTTCCTGCACCGGGATGTTTTCACGCTCTATAAACATTCGCAGCAGAGGGTCAAGCATTTTATAGAGATACTGCTCCACCTGTTCCCGGCTGATGGAGCGGTAGACATTCAGCACCAGCACCCGGTTGGCCTGCACCTTTTCCAGCATATCGCGGAAGGCGTCGCTCCACGTCTCAAAGTCCTGATGGCCTTCCAGTGCCTCTGTGGCATCCTCCACCAGGATCCAGTCCACCAAATCGTAAATATCCTTGAAATGGTAGTAAAAGGTCATGCGGTTCACGCCGCAGTCCTCGGTAATGTCGTTGATCGTGATCTTATTCAGCGGCTTGCGGAGCAGCAGCTTTTTGAGCGATGCTTCCAGCGCGCGTTTTGTCGTCTGTGCCACGAGAATGCCCATCCTTTCGCGTTTGCCCCGTTCGGTGCGGAGTTTCCCGACTTCTATCTATTATGATACCTCATCCGCCCGTACAGGTGCAAGCACCTTTTTCGACTTTTTCATGAACTTTTTATGTTTTCTTAAGATTTGGACAGCAAAAAAGCTGCGCCGCCGCAGCGCGTCTATCAGGAGCTTTCCGAAAAGCTTTGACATTTTCCGGCTCTCCTCTTGATTTCTCCCCCGGCCCTGCTTACAATGGAGACACAGAGGAGGCATCTCCCCTGTTCTTTTGATTGGGAAAGAGGTTTTTCTTATGCTGAATACCATCGGTTTCTTAGGCTGCGGCAACATGGGCGGAGCTATCGCCCGGGCCGTCTGCAAGGCGGCAGACCCGCAGAACGTCTGGCTGGCCAACCGCACCGCCGCCAAAGCAGAGGCTCTGGCCGCTGAACTGGGCTGCAACACCACCATCAACGACGAGGTGGCAGGCCGCTGCGACCTCATCTTCTTAGCCGTCAAGCCCCAGATGATGGAGGAGCTGCTGGCACCGCTCCGCTTCACGCTGGCCGAACGGCCCAGCCGCTTCGTGCTGTGCAGCATGGCGGCGGGCCTGTCCATCGCCCGCATTCAGGAGATGGCGGGCGGCGACTGCCCCGTCATCCGCATCATGCCCAACACGCCCGCTTCGGTAGGGGCCGGTATGATACAGTACTGCACCTCCAACGTCACCGCCGAGGAAGAGGCCGAGTTCCTGAAGCTGATGGCCCCCGCCGGGCGGCTGGATGCTGTGCCGGAGGGCCTCATCGACGCGGCCAGCTGCGTGTCCGGCTGCGGCCCGGCCTGGGTGTATCAGTTCATCGAGGCGCTGGCCGACGGCGGCGTGGCCTGCGGCCTGCCCCGTGCCAAGGCGCAGGAGTACGCCGCCCAGATGGTCCTGGGCAGTGCGAAGCTGGTGCTTGAGAGCGGCCAGCATCCCGGCGCACTCAAGGACGCCGTGTGCAGCCCTGGCGGCAGCACCATCCAGGGCGTGCGGGTGCTGGAAGAAAAGGGCCTGCGGGGCGCGGTGATGGACGCCGTCATCGCCTCCTACAACAAGACAAAAGAGATGGGAAAGGGTTGATCTATGCGCATCGTAGTCAAAGTCGGCACCTCCACACTGGCCCACTCCACCGGGCGGCTGAACATCCGCCACACCGAAGAGCTGGTGAAAGTGCTCAGCGATTTGAAGAACGCCGGACATGAGGTCATCCTCGTGTCGTCGGGTGCCATCGGCATGGGTGTGGGCAAGCTGTCGCTTTCCGCCCGCCCTACCGATATGTCCTCCAAGCAGGCTTGTGCCGCCGTGGGGCAGTGTGAGCTGATGTACACCTACGACCGGCTGTTCAGCGCCTACGACCACACGGTGGCGCAGATTTTGCTCACCGGTGTGGACATCGAGCACGCCAGCCGCCGCGAGAACATTCAGAACACCCTCACCCGCCTGCTGGAGCTGGGCGCACTGCCCATCATCAACGAGAACGATACCGTCGCCACCGACGAGATCACCTCCATCGGCGACAATGACACCCTCGCCGCCATCGTCACCTGCTGCATCAAAGCTGATCTGCTGGTGCTGCTGAGCGACATCGACGGCCTCTACACTGCCAACCCCCACACCCACCCGGACGCAAAGCTCATCCCGCTGGTGGAGGACATCACGCCCGAGGTGATGGCGCTGGCCGACGGAGCCGGTTCGGCGCTGGGTACCGGCGGAATGTCCACCAAACTCCGGGCCGCCCGGATGGTGACCTCCAGCGGAGCTGACATGGTCATCGCGAACGGCGCCCACCCCGAACTGCTCTATGACATCGCCGAGGGCCGTGCCGCAGGCACCCGCTTTGCGGCCCACAGACAGGAGGCATAACATGATCACACAGGAAATTCTGGAAGCCGCCCGCGGGGCCAAGACTGCCGTTGCCCTTTCGGACAGCGGCACTCGTGATTCTGCCCTCTACGGAATGGCCGACGCCCTCTGCGCCCCTGAGTCCATGGACACCATCCTCGCCGCCAACGCCGAGGACATGGCCGCCGCCAAGGGCAGCATCAGCGACGTCATGCTGGACCGCCTCGCCCTGACGCCCCAACGCATCGAGGCCATGGCCAAGGGCATCCGGGACGTTGCCGCCCTGCCCGACCCGGTGGGCCGGGTGCTGAGCCGCATCGAGCGTCCCAACGGCCTCGTCATCGAGAAGACCGCCGTGCCGATGGGCGTCATCGCCATCATCTACGAGAGCCGCCCCAACGTCACCAGCGACACTGCCGCCCTCGCCATCAAGAGCGGCAATGCCTGCATCCTCCGCTGCGGCAAAGAGGCGTGGCGCTCGGCCAATGCCATCGTGACCACCCTGCGGCATGGTCTGCGGGCAGCAGGTCTGCCCGAGACGGCAGTCTGCCTCATTGAGGACACTACCCATGCCTCGGCCAACGCCCTGATGACCGCCGTCGGCTATGTGGACCTGCTCATCCCGCGCGGCGGGGCCGGACTTATCCGTGCCTGCGTCGAGAATGCGAAAGTCCCCTGCATCCAGACCGGCACCGGCATCTGCCACATCTTCGTGGACGACACCGCCGACCAGACCAAGGCGCTGGACATCATCGAGAACGCCAAGGCCAGCCGCCCCAGTGTCTGCAACGCCGAGGAAGTCTGCCTCGTCCACAGCGCCATTGCGAGCGAGTTCCTGCCGAAGCTGGCCCAGCGCCTCGGCCCCGACCGCACCGCCAAGGGTCTGCACCCGGTGGAGCTGCGGCTGGACGAGCGCGCCGCCGCCCTCATCCCCGGCACCCCTGCCGGGCCGAAGGACTTCGACACCGAATTCCTCGACTACATCCTTGCGGTGAAAGTCGTGGACAGCGTGGAGGAAGCCATCGCCCACATCGCGGCTCACTCCACCGGCCACAGCGAAGCCATCCTGACCCGGACCGACGCCCACGCTGCCCTCTTCACGGCGGCAGTGGACAGTGCCGCCGTCTACGTCAACTGCTCCACCCGCTTCACCGACGGCGGAGAGTTCGGCCTTGGCTGTGAGATGGGCATCTCCACCCAGAAGCTCCACGCCCGGGGACCCATGGGCCTCGGCGAGCTGTGCAGCTACAAGTACATCATCCACGGCAACGGTCAGACCCGGTAATTTTCGGGTTCTTCCGGGATGCATCACCCTTTCGGTAAAAATTTTCTCCACAGGCCGGGGTCAAATGCCCCGGCCTGTATTTTTGTTTCATCGAGATGGACCGTTTTTCTCTCAAGCACACTTTTGGCTGAAAAAGTTTTGCAAATTCATCCGAGAATAATTCCTTGTATCCAAATTTTCTCCATTCTCCACAAAGCTATAGTCATACTTTTGCCATTTTATCTTGCAAAAATCACAACAAACCTCTTGACATACGGGCCTTCTGCGGGTTAAATTTAAAATGAGAGTGTGATTCGACACAATCGCACTGGTTTAGTCTGTTTATCGAGAATTGTTCTCCACAAGACTTCAACTTTTCAGACCGTTTTATTGCGGAGAGCACTCTTCCGAGCATATCCGCCCATCCACAACACTATACTTGGAATGAAGGAGAGAGCGTTATGACGATTGCTATTCTTGCACATGATTCCCGCAAAGAGCTGGCGCTGCAGTTCTGCACAGCTTACAGCGGCATCCTATCCCGCAACACAGTCATTGCCACCGGCACCACCGGTCGGATGCTGGCGCAGGCCACCGGCCTGCCCGTACACTGCTACCTCTCCGGGAAGCTGGGCGGCATCCAGCAGATCTCGGCCCGGGTGGCCTGCGACGAAGTAGACCTCGTGCTCTTCTTCCGCGACCCGCTCAAGGCCGAGAACGGCAGCAGCAGCGAGCAGAACCTGCTGCGGCTGTGCGATATGCACAGTGTGCCGATCTCTACCAACATCGCCACCGCCGAAGTGCTGCTGCGCGGCCTCGACCAGGGCGACCTCGACTACCGTGAGGGCATCCATCCCGACATCGTGGAGCCGCTGCCCGTCCATCGGGCCGTGTGCTGAGCCTGTTTTTATAGCAGTTTGCGTTTTTAATGCACAAGCAACATCCGCAAACTGCATATCGCAAATATGCCGTTTTAATAGGCACTATTTTTGAAAATTGCGATAAATGGACAGCAGACCATTATTATTTGTGTCTATGGGCTGCATCTGGCATTTTCTGTTTTCCGGAAATGTATAATGCAGCTCTGATCACAACAGTTGGAAACGGGGCAGGAATTCTGCTTGGCCAGTTGTTGGGTGATTTCATCATCAAAATAAATGCAGCAAAAATCACGCCGGATCTGTACATAAATATCGGAGAAGAGTAATATATGGGAAGCTTCGGAAAGATATCGGTAAAATATGTGTTCAAGGCAGAGGAGTTCCAGAAGGCATTCGATACCCTTGCAGACCGCAACAGCGGCGCTGGCAAGGTGGTGCTGACCTTCGCCTGAGAGCAAGTGTCCTTTACATTATAAAAAGATAAACAAAAAGGAGCTGCTGCACAGTGTTTGTGCGGCGGCTCTTTTTTTGCCTGCGGAGGACTTGACAAGAATGATATAAAGTGATATGATTTTGATATCACAAAGAAACGCTTCCACACCTTGTGAAGGAGGGAACTGTTATGGAAGAGAAAATTCTGCAGACGAAAAAGAACGGCATGGTCATGCTGCTGCTCACCCTGCTGGGCTATGCTGTTACCGTCCCGCTGTTTTTCTACAGCATCATTCTGCTGGACGAAAGCCTGTTTCCGGGCATCCTGCTCACGATCTTGTCCATCGCATACTGGGTGGCGGGCATTTTCCTGTTCTGCGGCCTGAAGGTGTTAAAGCCTCAGGAAGCACTGGTGCTCACCCTGTTCGGCGATTACATCGGCACTCTGAAGGGACAGGGCTTTTACTGGGTGAACCCCTTCTGCACCGCAGTCAACCCGGCAGCTGGCACCAAACTGAGCCAGAGCGGCGATGTGAACAGCGGCGAGACCGGCATGGCGGCCCTGCTTAAGGCAGGTAACAGCAGTCCCCAGACCGCAGAATCGACCAGCAAGAAGATCTCGCTAAAAATGATGACCCTCAACAACTCCCGCCAGAAGATCAACGATTGTCTGGGCAACCCGGTGGAGATCGGCATTGCGGTCATCTGGCGCGTGACCGATACCGCAAAGGCTGTGTTCAATGTGGACAACTACAAGGAGTACCTCTCCCTGCAGTGCGACAGCGCTCTGCGCAATGTGGTGCGCGTTTACCCCTATGATGTGGCTCCCAATGTGGACACCACCGGCGACGGCGTAGCCGATGAGGGCAGTCTGCGCGGCTCCTCGGAGGTGGTAGCCGCCCGCATCCGGGACGAGATCCAGAAGAATGTAGCCGAGGCCGGCATCGAGGTAGTGGAAGCCCGCATCACCTATCTGGCCTATGCGCCGGAGATCGCGGCCGTGATGCTGCAGCGCCAGCAGGCAAGCGCCATCATCGATGCCCGCAAGATGATCGTGGACGGTGCTGTGGGCATGGTGGAAATGGCCCTTGAACGCCTGAATGAGAACAAGGTAGTGGAGCTGGACGACGAGCGCAAGGCGGCAATGGTCTCCAACCTGCTGGTGGTGCTGTGCGGCAACCGTGATGCCCAGCCCATCGTGAACAGCGGCAGCCTGTACTGATGGCAGAACCAAAAAAGCAGGTGCCCCTGCGCCTGAACGCGAAGCTTTACGATGCCCTTGCCGCCTGGGCCGAAGATGACTTCCGCTCGGTGAACGGGCAGATCGAATATCTGCTGACGGAGTGCGTGCGGCAGCGCAAAAAGAACGGCAAGTATGTCTCGGACCAGATCGATGTGCCGCCTGAACTGGATATCAAATAAATACCAATTGGCCCCGGCTGTGCGGATGAACTTTGCATGGCCGGGGTTTGTGTTTATCGGTGGCTCCCTAAAGGCTGAAAATGAATTTCCAGCCGCAAAATAACGAAAATACATTGACACAGTCGGCTGATCGTGATAGACAGCAAAAACAAGACTGTCCGTCAGCTCAAGATCGACCGCGACACCATGGCAGAGGTTACGGTGCTGGGTATGCTGGGCAACCCGGTAGGCACCACCCAAATGCAGATCAGCATTGCCCATGGCTTTGGCGATGGCAGGGAAGAAAGCTGCGGCTACGCCCGCGACGCAGTCTCGCGCCTGCTGCAGGGCGAGAGCATCGATTTTTACCGTGCTCAATCAGGTGGATTACGATAATTACATGGGCCGCAAGTACTACAAATCCTACTCAAAGTATGGAAAGTACAGTTATTACAGAAAGTATTATAAACGAAGCCACGAAGCGGAAAAGAAATGAGCGGCTTTACGGATTATCATGCGCACTTCGCCTTGGGAAAGATGCCTCTTTCAGCCGGCTGCTTTATGAGGAAACTGATGGGGAAGAAACGTCCTTTTGTAAAGAAGTGTGGAGCTTCTGTCTTTTTGTGCAAAAAAACTTGCGAATCAAAGGACAAAGTGTTAAACTGAAACAGAGAACATGTATGGTAAACTTGCGGGGGTGTACGAATGAAGATACTGGTCGTCGATGATGGACAGCTTGCGATCAACTCGCTGATCCGCATCCTGTGCCGCGTTGCACCCGACTGTGACTATATCAGCGCCATGACGACCGAGGATGCACTGAGCTGGATGCGTCAGGGGCCGATGGACGCGGCTTTCCTCAACCTGGAAATGCCCGGCATGAACGGGCTTGCTTTGACGCGCATGATCCAGAAGCTGCAGCCGCGCTGCAACATCATTGTGGTAACAGAGCACCCGGAGTATGCGCTGGAAGCGCTGCAGATCTTCGTGAGCGGCTTTTTACTCAAGCCTGCAAACGAGGCGGATGTGCGCAATGTGCTGGAGCATCTGCGCTACCCGCCGGAGAATGCCCCTGTCGGCATCAAGATCCAGTGCTTTGGCAATTTTGAGATCTTCGTGGGTGGGCGCGCTCTGGCCTTCAAGCGCAGCAAGAGCAAGGAGCTGCTGGCCTATCTGGTGGATCGCAATGGTGCCACCTGCACCAACGGCGAAATGCTGGCCGTGCTGTGGGAGGATAAGCCAGACACGGCATCGCTGCACAGCCATCTCCGCAATCTGATCTTTGACCTGAGCCATACGCTGGAGGATGCAGGTGTTACCGGCCTGCTCATCCGCGGCCGCAGCACACTGGCGCTGGACACCAGCAAGGTGGATTGTGATTATTACAATTTCCTGCGGGGCAACCGCTCGGCCACCAATTCCTACCGCGGCGAGTATATGACCCAGTATTCTTGGGCAGAGGTGACACGTTCGGCGCTGCGCCAGCAGGCAAATGTGCAGAAAACAGCCTCGATCCCCAGTTACTATGTGCCGCCTACCGGCTTTTAAACCAGAAAAACAAGAACACCTCAGAAAATCGCTCGATTTTCTGAGGTGTTCTTTCTTGACATGAAAATACCCCCAGAGCACTCAGAGTTTTGTTTTTACCCTGTCTACTCTGGGGGCAGCATATCAAAAGTAAAGGGGCTTTGTGTGCAATTATTTACTGCTGCGCAAAAATTTTGATCTCATCCTTATCCATAAAGGCGGCACCGGAAAAACCGGAAGCTTCCAGCTGGCCCAACTGTTTGCCAAGCTTCTTGGCCTGCTGCAGAACGGTGACATTGTAGCTGCTGCGCAGGTCTGCAGCCTTGGCAAGAACGGCGGTGAAGTCGGCATCCTTGCCGTACAGCAGGGCGATCTTCTGCTTTGCGCCGGGGATCTGGTAGCCCTGCTCCAGCAGGATGCCACACACCCGCTCGAAGCCGATGGAGAAGCCCACGGCGGGCACCTGAGTGCCCAGGAACTTGCCCACCATGTTGTCGTAGCGGCCGCCGCCGGCCACGGCACCGCTGAACTGCGGGCAGGTGATCTCGAACACCATGCCGGTGTAGTAGCCCTGACCGCGCACCAGGCTGGGGCAGTAGGCCACCTGATAGCGGCCGGCAGCCAGCGCATTGGCGGTGGCCAGAACGTACTTCAGGTCATCGGCGATGGCGGGGTCGGCGCAGCGGGCAGCCACGGCGTCCAGCGTCACCTCACCGGCGGCGATGAAATCGGCCAGTGCGTTGATGGCGGCTTCCGGCAGCTGCTTTTCGGTCAGCTCGGCCTTCACGCCGTCAGCACCAATCTTGTCCATCTTGTCAAAGGTGATGCAGACGGAATCCAGCGTATCGGCGGCAAAGCCCATGCTCTCCAGCATGCCGCGCAGGATGCGGCGGTCGTTGATGTTCACCGTGAAGCCGGTGAAGCCGATGTTCAGCAAAGCGCGGGTGGTCACGTCGATCAGCTCCACCTCAGCGTTGGGGGAACTGTCGCCCAGAATGTCGATGTCGCACTGCACGAACTCGCGCAGACGGCCCTTCTGGGGGCGCTCGGCACGGAACACGCGGTCGGTCTGGATCACCTTGAAGGGGCTGGGCAGCTTGTCCTTGTTGGCGGCATAGTAGCGGCTCAGGGGCAGGGTGAGGTCGTAGCGCAGGCCCATGTCGGAGAGCTGCTTGGGGTCGCCGGTGTTCAGGGCGGCGGTGAGCTTGTCGCCGCGCTTGAGCACCTTGAAGATCAGGTTCAGGTTGTCGCCGCCGTCGGACTTATCCAGATTTTCCATGTCCTCCAGCATAGGGGTGGAGATGCGCTCAAAGCCGGACGCACGGTAGGTCTCCAGGATCTTGCCCTGGATGTAGTCGCGCAGGGTCTGCTCGGCGGGCAGCAGGTCGCGCATGCCCTTCAATGCCTGTGTTTTCATGGTTGCAATACCTCTCTATATGTCAATTGAATTGTTTCCAGTACATCATATTATAAAGGAAACTGCCGGATTGTCAATCCGAATGGGCACACTATCGCAAATTGCACGGATTTTGAGGTGAAACGATGAAACAGCAGTTTGCAGCAAAACACCCGTGGACGATCCTTGCCGCCGGGGCCGCCATTCAGGTGCTCACGGGGCTTCCGGCGGCGTGGGGCGTGTTCCAGCAGCCGGTCATGGAGGAATACGGCCTGTCGGAGCAGGGGGCGGGGTATGCGTTTGGCATCCTCATCGCGGCCTTCGGTGTGGGGTGCGTGCTGGGCGGCTTCCTGCAGGACAGGCACGGCCCCCGCTGCGCGGGCCTGTGGGGCACCGCCCTGCTCTGCGGCGGCTTTTTTGCGGCGGGCCTGCTGCCGCCGGGCAGCGCAGAGGCGTTCTTTCTGGCGTTCAGCATCCCGGCGGGGCTGGGCACGGCGTTTTTGTATCCGTCCATCCAGTCCTGCGCCCAGAAGTGGTACGCCGACCGCAAGGGGCTGGCCACCGGCGTCATCGGCGGGGCGGTGGGCCTGAGCGGTGCCTTCCTCACCGTATTCGTGCGCACGGCAGTGCGGGGATTTTGGGTCGTGCAGGGCATCCGGGGGGCCTTCTGGGCACTGGGTGCGGTCACCCTGCCGGTATGCCTTGTGGGCAGTCTGCTTTTGCAGGACCCGCCGCAGACCGGGCAGACCCAAAAACCGCAGGAGAACGGCAAAAACACCATTGACCTTGCCCCGCAGCAGATGCTGCGCACAAAGCAGTACTGGCTGTGCGCCGGAGCGGTGTGCTTTTCTACCCCCGCAGTGCTGCTGTTCAGCCCCATTATTTTAAAGCTGGGCATGGAGCGCGGGTTGGAGGAGCAGGCGGCGCTATGGAGCGTGGTACTGGGCAGCGTGGGCAGTGCGGCAGGCCGCCTGCTGATGCCTCTGCTCAGTGACCGAATCGGCCGCCGCCCCACCGACATGCTGCTGTTTGCAGTGTCTGCCGGGCTGTCGGCGGGGTTTGCCTTTGCACAGGGCTGGGGCGTGGTGGCCTGCTATGCGGGCCTCACCTTCTGCTACTCGGCGCTGGCGGCGGTTCTGCCGGCCCTTTCCACCGACCTGTTCGGCTTCCCCCATGCGGGGGTCAACTATGGCTTTCTGGCGCTGGGGCAGAGCGTGGGCAGCCTTGCCTTTCCGTTTGCAGCCAATTTCTTCGGGCTGGAAGTCGGTCGGCACTGGATGGCCGTGGCAGCCGCCGGGGCCGGCTTTGCCTGCATCCGGGCCTTGCGACCGGTGGAACCGTCTGCTGGGCGCGGACAGCGGGGCATGGACCGGACCTGCTGACAGAATTGACAGAAAAATGACAAATGCCCGGCAGAAAGCGGACGAATTGACGGTTAGATGTAAATGACCAGAAAGAGAATTGCGGATTTTTGGCGGAAATGTCTTGCAAAATGCGCGCGCATTCTCTATAATAAAATCATGCGTGGTAGTGCTGTGCGGCCGAAAGAGAGAGCGGCCCGCGCAGCCGATGCAAAACGGGAGGACGAGCTGTGCCGGCAGGGCGCAGCCGTGTTCCCGCCAAGCGACATTTGTCAAAAGGAGAGTATGATTATGACCTATTCGCAGCAAGTACAGAATATGT
>OGXL01002698.1_pt1 | contig 12816 bp, 10 predicted proteins | sample 1576311 | NCBI WGS metagenome assembly OGXL01 (sample SAMEA3541564, study PRJEB24748) | human gut metagenome | biome: human gut; feature: human-associated habitat; material: faeces | place: China | collected 2012 | reverse complement strand
CCTATCAGTTCAACCTTCTGGCAAGTGTGCTGACCAGCATCCGTACCCACGGTGCATCCGGTAAGCATCTGTCCGAGGGCGAGCGCTCCATGCTGGCACTGTTCAAAGAATCTGCCATGCAGCTGATGAACGAAGAAACCGGTGCCATTGTGCCGTTCCATAAGTTCTACGATGCGCTGGAAAACTTCCTTGACCACAGCCACAGCAGCGTGATCATTCGTGCCTACGATAACAGCTACATCAACCCGGAAAAGAAGGAAAGAGATGTCTTTGCCATCAACGTGCTGAAAACCCTGTTCCTGATCAAATATGTGGTGGAGATCGAGGCAAATGTGGACAACATCACCAGCCTGATGATCTCCAACATCGACGATGATCGCCTTGCCCTGAAAGCAGAGGTGGAGGAAGCCCTGAAGGTGCTGATGCGCCAGATGCTGATCCAGAAAAACGGCAGCGTCTATGTGTTCCTGACCGATGAGGAGCAGGAGATCAATAACGAAATCGAAAAAGAAAACGTGGAGATGCCGGAAGTCCTCACGAAGATCGCTGAGATGATCTTTGAGGACATCTTCCCCAGCAAAAAGTACCAGTATCCGGCATTCGGCGGACGGTACACCTTCCCGTTCAACCAGACGGTGGATGACCGCCCCTACAAGGCAAATCAAAGCTACGATATCGGGCTGCGTGTGCTGACCCCGTGGTATGAGGGTGGTGTGGAGGACTCTACCCTGCGGATGATCTCCGGGCAGGGCAAGGAAGTGCTGGTAGCACTGCCCAACGATGACTCCTTCCTGACCGAAATGCGCGCCTACCTGAAGATCGAGCGCTTCCTGCGTAAGAATACCTCGGTACAGCTTGCAAAGTACGAGGCCATCAAGGAAGCAAAGCGGGTGGAGATGCGAGAACGCAACAGCAACGCCAAGCTCTACCTGACTGAGGCACTGAAGGATGCCACCATCTATGTAAACGGCGATGTGCTGCGTACCTCCGGCAAGGAAGTGAACAGCCGCATCAACGAGGCAATCGGTCGTCTGGTGCAGACGGTCTACCATAAACTGTCCTACATTACCGCCCCCATGGGCGAGACCGACATCCGCAAGCTGTTCCGCAGCAGCAACCAGCTCTCCCTCACCTTGGAGGATAGCTCTGAGGCAAACGTCCATGCGTTGGACGATGTGCTGCAATTTATCGGCGGCAACTCCCGGATGCACATGAAGACCTCCATGAAAACCATCAAGGATCGGTTCATGAAAGCTCCCTACGGTTTTGTGGAGGACGATGTGCAGTGGCTGGTGGCACGGCTGTTCAAACGGGGCGACCTTGCCTTTACTGTGAACGGCGAAAGTGTGAACGCCAATAATCGCACCGAGGAAGAGCTTGTGGGATACATCACCAAAAAGCAGTTTGTGGACAAGCTGCTGATGGAGGTCCGTGTCCGGGTGCCGGAAAAGCAGAAAAAGGCTGTCCGCACCATTATGAAGGAGCTGTTCAACGTGCTGCCCACGGCAGAGGACGAGGACACCATGATGAGCGAGTTCCGGCGTTACTGCGAGCGCACCATCACCTCCATCGACCGTCTGGAGCCCCAGTATCAGCTTTACGCCTACCCCGGCAGGCAGGTCCTTGCTGAGGGCAAAAAGCTGATGAGCAGCCTGCTGCAGATCAATGCTCCGCTGGAATTTTTCAAGGAAGTCAGCGATGGGCAGGACGAGCTGCTGGATTTTGGCGAGGACTTTGAGCCGGTGCAGAAATTTTTCAGCCCAAACAGCGAGCAGGAGCAGATCTTCCGCCGTGCACTGGATATGCTGGGCATTTACGATGACAGCAAGACCTATATCGTGAACACCGCACTGGAAGATGTTGTCCGGCAGATGCGCAGCATCGTGGGCATGAAAACACCCTACCGTGAGATCCCCAAGCTGCCGGAGCTGCGGGAAAAGTTCATGTCCCTGTACAACGAGATTCTGGAGGAGCAGTCGGCACCGGTGGTAAAAGCCATCAAGGACGACCGCAACCGTGTGCTGGAGGTGCTGAACGACAAGCCCTACAAGGACGCAAAGCACAGTGGTTACATGGAGCGGTTCGAGGAGCTGCTGGACGGTGCTGTGCACTGCAACAATGTGTCGGTGCTGCGCAGCTATCAGGATAAGTCCGATGCGCTGAAGATCCGTCTGCTGAACGAGATGGTAGACGAGGACAACCGCTTGGCACAGCAGGCACTTGCACAGGCAGAAGCGGAACAGAAGCGTTTGGAAGAGGAAGCCCGCAAGCGTGGCGAGACCGTCACCGTGCCGCAGCCGAAGGTCCAGCAGCCTGCCGTCAAGGTGCGTACCACCAAAAATCTCTCTATCAAAACGGTGGCCAAGGCGGCATCGTGGCGGCTGGAAAATGCAGCCGATGTGGACAAGTACCTGTCTGCCCTGCGGGAAAACCTGCTGAAAGAGATCGCGGATGATTCCATCGTGAATGTGGAACTGTGAGGTGTATATGTCAGAAATTTCATTTGATATAACTATGGAAGGTGACAGAGAGGGATATGTCACCTTTGAGTGCCCATTTTGTGGTTCATCGTTTGGCTTGAGAGCTGATGAAGTAAAGAATGACGAAGGAACATTGGACAAAATCTATTGCCCATACTGTGGACTGAACAGTGACTCTGATGAATTCCTACCGCAGGAGGTAATAGAACAGGCAGAGAAAATTGTGCACAACTATGCAGTAGAGCAATTTAATCAGGCTTTTGGAAAAATGGCCAAATCGATGAATGGGCATCATGGCATAATCAAAATGACGTATAAGCCTCTGAAGAAAAAGGAACTTTCAGAACTGTATAGCCATGAGGGGACGGAAGAAGCCTTTGAATGTAAGAGCTGCAAGCATCATGTAAAGGTACTTTATGTTACTGGCAATACACTGGTATATTGCCCATATTGTGGGGTGAACACATGACGGAATATCAAGAACTTCAACTAACAAGCAAAGATTTTCGAGATTATTCGAGCAATCTGATGAATAGCAATCGAGAGAACGCAAGTGTCAACCTTGTACGGTTGATGAAGTACATCGAGGAAAATCCTACGATTCATGAAATTGTGCATACTGCGATCGATAATGTGGATTACGATTTTAATGAGTGCTTTACTTCGGGAATAGGATGGATGAAAGTTAAGATTCCAGAAGATCGTAACCAGCACATGAAAGCCATATATGATTATATGTGGTATATCATTAACGAAGAAAACAGAGATGTTGAGAGGCAAGCACTTGGTTACTATTGTAGGAGCAACAAAATAGAAGATTATATCCGGAATTTCTGTAGAAACGTTGTTGAACCGTTGGTGGATTACGTCGTAGGAGAACTTGAAAAGAGGATGATTATTATGCAGGGAACGCCGCAGCCAACAATTGTTGTGAATAACACTATCACTAATTCAACAGGTTCTTTCTACCAGCAGGGTCAGGGCACGATGGCGATAAGCAATCAGAATGGTGTCTCCGGTGAAGATTTGAACGGGTTGATTGAAAAAATTATCTCATCTCTGTCTGGAATCAAGGATGCGGATGCTGACGAAATTGACAGCGTGAAGGATGACTTGGAATCTTTGCAGGAGCAGGCAAAATCTCCGACGCCCAAAAAGACAAGAATGCAGAAAGCATTGGATGGTGTCCAGAAATTCTTTAGTGATTTCGGTATGAAAGTAGCGGTTACTGTGGCAGCCAAAACGGTTACTGCACAGGATTGGACTGCACTGATTCAGCAGGCAGGACTGTTTATCAGTAAGTTATAATATTGAGGGTGCGATGATGAACAAAACAGCCATTAAAAACTTTGCCATCTGGGCACGGAACAAGCTGATTGCAGATATCTGTTACCGTGCCGGACTGATGGGCATTACTGAAAAGGGCATTGCAGACCCTCTGCCCCAGAGCACGCTGGATGCCCAGTTCTACGATATTGGTGCAACGAAGCCGTATCTGGTGGCAGGCGAGGCCATCAAGCAGAGGCGGCAGCTGGTTGAGGTGATCCGGGATAAGGAAAAAAACTCTGACTACCGGACTGCCTATCAGTATGTTATGGAGGAGGTTGCCTATACATGGTTCAACCGCCTGATCGCTGTGCGGTTCATGGAGGTCAACGACTATCTGCCCTCCCACCTGCGGGTGCTTTCCTCCGAGAGCGGCAAGGTGGAGCCGGATCTGGTCACCACTCCCTTTGATGCCGACCTGCCCTTTACCGCCGAGGAAGAAGCCCAGATCATCCAGTGGAAGCAGGACAACAAACTGGACGAGCTGTTCCGCTTTTTGTTCATCAAGCGGTGCAATGCGCTGAATGACTACTTCGGCGGTTCCGTGTGGGAACCCCTGCCGGGACATGAGGATAAGCAGTATCTGCATGCATTCCACAAAAAACAGCCGGATTTGAATTGGGAGAATCCGGAGGTTCGGGAAGAAGTTTATAAAAATATCAACTGGTGGCTGGACAAAGGGCTGGGCGGATTCCGCATTGATGCCATTATCAATATTAAGAAAAAACTGCCCTATCAGGACTATCCTTCTGACCGTGCTGATGGTTTAAGCGATATGTCCCTCATGTTGGCAGATGCAAAAGGGGTGGGGGAATTTCTGGGAGAAATGAACAGACGTACCTTTCAACCCCACGATTCTTTTGCCGTAGGAGAGGTATTTAACGAAAAGGAAGAAGAACTTCCTGATTTTATCGGAGACAATGGATATTTTTCCTCTATTTTTGATTTTGCCACAACTTCCTGGGGCAAGAATGATAAAGGCTGGTATGCCAATGAGCGTATTACTCCGGACGCGTACAAACAGTGTTATTTTCATTCCCAGAAAAAAATAGGAGACGTGGGCTTTTATTCTAATATTATTGAGAATCATGATGAACCCCGTGGGGTAAGCTATTATATTCCGGAAGGCGATTTGTGCGACGAAAGCAAGAAGATGCTGGCTGCGCTGTATTTCTTTATGAGAGGACTGCCTTTTATTTATCAGGGACAGGAAATCGGTATGGAAAACCTGGGTGTGATTCCCATTGAAAAAATAGACGACATCAGTGCCCTTGATCAGTATCAGGTATGTCTGGATGCAGGCTATACCAAAGAGGAGGCCTTGAAAATCGTTTCCCTTTACAACCGGGACAATGCCAGAACTCCGGTGCAGTGGAACGATGAAAAAAATGCAGGATTTACCACAGGTATACCGTGGCTTATGGTCAATCCCAACTATACCCAAATTAACGTAGCTGCCCAGGAAACAGACGAAAACTCCGTGCTTGCCTTTTATAAAAAGATGACTGCTTTAAGAAAAACTCCGGAATATAAGGAAACTTTTGTGTACGGAGACGTGATTCCCTTTGAAGAGGAACGGCATAATCTTATGGCTTACCACAGAAAGGCAGACAAAGACATGCTGGTTATTGGAAACTTTCAGAGAGAGAGACAGAGCGTGACCCTGCCTGCAGAAGTGGAGAACATACTGCTCAATAACTATCCGGACATGAAACTGGAGGGGAAAGAGCTGATTCTGGAAGGGTATCAGGCTGTCGTGTTGGAAATGAAACAGAATTAAGAGTGAAAATGTGGAAAAGTGTCCTGGAGAAATGATACTCCCGGGCACTTTTATGATATACTGATGGCAATGAACCCAAAAGGAGTCCTCTCATGTACGAAAAAAATACCATAAAACTCCTGTTCCGCCTCAGCAGAATCCCGGTGGCTGTGTACAACCAGACCTGGGATTTGCAGGAAAGTTTCCCTGCCGTTTTGGAGCAGCCGGAGTCTTTTGAACAGGAAAAATTTGATGAATTGAAAGAATGTCTGCACCAGGAATCCGTGTATTTTCTGCCCTATGATACCCATGTCCCCATTGCCCTGTGCGGTTGCAAAGGAGAGGAGGAATATTTTATCCTGGGGCCTTTTTCCTATGGGAAGACGGACAACTTTCAAGGCAGAAATTTTATCCGGAGCCGCGGGATACGGGAATGTCCTCCCTGCCAGTTAGAGGATTTGTGTGCAATACTGGGATTTTTCATGGGAAAGGCCTTATCGGAAGAGGAGAGTATGCAGCTTCTGGACGGGAAAATGTTTCAGACCAAAGACAAAGAAAACCGCAATCTGATTGTCAACGAAGAACTGCGCCAACTGGATGCCTTTCAGAAAAACCACACTTATATAGAAGAGCAGGTTTTATATGACCACATCAAAGCCGGGGATGTGGAGTATCTGAAAAACAGGGAATTGTATCATACTCCATCCCATCCCGTACTCATAGAGGATTTGAAGAAAAATGAGGAGTATATGGCTGTTATCAGTATTTCTCTGGCAGCCAGAGCCGCCATTGAAGGAGGACTAAGCTCTGCGGAAGGCTTTATCAACAATGACATTTATCTGAAAAAACTGTCTGAATGTAAAACCATATTTGAAATGAATCGTCTGCGCCGGGAAAGTCAGCTTTATTTTGCACGTCTGGTAGCTGCTCACAAGAAGGAGAGCGCTGTCAATTTTCATGTGGAGGAGGCGAAAAAGAATATTCTCACAAAGCGGTTTGGCAGAATTTCCATTCAGGAACTGGCAGAAGCGTCTGGAATTTCCAAAGAATATTTGCAAAAGCTGTTTAAAAAACACGAAGGGATTTCCATTACCGAATACATTGCCAATGTAAAGACAGAGGCTGCCTGCAACCTGTTAAAATATTCTGACCGTCAAATTCAGGAGATTGCCGAGTATCTCCACTATGGAAGCGTCAGTCATTTCAGTAGGGCTTTTCGTAAAAGAATGCACCAGTCTCCCAAAGAATACAGAGAAAAAAACAGGCAGACTGATTTTTAAAAATATATCCGGTTCTGTGAAAGAAATATCCTGGTTTTTATAAACTTTTTTCCGGAAAAAGCCATACAATGTTCCTATAAGAATTGCGAAAGCAGGAGGGAAAATCATGAAGATTTATGTAAATCAAAAAGCTTCCCGCCAGGGAAACGGAAGTAAGGAAATGCCTTTTAAACACATCAACGATGCTGCAAAGGTGGCAGAAGCAGGAGACGAAGTGCTGGTGGCTCCGGGCATTTACCGGGAATACGTTAATCCTGTAAATGCAGGGCGGGAGGACGCCAGAATCGTGTACCGTTCTACAGAACCGCTGGGCGCGGTTATCACCGGTGCAGAGGAGGCAAAGGGCTGGAAACACTATGGAGGAAACACTTGGGTGCTTCGCATAGAGAACGGTGTGTTCGGAGCTTATAATCCCTACACAGAAATTGTGGAGGGGGACTGGTATTTCTCACCCAAAGACCCGCAAACCGGAAAATTTACGGATATGCACAGAGGCGCAGTATATTTAGATGACCGTATGCTGTACGAGACCGCAACTTTGGAAGAATGTCTAAAAGGAGAAGTGTTTCCGGCTTCCTGGGAACCGGAATATTCCATATACAAATGGTACACAGAGCAGGACGGCAGGGAAACCGTGATTTATGCCAACTTCCAGGGTAAAAATCCCAATGAGGAAAATGTGGAAATTAATGTGCGCCGCAACTGTTTCATGCCGGACAAAAAGGGCGTGGGATACATTACTTTAAGCGGATTTCAGGTTAGCAAGGCAGCGACGAACTGGGCGCCTCCGGCTGCCTATCAGGACGGTATGATTGGCGCGCACTGGAGCAAGGGCTGGATTATTGAGGACTGTGACATTTCCAACAGCAAGTGCTGCGGGATTTCTCTGGGAAATTATCATCAGACAGAGAAGGAGAATGACAATTATTTTACCCGCAAACATGTGAAAAGCCCTACCCAGATGGAACGGGATGCGGTATGTATTGCCCAGTATGACGGCTGGACCAAAGAAACTGTGGGTTCTCATATTGTGCGCCGCTGCCATATCCACGACTGCGGACAGGCGGGAATTGTAGGGCGTATGGGCTGTGTCTTTTCTATTATTGAAGACAACCACATTCATCATATTAACAACATGCAGCAGCTGACCGGGGCTGAAGTGGCAGGAATTAAATTCCATGCGGCAATTGATGTGATTTTCAGAAGAAATCACATTCACCACTGCACCATGGGGATTTGGACAGACTGGCAGGCCCAGGGAACCAGAATCACCCAGAATCTGCTTCATGACAACTTCCTGCCGGAATTTCTTCCTATGAAAGACAATGGCATGGGATTTGGCATGGATTTGTTTATCGAAGTGGGACATGGACCTATTTTGGTGGACAATAATTTCCTTTTGTCCAGAACAGCGCTGCGCTGGGCTACCCAGGGTGTGGCTTTGGTACACAATCTGATTTGCGGCTCCTTTTCAGCAGTGGGCGTTGGCACAGATATGACAGCCAACGGTAAGAATCAGCCCCGTTACACCCCTTATCACATCAAACACCGCACAGAGGTGGCAGGCTTTATGACCATTCTTCATGGGGACAACCGGATTTACAACAACATTTTTATACAAAACTGGACGCCCCAAGAGAGAATTCCGGCAGACATGGTACTTCCGGATACGGAAAAGCTGGATGTGGGAAGCTTTGTTTTTAATGGGTATCCCACATATGAGGAATGGATTGCCAAATTTAAGCTGGGTGAAAGAGCGGATATGGATACCATGCATGAACTGATGCACGCCCATTTTGACCACCTGCCTGTCTGGATTGATGGTAATGCATATTTTAATGGCGCAAAACCGTGGAACCGGGAGGAAAACAAGCTGGTGGATACCGAGCATGAGGTCTTTGTGAAGCTGACGGAAGAAAAGGGAAACTGTAAAGTGAAAACCAATGTTTATGAATTTCTGGAGGGGATGCAAGACGGTATTATCAACAGCGATATTCTGGGTGAGGCGTTTGAGCCGGAAGAACGATATGAAAATCCGGACGGAACCGACCTTATTCTGAATGAGGACTATTTCGGAAATCACAGAGGCTTATCTGCGCTTCCGGGACCGGCAGTCAGTGGAGAAAATCTGGAAGCATTTGTCTGGGAAAACAATCGAAGCAAAATCAAATAAAGAGAGACAAGAAAGGGTTTCTTCTCCGCAAGGAGGGAAGCCCTTTAAAAATTTGCAGAAACAGAAAGAAAAAGAATGACGGAACTGCAATCGGAATGTTATAATAAGATAAAGTGTTACAAAAACTGAATTCTATATGGGGAAGGAGTTGGCCTATGGGGAATCGAAAAAATGAATGCAGCCTCTGCGGCGGAAAGTTAAGAAACGGAATCTGTATGGAATGTGGTATGGATAACCGTAAGTGTGATGATATGTATACCGGTGTTCTGAATCGAGGGCAATATCAGACACGGGAATCTGCGGCAAAGGAACCTCAGGCACAGGGGCAGAGGGAGGAAAGACAAGAAGTTTTGCAGCAGCCCGAAACCTCTCCAGGAGAGAAACAGCCGTTAAAGCAGCAGGTTTACCCGCCTTCCGGAACGCGTACAGCAGCCGGACCGTATGCTTCTGCCGGGCCTTATGCGTCACTAAGGAGTAATAGTGCAGCCCGGAGAGGGAACAAGGGAAGAAGTGGTCTCATGGTGTTCTTTTTGGGAATGTTTATTCTTATCGTGATACTGTGTATAGTGGGAGTTTCTCAATCCCATGAGTCGGATTCCTATTTGGAAACAGATACACAGGGGGAGAACTACGATGATTTTATGGAGGAGTATGACCCTTACCAGTATATAGAAGACCAGATTTCGCCTATAGGAGATACCTGGGAGCAGGCGCTCCCGGCAGGGCTGTATGTGGTTGGCACAGACATTCCGGAAGGAGAGTATGTGATTACAGGGGAAGAGGGCAGTTCCTGTGCAATTCGTGATGTAAATCATGCAGTATATGCTTCGTATTCTTTCGGAACGGAGGAATATGATACAGACGCTGCCCAAGGACAAAAGCTGTTTGCCGGTACGCTTGTCAGCGTTACGGGAATGAATCCGGTGGCTTTTTCTACACAGAATGCCCAGACAGAGGACATGACAGAAAAAATGGCGAACCCTCTTACAGAGAGTGTGGAAATTGAGACAGGGACGGAGGTTGTTGTGGGACAGGATTTTCCGGCCGGTGTATATGATATAGAAAGCACAGGGGCGGAATTTGGACTTTTAGAGATGAAGCTGGATGAAGAAAAAGAGGGACTGTTCCTGGACAGTGTCCTTTTACTGGAAACAAACCCTACACAGGAAAATCCCAATTATTTTTCCTCCTATAAAAGCATGATATTGCCTGAAGGAACGAAGATTACCACAGATATCAGTGTAAGACTGGTTCCCAGTCCGGAAATTTCGGGGGAAGATTATATGGGAATTTACGAAAATACTACAGGATATGAGGGACAGGAATAAACATGAGCAAAAAAGAAAAGAAAAAACGGACAGCAGGGGACATAATACGCAATCTCATCTTAGTGATTGCCATAGGTGTGTTTGCGTTTTCCGCTTTCCAGCTTGGAAAAATCTTCCTGGAATACAAGGCAGGAACAGATGAATATAATAGAGTGCGGGAATATGTTACCGTAACAGAGCCGGAACCGGAGCAAGAGCAGGAGGAAACCCAGACCGAGCCGGAAGCAGAGGAAGCGAAGCCTGTGCCGCCCCAGGTGGATTTTGACAGCCTAAAAGCCATTAACCCGGATGTTATCGGCTGGATTCAGATAGAAGGCACTTCTATCAGTTACCCTATTATGAAGGGGACGGACAATGAGTATTATCTGAAACATACCTTTGAAGGGAATTATAATGCCGCCGGTTCCATTTTCATTGACTATACCAATAATAGCAATTTTGAAGACTGCAATACCATTATTTACGGACATAATATGAAAAACGGTTCCATGTTCGGACTTTTAAGAAAACATTTTAAAGACCAGGAATCCGTTCCGGGACGTTACATATGGATTTGCACACCGGATAAAAATTACAGATACGAAATTTTCAGCAGCCATGTGGTAGACGCGGCAGGAGAAGTATACACCCTGTTTTCCGCTCCGGATGAGCAGTTTGCGTCCTATCTGGAAAAGATGAAAAGCCAGTCCCTGGTGGATTTCCAGACAGAGGTGACGGCTGAGGATAAGGTGATTACTCTTTCCACCTGTACGGGAAATGACGCTACCCGCTTTGTGGTGCAGGCCAAGAGAGAGGGAACGTATTAAGCAGGAATGGTAAGGAGGCAGGCATATGGAAACAGTAGAAAAACTGAGAGAAATCATTGCACATACAGAGAATCTGGTGTTTTTCGGAGGGGCAGGCGTGTCCACGGAAAGCGGGATTCCCGACTTCAGAAGTGTAGACGGTCTGTATCACCAGCAGTGGGATTACCCGCCGGAAACCATTTTAAGTCATACTTTTTTTCAAAGGAATCCCGAAGAATTTTACCGCTTTTATCGGGCTAAAATGTTGTGTGATACCGCAAAGCCAAACGCGGCCCACAAGTATTTGGCACATTTGGAGAAGGAAGGCAAATTGAAAGCTGTGATTACCCAGAATATCGACAATCTGCACCAGATGGCAGGAAGCCGTAAAGTTCTGGAACTGCACGGCAGTGTTTACCGGAATCACTGCACGAAATGCGGCGCTTTTTATGATTTTTCATATGTGAAGCAGAGCAGCGGCATGCCCAGATGTGAAACCTGCGGCGGCATGATTAAGCCGGATGTGGTTTTATACGAAGAGGCACTGGACCAAAAGGTGCTGTCAGAAGCGGTTCATGCTATTTCCGAAGCAGATGTACTGATTATCGGCGGCACGTCTCTGTCTGTGTATCCGGCAGCTTCGCTGATAGATGATTTCCGGGGACGTTATCTGGTGGTTATCAATAAGGACAGAACCCCCAGAGACCGTATTGCGGATTTGGTTATCAATGCCCCTATTGGTGAAGTTTGCAGGTATCTGGAAGAGAAGAGGACAGAATAGAAAGTGAAACCAAAGGAGAAACAAAATCTTGAAAGACAGAAATTTTGATTATGAAGTGGGAGACATTGTAAAACTGAAAAAGCAGCATCCCTGCGGCAGTCAGGAGTGGGAAATTCTGAGAGTAGGAGCAGATTTCCGTCTGAAATGCATGGGCTGCGAACATCAGGTCATGCTGTCCCGCAGACTGGTGGAAAAAAACACCAGAGAATTGAAAAAAAAGGCTTGAAATCCCAGTCCTCTTATGGTAAAATCGGGAATTGTGATATATTATTATCCTTGTTCCCTGCTCATCAGGGAGCCAAAAGACCAAAAGGAGGTACAACAAGCATGAACAAATACGAATTAGCATTAGTCGTAAATGCAAAGATTGAAGATGACGCTCGTGCAGCAGTAGTGGAAAAAGCAAAAGGCTACATTGCCCGTTACAACGGAAACGTAACAGAAGTTGAAGAATGGGGCAAGAAAAGATTAGCTTACGAAATCCAGAAAATGCGCGAAGGATACTACTACTTCATCCAGTTCGAAGCTGATGCAGCATGCCCTGCAGAAATAGAACGTCATATCCGCATTATGGACAATGTGTTAAGATATTTAGTTGTTAAGAAAGAGGCTTAATTCTTTTGACGGCACGAATCGGCTCATTGAAAAACAGCCTTTTCTTTCCAGATTTATGAGGTGATAAGATGAATAAAGTAATTTTAATGGGACGTTTAACAAGAGATCCAGAAGTTAGATATTCGCAGGGCGAGAGTGCAAATGCAGTTGCCAGATATACATTGGCAGTTGACCGCCGTTTCAAACGTGACGGAGATGCAACAGCAGATTTTATCAACTGTGTATCTTTCGGAATACCGTTCGAATGCTTGTCCGAACTGGCAGCCGGCCGAACCTTTCAAGGAAAACC
>OGXL01002693.1_pt1 | contig 12841 bp, 6 predicted proteins | sample 1576311 | NCBI WGS metagenome assembly OGXL01 (sample SAMEA3541564, study PRJEB24748) | human gut metagenome | biome: human gut; feature: human-associated habitat; material: faeces | place: China | collected 2012 | reverse complement strand
CACAACGTTGTCTGGATTCCGTCTGCTGCCTTTGCACGTGTTCCACATTCATCCGTGCCGTATTCTGACGGACAGATGCTTCTGTGATCTTCTGCTGGATCTCGTCGATCCCGGCATAACACTCTGCTCTCTGTGCTTTGATCGCACTGATCGAGTGCTCCATCTCTTCCATGTCACGCTTTAACAACTTTACTGTTTTTTCAAACTCCTCGATCTCGCGGCGTCTGCTTAACAGATTGCTGGAGTTCTTAAACGCACCTCCGGTCATGGAACCTCCCGGATTGATCAGCTCTCCTTCCAGAGTAACCAGTCGGAGAGATTGCTTATATTTTCTTGCGATCCGGATTCCACAGTCAATATTCTCCACCACAATAGTCCGGCCGAGAAGCTGTTTCGCCAGTCCGAGAAAACGCTCTTCCACATGCACCAGCGTATGGGCAAGTCCGATCACGCCTGTTTCTTTTAGTGCATCCATCTGCCACAGCTCTGCGCCGCCCTGCATACTTGTCAGAGGCAGAAATGTCGCGCGTCCGTACTTATTCTGCTTCAAATATGCGATCATCCGCTTTGCAGTCTCTTCATCGTCCGTCACAATATTCTGGATACTGCCTCCAAGCGCTGTCTCTACTGCAATTTCATATTCTTTTTCTACCTTGATGATGTCCGCCACAACACCGATCAGACCTTTTTCCCGGTCCTTGCAGCTCATAACACGACGGATGCTGTTTCCGTATCCGTCATATCGTTCTGTAATATTCTTCAGCGACTCCAGTCTGGAGGATTCTCTGTGATATGCAGTCTGACCGATCCGCAATTTTTCCTGCTTCTCATCCAATTGGCGCTGAAACTCTGCGATGTTCTGTTCATTGACAGAAATCAGATCCTGAAACGCTTGAATCTCCGCCGTGATCTCTTCGAATCCCCGTCTTTGCTGCTCTAATTCCCGTCCATACTGCTCTGCCTCACTGGACACTTCCAGAATCTCTCTGTGGATCTGAGCCCTTCTGGTCGTGATCTGCTGCTGTGTGGTATCAAAATGCTGGATCTTCGCCTGCGTCGATGCCCGGTTATTCAAAAGCCGCATAATCTCTTCTTTACTCTGCTCGATCTCCATCGTCTCTTCTGCAATCTGTAACTGCACCTGGATCAGCTGCTCTTTTGCATCCGTATCCTGATTGGATATCCGCTCCAGCTGTCCGTGGATCGCTTCGCTGTCCTTTACAAATCCGGCTTTCTGCTCCTTCTTGGCATCCCACTCCTGCTGGATCGTACGGCGGCGATTCGCATAATGTTCTTCATTGATCCTGGCTGTATTGATCTGCTCTTTTAAAACATTGATCTGTCCTTCCAGCTGCTGCTTCAAAAGCGTTGTCTCATTCAGCTGGTTCTTCGATTTTTCGATCGCTGCATCAATCTCTTCCACCTGTGTCTCCACAGCCTGATATTGTTCTTTTGTTTCTTCATAGCGACTCTTTGCCGCTTCCATCTCATCAGAGGTAATCCGGACTTTTTCTTCCAGCCTCTGAAGCTGATCCTTTAAACGCTCTGTCTCCAAAAGAAACATATGAATATCATAAACCTTCAGCTCTTCCTTCTTCTTCAGGTATTCTTTTGCCACTGCAGACTGCTTTTCCAACGGTCCGATCTGTTTCTCAAGCTCTGAGAGAATATCACTGACCCGGGTCAGATTGTTCTGTTCTTCTTCCAGTTTTTTCAGGGAAAGCGTTTTGCGGCGCTTGAATTTTACAATTCCGGCTGCCTCATCAAACAATTCTCTTCTTTCTTCCGGTTTTCCGCTCAGAATCTTATCGATCTGTCCCTGCCCGATGATCGAATATCCTTCTTTTCCGATTCCGGTATCATAAAACATCTCATTGATATCTTTGAGTCTGCATCCGGTTCCGTTGATCAGATACTCACTCTCACCGGAGCGGTATAGTTTTCTTGTCACTGTCACTTCCGAATAATCCACAGGGAGCTGATGATCTGAATTGTCCAGTGTGATGGCTACCGAAGCATAACTCAACGGCTTTCTGTTTTCCGTTCCGGAAAAAATGACATCCTGCATGGAACCGCCTCGAAGCTGCTTTGCTCTCTGCTCTCCCAGCACCCAGCGGACTGCATCTGCAACATTGCTCTTTCCACTTCCGTTTGGGCCTACGATACCGGTATGCGGGATTCCGTGGACAGGACTTTAATGCGGAGCTTCATCTGTCGCTTCGTGATGCTGCTCAGACGCATAAACAGATATTGACCGTCAACGGTAAACAGGTACGTATCACTATTCCTGCCGGTGTAGCCGACGGTCAGGTGATTAAGCTGAAGGGCTACGGAGCCGAAGGTATCAACGGGGGACCTGCAGGCGACTTGTACATTACATTTGTCATTGCCGAAGATCCTGTTTTCAAACGCTTGGGCGACGACCTGTATGTTGATGTGGAAATAGATCTCTACACTGCCGTATTGGGAGGTGAGAAGATAGTCGACACTTTGGACAGTAAAGTGAAACTGAAGATAAAGCCGGAAACACAGAACGGTACGAAAGTACGCTTGAAAGGAAAAGGATTCCCGGTTTATAAGAAGGAAGGACAATTCGGTGACCTGATTGTTACCTATTCCGTTAAGATTCCTACGAATTTGACGGATGCACAGAAGGAATTGTTCCGTCAATTACAGAGTATGAACTAAAATGAATGAGTACCATGCAGACCGAATTAATTATTGTCAGTGAATACTGTCACAAATGTCATATTGAGCCTTCATTCATTGAATTGTTGGAAGAAGGCGGTTTAATTAACGTACACACTGAAGGTAGTGAACATTATCTGCTCGTGTCTGAACTTCCGGACGTGGAACGTTATAGCAGGATGTATTATGACTTGTCCATTAATATGGAAGGCATTGACGCCATTCATCACTTGTTGGAAAGAATGGAGGAGATGAAACGCGAAATGGACTCACTCCGTAAGCAGCTTACGCTATACCGCAAACGGGAAATAGAAGATACTGACTGGTAGAAAAATAGAGCTTCTGTTTGTACTAAACAGAGGCTTCATTTATAGTAAACAGAGGCTCTGATTCACTCAATCAGAGCCTCTGTTTTAATAAGACTGTTCCGAGAGAATATGACTATCGGAGATATGTACAGATTTCTTCCAGATAGTGCGCATCAATATCATCGAAACTATCCAATGAATCACTGTCAATATCCAGCACTCCGATCACGTTCCCTTCTCTCATCATCGGTACAACTATTTCCGATTTGGAATCGGAACTGCATGCAATGTGGCCGGGAAATTGTTCTACATCAGGAACAATCAGCGTATGTGCTTCTTTCCAGGCCGTGCCGCAAACTCCTCTGCCAAAACGGATACGAGTGCAGGCGATAGGCCCTTGAAACGGACCTAGCACAAGCTCATCTCCTTTCACCAGATAAAAGCCTACCCAGAAGAAATTGAAAGTCTGCTTTAATGCGGCGGAAAGATTCGCAAGATTGGCTATGAAATCCGTTTCCGTACTTATTAATGCGTATAACTGCGGGAGTAGTTCACGATACTTTTCCTCCTTGCTTCCCGCGTTGATTGATAAATTTTCTGCCATATCGGTTGTTACTTGATTTGATTTAATATACTTGGATCTTTTATCTTGTCGTCTTCTGCAAAGAAGATAATCTTCGTCAGTATTTCAGCCGTTTTCGGGTCCTCATCCACAAATGGCAGGAACAAGCGTCCGCGGTTTTGTGAATGTACCGGGAGAACGGCAATCTGTGCGCCTCCTTCCTGATGAATCACACCGCTTCCCAAGTGAATGTTGTACTTGCCCAACTTGCCCTCGATACGGACAAAGTTGCCTTCCACCTTCACATTGTTGAAATGGAACAACGGCATTGTCAGTTCCACCAATACGCTACGCATTTCGATCGTAGAGTGACTGGTTTCCGGATCTACACTTCCGGCGTGCGCCACGCTTACGGCAAGGTCTACATCCCTCATTACTTCGGAGAACACAACGGGAGGAATCTCCGAAATCTTCATGGGCTTATAATCCTTCCGGTTGTAGAAACAAACATATTCCAACGTAGGAGCTTCGATGTCGGCAGGCGAGAACCAATCGGCCATTGCGTAAATATTGGCAATGATATTCTCTTTGTAATAGATCTTTTGAAGTCCGTCCTCATAGTCGGCTACCCAACGACGTCCCTTCAGTACGGCAATTGTTTTCTGCGGTTGAATCTGGTTGCCGGCGTAGCGGCAGGATTGTGTTGCTTCCGCCTCTTCGGAAGTAGGAACGTAGAGCTCGCGGAACACCTGTTTGAAAGGTTGGCGGATTGCTTTATCGAACAGGAATTTCTGATATGCGTGCCAGTTGCCGCTTGCATACAAGTCGGTGGGGTGGGCGATGCGTAACTCGTCTTTCGCTTTTAACGGGAGGCAGACGGCGTTTGCCGTCACCAGCAATCCGTCAGTGTAGAAACCTGTTTGTCCGTTACAGATAAAGACCAGATGTTTCAGCAACGGCCATATAACGGGATTTTGCATCAGCTTGCGCAACTCGCTTTCTTCAAAACGGGTACAGTCTTCCATTGCTTGCTCCAGCATAATGCGCGAACGAGTATACTGGTCTTTCAGCTTCTTATGCACCGCTTTCAGTTCTTCTACATACGGATGTTTTTTCAGTTTGGCGGGCATACTGTTGAGCTCTTTGCCCGCTTTGATCTGCTTGATCTCTGACTTGCCTTCTTCGCTGACTTGCACGTATACTTCCACACCGTCTATCTCTTTGGGAGTCAGGTAAGGGAGCAGTTCTTTAATCAGCTCCGTTTCCATGCTCCATGTCAGGCGGGTGACGTCTCCGTAGCCGGAATTACGTGCAAGGTTTTGCAGTGCGATGCTGACGGCTTTCTTTTCGCTTTCCTGTCTTTGTGCACCGAATTCCTTGCTTTCTTTCAAGAACTTTTGCAGGTATTGGTAACGTTCCAGCAATTCCTTGTCTGCTTTGCGTCCCAATGGGATCAGTCCGTAACTCATCAACAAATCCTTGTTCCGTTTGGCAATGATTTCCTTCTTTACATCTGCCGCCTTTACCGTGCCGCTGGTTGCATCGGCAAACTTGCGGGCACGGGTGTGGCTGTTGCTGCATGAAATATATTTGGCGGCATTGTAGACTACTTCAAAGCGTTGTTTGCCAATAGTCTTGAATGCATCTTTGAACCAGTCAATATCAAATGCGCCTTCCCGGAGGTCTTCCACATCAATCGGGGTATAGCGGGCGATAATCGCTTTCTTTTTGTCATCGCAGGTCTCATTGGTATGGGCATGGAAATAATAAGCCGCGCTTGTCAGTCCCTTCCAATTGATCGCCTTCTCGGTAAGTTCTATCCATTGCGGGGCGAACATGGCAGCTTCTACCAGTCGTTCATTGCTGATTTCAGCCTGTTTTGCAAGCTTTTTCAGTTGGGCACTGGTGTCTGTCGGCAGTGGATAGCAGGCGTGGAGCAGGCTGCTCAATACTCCGCGTTTCGTATTGTTCCAGTTATAGCTGTCGCGAATGAAGGTATCTTTGCCGAATGCCTGCAGGATGCCGATGAACGTTTTGGCTCCGTAGACATAAGACAATTCTTCGGCAAGACTGGTTACCTGCGTTTCGGAATCTCCCCGTTTCAATTCTATTTCCAGAATCCTGTCGACCACCTTTTGTGCCAGTGAACGGAACAGAGAGAAGTCGATTCCTTTGATATCGGCATACCTTTCTTTCTCTTTACTGAAACGGAAATTGTCATTCAATACTTTTGTGATAGCCTCTACGCGGCTGGGGGAGTTGACACGTCCCATCATTTCCCGGTAAACTTCTTCGGCCGGAATTAATCCCAGCATCCATGCTCGGGCGAAGTCCGTAGCCTGGAGGTAAGAGTCCGTTTCTTCCAGTTCGGGTGTATGCTCCATGTAATTGGTGAGCTTGTAGAGCTGGTAGCGTACGGTGAAGTAGCGGACGAACAGATCATCGCTGATCGGCTTTTGAGGTATTTCGAGCCAGAAGTTCACAAACTTGTTGTTGTGTATCGGGTAAACGATTTGTTTCTTTCCGTATTCCATTTTATCCCTGAGCCATGCGTGCTTGTTGGTATATTGATGGAAAATGTTTTCTGTATTCAGCAATGGCAATAATTGGAGCAGCATATTGACGGATAACTGTTGATAGGCAGCTTCATCCCTGTATTCATGAGCCAGTGCTTCGATGATATCGTTAATCTGATCGTAATATGTCAGCTTGCGGAGTTCTTTTTGCAGCCCGCGATAGACGACACCTGTATACATCCGGTTGATAAGCGGATCGAAGCTATTGGCCGATTTCTGGTCTGCTTTTCTGTCTTCCTCATCTTCCTCGTCATAATCGTCTTCATCCTGGGGAGTTCCTGTCGATGCAAGCATGAAGCTCATCATCAGTAATTTGTCATAACTGCCTATCTCTTCTTCATAGAAGGCTTTCCAAAGTTCCGGACGTCCGAGTCCGCTCAATCCTCCGTAGTTACTCCAGTTTATCAAGACACTATTGCCTATCAGGCACGCTTCCCCGTAGCTATTCTTAAACTCCGCGTTCTTATATGTTTCAATGTATTTATTCAGCTTCTTGAAGATGAGCTTTGCCCTTCCGAAGCAGATAAGTTCAAATGTTTTTCTCACATTGAATCCTTTGTCCGGAGTGATTTCCGGCAGGTTGACTTCCAGGGCAGGGTCGTACAGTCCGAAACCGTTCTCTTTCGTGTAGTGCTGTGTGACTGCCTTTTCCGTTCCGTCGCCAATCAGAGACTCTATCAATACCTTTTCCTTGGCGTTCGGTTTTCGGATTTCTTTGACAACAGGAAGAAGTTCCTGATAGATATCCTGTAGAAATTCTGTATTATGGATAGTCTTCATCATATCCAGACCGGCCAGACGGCGTTCCAATACCTTATCTGTCAGTAAGCGGCGGATACTGTCTGCCAGTTGTTCTTTCGGCTGTTTCATCAGCAGATTGATAGCGTTAATACGCATCTCGCTGTATTTGAATCGTAACAATTCCTCTACCTTCAGGTTCTGTTCGGGCGATAAAGTCATATCGGACAATACTTTATAAGCTTCGTCGCGTACATCTACCGAACGGTCACCGAGTGATTGAAGTACGTATTCTTCTTGTAATTGGCTGGTGGGAGGATTCAGTACAATGCCGATATATCCTGCTCTCATATAAGTTTCTAGAGTAGGCAGATAAGCACAGAGATCGTCCCTTAATGCCGAGTCATGCAGCATCCAGGTGATGTATGCCATTTTGAGTACAATGTCCGAACGGGTGAGGAATGCACTTTCCCAGAAGAATATGTACGGAGAGTAAGTCTCTTTGGCAGAGATTGACTGATAGACTTGTTTCAGGTATTCATAGTGGCGGACCGCTTCTTCTTTTGTTTCGAAGTAGTCGATAAGTTGCGGACCTTCTTGGTAATTGCCGTACCGGCTGAGATAGATCCCGTTCATATAGAGAGGAAGAATGGATGCAACCACCGAAGGTTCGTTGTGCCATACTTCCAGCGCTTCTTTGCTGATGCGATGGTTCATCCCTGTATATTGCGTGCAACGCAGGAAATAGAGGAGAGTTTCTACCTGATATTTAGCACCTTCTTTGATGATTTGCGGTATAAGTGCCTGAATGTCTTCCGTATTATAGAATCCGATACTCCATAATGCCAGGTAAAGCTTGGTTGTGTCTTTGCTTTGGAGAGCCTTGCGGGCGTCCTCTTGATTATTCAGGAAATGCCGGATGAGTTCTACATATTTATTGGTGATACGGTCACTGCTGTCCTGTTCGCCGATACCTGTACTGACTGCTATGCCGCGTTTCACGGAAGCAAAGCGTTGAAGTCCGTTGTCGTAGATAATGGAAAATAGGTAGAGGTAGCTTTCGGGACAGCCTTCGTCCATTGTCTCTACGATAGCTTGCCGGAGTCCTTCTTGCAGTTTGGCAGCCAACAATAACTTCCCTTCCAGTTCGAGCAACGGACGGTATCCGCTGGCAGCGATAGCTTGAAGGTGTCCCTGATTCAGACGGTTGGCATTGTTTTCGCTGGTCAACACGTTTTGCAAGTACTCAATGACGGTGGCATTTCCTTCCGCTATTTGGGCAGCCATCCAACTCTGGCAACTCATAGCGTCTTTGATTGTTTCTATTTCTTCCGGTGTTCTTCCTCCGTTGAGTATGGCCTGTTCGTTAAACCCGGTTGCACGTAGTTTCAGAAACTGGGTCAGTGCATCTGTCACATGGTTGAGATGCAGGGTCGGGTCAACCGAACGTTGTGAACGTCGTGAATACCCACAAGTATACGGGCAACGGGCCTTGATTTTCAAGTAAGTATGAAACAGCCCGGCATATTCGTCCCCCAATAAGTAGAGAAGTAGTTTATTTAGTTTTCCGTCAAAAAGATGGGCGACATTCCTGATACTTTCCTCTCGGATGATTTCGGTGATACAAGGTTCCAATTGCTCGCCATACGTCCCGTAGCGGGTATCCATGTCAAGATATTGAATGAATACATCGAAGAGAACAGCCGTTTCTTTATCCAGCTTTTTTTTATTCTTTATTAATTTGTCCACATACGGGATGATTCGTTTATTCAAATCTTCATTGTAAATGATTCTCATGATTATCTGTTTTTTGGGGGTTATTATAGATACTTACCATAATCTTCCCGATAGCATAGTCAGTCGGATAAAGGTCAGTGTAGTTTCTTCTTTTAATACAACAGGAGAAGAAAGCCCGCCTGCTTCCGTGTCATCTATAAAGATACGGAAAATTCCGTCCTCATAAGATTGCAGCGCATTGACGATTGCTTCAGTTTCTGCGGCCGGTCTGCCGTTATAGTTTACTTCGAAGCCTACCTTTCCGGAGGCAGCCTTGTCCTCAACTTCTTCCCGGGTGAGATATTGCAATACTTCACTCTGTTGCAGGCGATCGTTATATTTGCTTACTTGCCAGCTGACAATACTTGCAATCAACTCCTGCACATTGGTGGGAGGAACAGAAAAGTCGACGGGTAGCTTTTCAATGCAGCACTTTCGCTTTCCCAGTTGTTTTACTTGAATGTATACTCTCATTGTTTACTTTATTTGGTTATTTGAATGCTTGATACAATAGCTTCCAAGTCTGCTTGTGCTTCCTTGTCGTAGACAAGCATTACTATGGAAAAGACTCTTAGTTGATCTTCCTGGAAATAACGTAATGCAATTTGCTGTACGTCATGCCCTGGCTCATCGGGAGCTCCGATATGCAATGGATTCGAGGTCTGTGTCATAGGCAGGCCGTTGATCGTTACGTTGCTTTGTTTATAATCCTCCGAAGGCTCTCCATTTGTATTTCTCGGGAGCAGGAGTGTCAGTTCTTTTATGCGTTCAAACTCTTTCCGTGTGTCATAGGTAAGCGCGACGGCAGTTAATTGGTTTCCTCCATTGACGAGCATTAGAAAAGGAGGTTCCGCAGTGGGAGTCAGTCCTCGCGCACCTGTTATCTTATGCCAGTTTGTAGGATATTGGCAACTGAAATTTGTTGTTGCATCATAGAAAGAAAGCCATGTGTCATTGTTGCCGACAGGGGTATAAGGTGGCATTTGCAGGGTGGACGACTTGCTTGGCGTATTCGTTGCAGGCTGGTTGTCATTTTCCTCTTCCAGTTCACCGTTAAGATAAGCTTCCACGATTCCGCTTTCCCATTCCTTACGTATTTCCCGATATGTTGAAGGGATGTTCTGGCAAAGTCCGAGGAAACTGAACAGGAAGATTCCGAAGATCCCCAGTTCCCCTACAATAGAAATAGTTCTTTGTGCATCCTTCTTCTCAAATCTGTAACTGATTACATAAATGATTCCCAAAAGAAAGCCACTGAGCAATCCACCGATATGTGCGGCATTATCGATTCCTGCTTTCATGCCATATACCAGATTGTAGCCTACGAAAAGAAGGATACTAATTAATAATGCTTTCCGTTGTGCTCTCGGGATGTGGTGAAAAAGGAGGAAAGCCAGAAAGATGCCGTAAAGTCCGAAGATCGCTCCTGAAGCTCCGGCACTGATTGTTTCGGCGTGCATATAAAGACTGAAGGCTGCCGAACAAACCCCGGTGAGCAGATAGGAGATGAACATACGCCGCGTTCCTATCAGGTCCTCCAACCAAAGTCCGATATACATGAAAGCATACATATTCATCAGCAAGTGGAAAGCGCCGATATGTATGAAGTTGCAGGTTATGGCGCGCCACCAATCTCCGGTAAGGGTTAGCGGTCCAAAATCAGCCCCCCATTTCAGTAAGGCCAGTGTGGAAGGTTCCAGGATTCCCACTCCGAAAGCCACCATTAAGATAAAGATCAGAAGATTAAGGTCCATTAGGATAGGAGTCGCTATAAATCCTTTCCGGGGAATGAAGAAACTGATAAAGGATGATTTCTTTTCTATTTCTTTGAGATATGCTTCTTCTTCCTCGGTCAACGGCCGGTTAAAATCATCTTCCAGTTTTTTGGCTTTTTGCTCTAATTCTTCCGGAGAAAGAGTTGATTTTATTTCTTCCATTGCCTTCTGCAAACTTTGGATGTTTTTTCTGTTCTTGCCATAGTCTACCAGTTGCATGGCAATGCTTTGACTGCGAACAGATATTTCTCCGTCACTTCCTTCCTGAATAGAGACTGTGATTTCCTCTCCATGGGATTTTATACTCATAGGGACATCAAAACGGACACCTTCAAGAGTGAGTTCTTCAATATTCCATTCTAACTTTTGAGAAGCTTCAAGGGCTAAAATCAGAATTTGTGTGTTTGATAAGCCAGCAAATTGTAGTGTGTCCTCATGTAAAGGCCTGAGTCTAAATGCCATATTATTCTCTTTTAATTGTTGTAAATGATTGCCTATTTCCTGACAGACAAATGTATGGAATAATAATGAGAAAAAGTAGAAATAAGTGGGGTATATTTTTATAGATATAGAGAAACTTAATTGGGTGAGACATAGCCGGTTCGAACGAAGGGGAGGGGATATCAAACAGAAAGGACCGGATTTGTCCGCCCGAATACGTAAAGATTATCATATTCGAGCAGGCAAATCCAGCCCTTGCGTTGTATAATATTCTGTTACTTCTTATAGAAAGCCAAGTCTTCTTTATCGAAGTTGCTGATAAAGTTAGCATGTTTTTCCACTTCTGCTTCCGCATAGTTCAGATATACGTGTGCAGATTTAGAGAACAGTTCGGAAGATCTGCTTGCATCCTGAATCAGCAGGTGAGACATGATGATGTCGGCAGCCATTTCCATTAATCTGCGGGCTGTGAAGTCGAGCAGTTCTTGATCTTGTGCTTCTTTCACTGCGTTGGTACTGGCTTCGAACTTATCTGCCATTTTTTTCAGACGAGACATCAGCGGTTCCATTTCCGGTGAGCAGGGGATAGCCTCGAACTCGCGTATAGTAGCGATGTAAGAGCCATTCGTTACGTAACGGATAGCGGCTACGGTCTGCAACTGAGTTGTACCTTCGTAGATACTGGTGATACGTGCATCGCGGTAGATGCGTTGGCAAGCATATTCCATCATGAAGCCCGAGCCACCGTGTATCTGTATACAGTCGTAAGCATTCTGGTTGGCATATTCGGAGTTCATACCTTTGGCAAGCGGAGTGAAGCTGTCGGCCAGTTTGGCGTATTTCTTCTGTTCCTGACGTTCTTCCGGAGTCAGTTTACGTTCGCGGGCGATGTCATCCAGTGCTTTGTAGATGTCTACGTAGCGTGCTGTTTGATACAGTAGTGCACGTCCTGCATCCAACTTACCCTTCATGATGGCAAGCATATCATAAACAGCCGGGAATTCGATAATTGCCTTTCCGAACTGTTTGCGGTCTTTGGCATAAGCCAATCCTTCGTTGTAAGCAGCCTGGCTCAATCCTACCGATTGTGCGGCAATACCCAGACGGGCACCGTTCATCAACGCCATTACATATTTAATCAAGCCAAGCTTACGGTCACCGCAAAGTTCGGCTTTTGCATTCTTGTATACCAGTTCGCAAGTAGGAGAACCGTGGATACCGAGTTTGTTTTCGATACGACGGACATTAACTCCCCCCTGACGCTTGTCATAGATGAACATAGACAAACCGCGACCGTCTCTAGTTCCTTCTTCCGAACGTGCCAGTACGAGGTGGATATCCGCGTCACCGTTAGTAATGAAGCGTTTTACACCGTTCAGCAACCAGCAGCCGTCTTTTTCGCTGTAAGTCGCTTTCAGCATGACCGACTGAAGGTCGGAGCCTGCATCCGGTTCCGTCAAGTCCATAGACATTGTTTCGCCTTGGCAGATGCGGGGGATGAAACGGCTGTGTTGGTCGGCATTACCGAATTCGTATAATGTTTCGATGCAGTCCTGCAATGACCAGATGTTGCCGAAACCGGCATCAGCAGCCGCTACGATTTCTGCACACATGGTGTACGGAGTAATCGGGAAGTTCAGTCCGCCGAACTGACGGGGCATGGTCATACCGTTCAAGCCGGCTTTCACCATGGCGTCGAGGTTCTGTTTCGTACCCGAAGCATATTCTACACGTCCGTTGGCGCAGTGAGGGCCTTCTTCGTCAACGCCTTCTGCGTTGGCAGCAATGATTTCTCCTGTGATTTCTCCTGTGATCTCCAGTACTTTGTCGTAAGAGTCTACGGCATCTTCGAAGTCCAGCGGAGCATAATCGAATTCATCTTTATCTCTGTAATTGCGTTCTTTCAGTTCGCAAATACGCTTCATCATCGGATTGTTCAAGTGATACTTGAGTTCCGGTATGTCTGTATAATAATTA